>ERZ827490.9-NODE-9-length-318070-cov-7.411144_pt1 | contig 318070 bp, 237 predicted proteins | sample MGYA00519770_ERZ827490 | MGnify/ENA primary metagenome ERZ827490 (study PRJEB31778, sample SAMEA3449324) | human gut metagenome | biome: human gut; feature: human-associated habitat; material: faeces | place: United Kingdom | collected 2010/2012 ... | reverse complement strand
TTAATGGAAAGCCGATCTACGGATATCGTTTCCAAGAAAACTATTATTTCATGGCAGGCGACAAAGGCATGAACTCACAGGATTCACGTTATTGGGGATTACTACCTGAAGAATATATCGTCGGGAAAGCATGGATTATATGGAAATCGGTAGACCCATATACGGATAAATTCAGATGGGACAGATTTTTGAAAATTATTCACTAATAGAATTGATTATAAAGCAATTCCACCATATATGTATCAAAATTACAGTAATATGAAATTAAATCTGTTTGCCACAATTGTACTTGGGCTGTATCTGTTTCTTTTATCGGGATGCAGCAACACCAACAATAGACAATTGGAATTAGCCTTACAAACCGCAGGAAATAACCGGCAGCAACTTGAAAAAGTTATACAACATTATCAAGGAGATAAACAAAAAGAAGATGCTGCAAGGTTTCTGATACGAAATATGTTGGGAAAATACTATCTGGAGGGGAATCGAATTGATAAATTCCACCAGTTCATCGACTCTACATACCGGATAGAACAAGAAGAATACGACCAACAGACTATAAATAACACTTATAGGACAAACAACAAACACCAACAAGACGACGCTAAGCAACAAGCAGACTTGCAACAACTAAATGCAAATTTCCTGATTACACAGATAGATGCAGCTTTTCAAGTATGGCAAAGACCCTGGAACAAACATCTTTCTTTTGATGAGTTTTGCGAATGGATACTCCCCTACCGGATCGGAAACGAATTGCCGGAGATATGGAGGGAAGAATACTATAATGCCTTTTCCGGATTATTAACAGATAGCATATTGACCACCCGCGATGCCTGTATTGCCATCAACAATGAACTGATTAAATTACCGATCCATGTCTTTAACGATTTCCCAAAACCAGCGGACATAAAACCCAGTAGCCTTATCCATATAAAATTCGGTTTATGCGGGGACTATACCAACCTGGCAATATATGCCATGCGATCTGTAGGGATACCTGTTACAACAGGAAGTATTCCGCATTGGGGACATAGCAATAATAGCCACGCGTTCAACCTTCTATATGACGAAGACGGAAACTATTATGATTTTGCTGGAGGTGAGCACCATCCGGGGGATCATCTCAAACGTTTTGATGGCATACCGAAAGTCTATCAGAAAACATTTTCCGTACAACAGACTTCTTTAGTGATGACAAATACATCTAAAGAAGAAATTCCTGCATTCTTCAAAAATCCTTTCATGAAAGATATTACGGACCATTTTCCTGCTATTCATCCGCAGACCGTATCCATTCCATTGAATAGAACCTGCCACAATAAATATGCCTATCTATGCGTATTTGATCCGCAAGGGTGGTTCCCGGTAGATTGGGGAAAGATATCCGATAAGAAAGTGACATTCAACCATATCGGTCCTGATATTATCTATCAGGTCAACAGTTATGAGGATAACTCTTTGCAACCGTTAAGTTCTCCCTTTGTCGTCGATTCTACCGGAAAGGTTACTCTTTTCAAATGCCGGAGAGAAAAAGAAGACCTGTACCTCGAACGCAAATACCGCGAACCCAAACATCTCGAAGCCATACCTCCGGCATTCGTTGGTGGCAGATTCCAGGGATCGGATTATGCGGATTTCCGGATAGCGGAAGATTTATATACGTTCACAGAAGCTCCAAGTTTCAAGTATACCACTATCGAGGTGAATCCTAAAAAGAGTTACAAATATTACAGATACCAGTCTTCTCCCAATCTACGGGGAAATATGGCTGAACTGGAATTTTACGATACAAATAGTCAGCAAATACTAAAAGGGGAAATTATCGGAACAGACAACACCAGCATCTACAACCCGCATGCGACCAAATATAATGTATTCGACGGAGACCCTCTCACCTTCTTCCACACACGCGACAGCATGAGTTGGGCAGGTCTGGCATTACCCAAGCCGGCACATATTAACAAAATACGCTATATCATCCGGAATGATGACAACGGAATACGAAAAGGTAATCTCTATGAACTTTTCTATATAGATGAATCGGGTGCATGGGCCTCTGCCGGAAAACAAACGGCAGAGCAGGATGAATTATTAATATATAAACAGATCCCCCAAGGTACTTTATACTGGCTACGCAATTATACCAGAGGAAAAGAAGAACGGATATTTACGTATGAGAAGGGGAAACAGGTTTGGTGGTAAAAATAAGTCATAATTATTCAACACAATATTTTCAAAGCTAACAAAATATGAACTCACAGGATTCGCGCTATTGGAGATTACTACCCGAAGAGTATATTGTCGGTAAAACCTGGATTATCCGGAAAACAATGAAAAAAGTATTTATAACAGGAATAAACATACTATTAGCCGTTTTTCTCATCGCTTGCGCTTCATCGGATAGCAAACGTCTGGAGCAGGCACTCTTGTTTGCCGGGGATAACCGGGGAGAACTGGAAAAGGTATTAAGCCATTATGAGAATAATCCGGAAAAACTGGAAGCCGCCCGTTTCCTGATTCGTAATATGCCCCGATGGTACGGATATGAAGGATGGCAACTGGATTCTATCAAACCGGTATTGATACAAAAAGATAAAGGAGAAGTCGTTCCTAAAGAGGTGATAGCAAAATGGCAACGGGTTTCTTTCTATTCACTGCCGAAAGTATATGACGCCAAAGTGATCACGGCTGATTACCTGATCGAGAATATCGACCTGGCCTTCGATGTGTGGAAAAGGTATCCGTGGAACCGGAATTTGGGATTCGATGATTTTTGCGAACTGATCCTTCCTTACCGCATCGGAGACGAACCGTTGTCATCCTGGCGGAAGCTGTACCATGATTATTATACGGCCATACTCGACTCGGCTTATCAGGGGAATGATGTGATTGAGGCTTGCAAAGCCGTCGATAAAGATCTGAAAAGAGTTTATTACCGTTGGAACACGGATTTTAACATACCTCATCAAAGTGCGGACTTCCTGTTCTATCATCGCGTCGGTTTCTGTAGGGAGGCGTGCGATGTCACACTTTATGCCATGCGTGCCTGCGGTATTCCTGTCGCCAGTGAATATTTCGTTTATTCTCCAGAATACCAACATCCTCACTTCTGGACTGTGTTACGCGATACGACCGGAAAGTTCATCCAGTTCGGTTTCAATGAGTTTGAAGCATCCCGCATAAATCCGGGTACCGACGGCAGAAAAAAAGGGAAAGTCTACCGCTACTGCTTCGGAGCACAGGATGAACTGTTTTCCGGAATTACAAAAGACAATAAAGTGCCGGCTTTATTCAGGGATCGCTTTATCAAAGATGTGACTGCCAATTATTTCGGTGAGAATGAAGTATCCGTCTCCGTGCAGTCTGCATACGAAGATTATATCTATCTGGGCGTTTTCAGTCCGGGCGGATGGATTCCGGTCGATATCGCACACAACAACAAGGGGAATGTGACTTTCCGAAATCTGGAACCGGATGTTATTTACCAGCCTTTGATCTCGGACGGGCAAAACCACCGGGCAGTAGGTTATCCGTTTATTTATAAGAATGAAACAGTTCATTTGCTAAAGCCGGATACGACCTCCATGAAAAAAGTTATACTGAAAAGAAAAATGTCGCTTATGCCAACTATTGCCGAATTTCTTTATCGGGCCATTATCGGATCGAAAATAGAAGTGAGTGCAGATCTTTCTTTTACCCGACCGGATCTGGTATATCAGTTCAATGATACATTGGATTACAATTATTACGAACTGACTCCACCGGATATTAACAAGAAATACAGATACATAAAATATATCGCTCCATCAGGAAAACGAATGGAACTCAGTGAGCTTTCTGTTTTCAAGGATTCCTTATGCAAAGAACAGATTCCATTAAAACGAATGAACGATATAGAACCTGTACGGGCATTGGATCATATAACAGACGGAGACATACTCAGCTATTTTCAGGCAAGAGATACTTCTTGTTTTATCACATATGATCTGGGAAAAACAACAACGATTGGAAAAGTCGTTTTCTCACCACGAAACGATGACAATTATGTCTGGCCGGGAGATGAATACGAGCTCTTCTATCAGGACGGAGTAAACGGGTGGAAATCGCTCGGGGTTCAAACGGCTACCGGGTGGGAACTGGAATACCGTGTTCCGGACAATGCGTTGTTATGGCTGCGCAACCGGACCAAAGGACGGGAGGAACAGGTATTTATTTACAAAGAGGGGAAACAGTATTTTACGGTTGATTTATGAAATACAGACAATATATAAGTTACTCACTGCTCGCTATCAGCGGAATCTTTCTGCTGTGCACCGTTTTTGCTACAGACACAGGACTGGCTAACGGGCTGGTCACAGGGAAAGTTCTTTGGTTTCATCTGGCGATGTTGCTACTGGCTGCATGCAGTCTGGTGGCGGCTGTTCTGACGAAATCGGTAAAACCGTTTGTTTTTTCGGTCGCAGACGGATTGGTGATGATTTTGGCGGCTATTGTTGCACTTACTTATAACTGGCAACTGGATCCCGAACCGGAGAAAATGCTGTTTGGCGGGCAATTAGTCGTATTGTGGTTTCTTATCAAACTTTACTCGGAACCAGGATTCTTTCAAAAAGACAAGTTCTTCAAAGCGGCAAATGCCGTATTGAAAAAGGAACCAAAAGTAAAGAGCACGGCTATCCGGGAAATGCGGGAAGAGGTCAAGATATTAATTCAAAACAGAAAATAAGTTTTATTCGGCATAATATTTTCAATAGGTAAGAAGTTTTCTATATCTTTACAAGCAAGGTGATTAAGCAAAAATACCTGAATTAAAATCTATCAGTGAAAATATAAATGAAGAATACAATCCGGTTATATGTTTGATGAAATTAAAGTAATATGAAAAGCATTTATACAATCTTAGTTATGCTTCTGACAATAATGGCAGGATGCGGTGGTAACAAAAAATCTGACTGTCAAAAGGAAGACTCTGATACTATTGCTATACCGGATACTTTTATTACGATTGACGTTAGTAAAAAATATCATCAACGATGGCGATATCTTTATCTTCGACCGAAATGGCAAAGGTTTGAGAAAGTTTAACCGGAAAGGGCAAGGTTCTGAGGAATATATATTCAACCTAAGTGCCTTCGTAGATGATAACAGCGGTGAAATATACATTGATGAAATAATAAGAAACGTTCTGGTATATGATTTTCAGGGAAATTTTTTAAAAAGTATCCCCAGAGGCGATAACAAATGGATTAATGCTACGAATTACAACCAGGATTATTTGATTGCCAGGGAATCACCTTCCATCCAGATACAAAATAAAACGGATTACCAACGTTTTGTTATCATTTCCAAACAAGACGGGAACATTGCTAAAGATTTTCGAATCTATTTTAAGAAGAAAGTTGAATGGGGAATAACCAACCGCGCAGAAAATACAGGGGGTGCCCCTCGTCTTTATCCTATCGTTCCTTACAATGATAGTTGGTTGCTAACGGAACCCTCGTCCGATACAATATTCAAACTCTCACCGGATTACAGTCTGACTCCTTTCATAGCCAGAACACCATCTATACAATCGATGAAACCAGCCGTATTCCTTTTACCATGTATATTTACCGATCGCTACTATTTTATGGAAACAGTAACGATGGATGCCGACATTTTAAGGAATGAGAAATTCCCAAAAACACATTTAATGTATGACAGAATAGATAATACATTATTCGAATATACTGTATTCAATGATGATTTTTCTGAAAAAGTCCCCGTGAACTTAACTATGCAGGAAACTACAAATAGTGAAATCGCCTTTTGTCAAAAATTAGAACCCCACGAACTTATTGAGGCTTACGAAAAAGGGCAATTAAAAGGGAAGTTGAAAGAAATTGCTGCGGAGTTGGAAGAAGATTCAAATCCTGTAATTATGCTGGTAAAATATAAAAAATAACTTCTATACCCTCTTATTCCCTTTTAAACCTATCTATCTCCATCTAAACCGTTTTTGTGTTTCGGCTGGAAGTTACTTTTGTAATGTTTTCGAAAACAGATGAAGTAATTTCTATTAACACTTAAAAAATTAAAATTATGTCAGTAAAGTATCGTTTAGTCGAACGTAACAACATGGGGAAAGACAAAGAAGAAACCCCGAAAAAGTTATATGCACAACCGGTTTATTCGGATTTGGTAGGATTTGAAGAATTATTGGGTGAGATCAGTGAAGCCGGTATTCCTTCCAACCAGGTAAAAGGGGTTATGGACCGTATGAACTACCTGATCAAAAAACATTTGGCAGCCGGACGACGGGTACAGTTCGGTGAATTCGGAAACTTCCGTTACGGGGTTGGTTCTACCGGAGCTGCTGAAAAAGAGGAATTTCAAACCAATATGATAAAAATTCCACGAATCATTTTCAGTCCGGGAGCGACCTTGCGTAAAGCTCGTAAGGATGCCAATTTCGAGAGAAAGGAAGAGATTGTTACCAAAAATGACGGCGGTGGCAACGGTGGCGGCGACAGACCGGAAATTGAATAGACGATCTGATTTCAAGTTGCTGTAATGTAAAAAGGGAGTGCTTCTACGTTTTGAGGCACTCCCTTCTTTTATCCCTTCCATATATATTATAAATTCCTCTGCAAAATAAGAATCATTTCCTTTGGCTTTGTCCTGATATTTACATACATTTGTTGGCAGTAACCTTGTTAGAATGAAGACTTTAGACAAAATCACATATTTATGAGACTACACTTATTCTATTTCGTTCTATGCTTTATCCTTTTGTCCTGCCAGTCTGATAAATATCACTGGAAAAACCAGGATGACAGAATGGTTCTCATGTCCGGAAAAACGGTTGTCGGAGAGTTGAACCCTTCCGTAACAAAAGGAATGGACCGTACAGAGCAGATTGAAATGCTCGATTCCTGTACGTTTAAGATCACCTGCCAATACACAGCATTGGAAGACATGGAAACGGCCAGGATTAACCTGGATTTCGTACACAAATCCGCCTCCGATTACTGGATGATACCTTCCGTCTCTTACAACGGAAACAACTGGGGACGGGGAAAAGAACCCAAAGGTGCACAGCAAAACGGGAAATGGCGAACTTATTCCTACCGCAGCACACCTATTCCCGGAGCAACCTACTCGGAAGGAACACGGTTTGCCGTTGCCATGTGGAGCGACGTCCCCCAGAATGAAAAAGAGAGTATCTCCTGTTCCCTGATGCCGGACAGGGAGACCACTACCCACCGGCTTATCTGGCCGGAAGAAGAAATGCCGGTCATGTATGCAGCCAGGGACCGCTACAAACCGGGATATCAGAAACAGGAAAAATTATCCAAAGGGGAAACGGTCACATTGACCGCTTATCTCTCCGTCTGCGACGTGCAGCCTCATCATTATGCCATGCATAACTTCTTGCACGAAGCCTGGGAGCGTGCCGACAAACAAGAGACAGCTATTTATCCACCCGCCAAAATATGGGAACTGGGCCTCCGGTATGCTAAAGAATATCTTTGGACGAAAGAGGGTGCTTTCAGTGGATTTACAATCGGTTTCTCGCCGGATAAAAGCGGGGAATGGAGTAAACGGAAAGGATACGAAATAGGTTGGTGCGGACAAAATGCGTCTTTTGCCAATTCACTGCTTTTCGATTATATCAAACATAATAACAAAGAATCTCTGGACAAAGGGGTAGCCACCCTCGATGCATGGGCCAAACTCTGCCGGCTGCCCAACGGACTTTTTATCACGAACTATGACCGTATCTCCGGCCAGAGAAGCCAGATCGACAATGTCGTCATAGATGCCTGCAACCTGGGAACGGCCGCCCTGAATTATTTCGAAGCGACTGAACTGGTGAAAGCCTGCGGACTGGAAAGACCGGATTATGAAAGCCTGGCTTTCGGTATCTGCGATTTCGTCAGAAACGACCAGCAGAACAACGGAGTATATGGTCGCGGCTGGTATCCGAACGGAGAATGTTTCTACCGGGAAGGGACTATCGGTTGTTTCATGGTTCCCCCCATGCTCGAAGCATTCTCACGTTCGAAAGACTCCACCTATTTATCTTCCGCAACCCGGGCTTACGATCATTATGTGAGCGAACTGAAAACAAAAGGATATTCTACGGCTGGGGCTTTGGATACCTGGTGTATCGACAAGGAGTCATCCATTTCCCTCCTGCGCTCGGCTTTGAAGCTGTATAACCTGACAAGCAACAAAGAATACCTCGATGATGCCGTTGCCGTCTCCTACTATCTGTCTACCTGGTTGTGGCATTATAACGGCGTTTATCCGGAAAACGACAACTTCACCCAATACAACTATAAGACTTTCGGTGCAACTTCGGTTTCCGTGCAGCATCATCACCTGGACCCGTACGCTTTGTTCTGGGTGCCGGAATGGTTCGAGCTGACGAAACTGACAGGAGACAGCCAGTGGAAAGAAAAAGCGATTGCCATCTGGAATAACGGTTGCCAACTGATATCCGACGGTACACTGGTGATAAACGGACGTGTCCGCCCTGTCGGTTCCCAGAATGAAGCCTATCTGCAAAGTCACTGGAACTGGGATGCCGCACCTCATTTCGACCGGATCAATTCATGGCTGGTGGCCTGGCCCGGTGCTTTCAGGCTGGAAACTTTGAGGAAGCTGGATGCCATCGATGCACCACAAATACAGTAAAAAGTTGTATGTGAACATTTAAAAATAATATCATGAGAAAGTTATTCATCAGTGCCCTTGCTTTTCTGGCACTTCCTTTGTTTGCTCAAAAAGAGGCAAGCATCCGTGTGTATCCCCAGCAAGGAACACAACAAATCAGCAAACACATCTACGGACAGTTTGCCGAGCATCTCGGAACTTGTATTTATGGCGGCCTTTGGGTGGGTCCCGACTCTGACATACCTAATACACAAGGGTATCGTAATGATGTGCTCAACGCCCTGAAAAAGTTGCAAATCCCCAACCTCCGCTGGCCGGGCGGCTGCTTTGCCGATGAGTATCACTGGATGGACGGTATAGGCCCGAAAGAGAACCGTCCGAAAATGGTCAACAACAACTGGGGCGGAACGATCGAAGATAACAGTTTCGGAACCCATGAGTTCCTCAACCTCTGCGAGCTGCTGGGATGCGAACCTTATATCAGTGCCAATGTCGGAAGCGGTACGGTGGAAGAAATGGCCAAATGGATTGAATATATGACTTCGGAAGGTGACAGCCCGATGGCACGCCTGCGCCGTCAAAATGGCCGCGACAAAGCCTGGAACGTAAAATTCATCGGGGTCGGTAACGAAAGCTGGGGCTGCGGAGGCAGCATGCGCCCGGAATATTATGCCGATCTGTACCGCCGCTACTCTACCTACTGCCGCAACTACGACGGAAACCGTTTATTCAAAATTGCCAGCGGTGCCAGCGACTACGATTATAACTGGACGGAAGTACTAATGAAAAACGTTGGCGGCCGCATGGACGGGCTTTCCCTGCATTACTACACCGTTTCCGGTTGGAACGGCAGCAAAGGCTCGGCAACAAATTTCAACAAAGACGATTATTACTGGACAATGGGGAAATGCCTGGAAATAGAAGATGTGATAAAAAAGCATATCACGATCATGGATAAGTACGACCCTAAAAAAAACGTAGCCCTGATGCTTGACGAATGGGGTACCTGGTGGGACGAAGAACCCGGAACCATCAACGGTCATCTTTACCAGCAGAATACCATGCGCGACGCTTTCGTTGCCGCCTTGTCCCTGAACGTATTCCATAAATACACCGACCGTCTGAAAATGACCAACATCGCCCAGATTGTCAACGTTCTCCAATCCATGATTCTGACCAACGGCCCGAAGATGTTACTGACGCCTACTTATCATGTATTTGAAATGTACAAAGTGCATCAGGATGCTACATTCCTGCCAATGGACCTGATCTGTGACAAAGCCCGGGTACGCGACAACCGCGAAGTCCCGATGCTGAGCGCATCCGCTTCCAAAGATAAAAACGGTCTGATCCACATCACGCTGGCAAACGTAGACCTCGACAATACGCAAAACATCACGCTTGACCTGCAAGGCCAGAAAATATCGGGCGTAAATGGCCGCATCCTGACCTCCGCCTCCATCAACGACCATAATACGTTCGAAAAACCGGACGCAGTAAAACCGGTGGCTTTCAACGGTGCCAAAGTGGAGAAAGGGCAGCTGAAAATCAATATTCCGGCCAAATCCATCGTTGTACTGGAAGTGAAGTGAATTTTTCAGGGTAAGGATATTTTATTTCGGCCGACATCTCAAATCAGAAGAATATTATCTTGCCGTTCGTAAATAGTTTTCTACCTTTGTCAGCAAAATGAAAAATACACTATCTAATTAAAATAAAAGAATTATGAAACCTACATTATTTCTATTGGCAGCCGGTATGGGCAGCCGCTATGGAGGATTAAAACAATTGGACGGACTAGGTCCTAACGGAGAAACAATTATGGATTACTCAATCTATGATGCTATTCAGGCTGGTTTCGGAAAGCTTGTCTTTGTTATCCGTAAAGATTTTGAACAGGATTTTCGTGATAAGATCATCTCAAAATATGAAGGTCATATTCCTTGTGAATTAGTATTCCAGGCATTGGATAACCTCCCCGAAGGATTTACCTGCCCGCCGGAACGTACAAAACCGTGGGGAACAAACCATGCTGTAATGATGGGTGACGGTGTGATCAACGAACCGTTCGCTGTAATCAACTGCGACGACTTCTACGGCCGCGACTCTTTCCAGGTAATGGGTAAGTATCTGGCTGCACTGCCTGACGGTTCCAAAAACACCTATGCAATGGTAGGTTTCCGTGTAGGAAATACATTGAGCGAAAGCGGAACCGTTTCACGCGGTATTTGCGGTACGGACGAAAACCAACTGCTGACATCAGTCGTTGAGCGTACCAAAATCCAGCGTATGGATGGCGAAGTAAAATATATCGATGACAACGGCGAATGGACGGCAACTCCCGACACAACTCCGGTCAGCATGAATTTCTGGGGCTTTACTCCTGATTATTTTGCTTACAGTAATGAATTCTTCAAAACTTTCCTGAGTGATCCGAAAAACATGGAAAACCTGAAGAGCGAATTCTTCATCCCGCTGATGGTTGATAAACTGATTAGTGACAAGACTGCCACTGTAAAAGTTTTGGATACAAACAGTAAATGGTTCGGTGTCACATATCCGGAAGACCGCCAGGAAGTAGTCGACAAGATTCAGGCACTGGTTGATGCTGGTGAATATCCTGAAAAGTTGTTCTGATAAAACAGAAACACTACATAAAATTCCCGGTGGAACTACTATTTCTCAGTTATTCTGCCGGGAATTTCTTTTATTCTAGAAAAAAACGTAATATTGTCTCAAATTAGGAATTTGTGTACATGAACTTCAAAGAAAAGACAGACACAGAATTAGCCACACTACTCATTCGGGACAATGAAGCGGCTTTCAGTGAGTTATATGTGCGCTATAAAGATAAGTTATACTATTTTTGCCTCCATCTGCTCAAATCGAAAGAAGAAGCGAACGACATTGTACAGGAAATATTTATCCGCTTGTGGGAATCGCGCTCCTTTATCAATCCTGAGTTGTCCTTTTCTTCTTTCCTTTATACGATGGCCCGGAATCGCATACTCAATTATTTCCGGGATATCGATATTGATGAGAAAGTGAAACAAATACTGTCAGCACAAAAAATTACGGAAGAAGAAGCGATTGACTCCAAAATCATCTATACTGAATATCAGATGATTCTCCAGAATGCAATCAGTCAACTCCCCCCGCAACGTCAAAAGATTTTTAATATGAGCCGTATCGAAAGTATGTCTCATAAAGAAATTGCTGCCGAATTAGGTATTTCAGTCAACACCGTACAGGAACATATTTCTGAGGCGCTCAAATTCATAAAAGTCTATTTCAGCAAGCACGCAGACATTTCTATAAGCCTGTTGCTGGCAGCTTTTATCCTATACAAATAATACTCAGTTTTTACTGAAAAAATCACCGGTCGTTTTCACTTCCTCCAGCTTTTCTTCTATCAGGGAAGTCAATTCCTTCACGACCTCCGGATATTTGGTTGCCAGATTATATTTCTCAGAAGGATCGGCATTAATGTTAAACAGTAACGGTAATTCTCCTTTAAAATAATCCAGTCCCAATTGGCTGTATGTTTTCACATGCAGCTTCCATTGTCCTTTACGTACCGCCATCAGCTGATGGTCGATACCAAAATAGAAGTATGGAGTTTCCGGTTTCGGAGCCACATTTTCGTATCCGAGATAAGAGGCTATATTCTTTCCGTCAATAACACGGTCGGTTGGAATCGCTGCCCCTCCCATCCATACGGAAGTAGCAAAAACATCCATGGAAGTAATGACTTCTTCATTCACCTGCCCGTTCAAATGGTCGGGCCAGCTAACAAAACAAGGTACGCGGACCCCTCCTTCCCAGGTACTGCCTTTACCGTCACGGAAGATACCGGCCGAACCGCCTTCCTCGTTCCGGGGCAACCAGGGACCGTTATCACTCATAAACCAAACAATCGTATTCTTGTCTATTCCTTCTTTTTTAAGAGCAGACAAAATTTCTCCCACTCCCCAGTCGATTTCTTCCACAGCATCGCCGTAAGTACCTCTCTTAGATTTGCCTATAAAAGCTTTTCCGGGATATAACGGGACATGGGGCATTGCATAAGGAACATATACAAAAAAGTTTTCTTTCTTATGTTTCTTAATGAACGATATAGCTTTTTCCGTGTAAAGGGCCGTCAGTTCCGACTGGTCCGGATTCATTCTAAGCGTATCATTCCCACACATCAAAGCAATATCCGGATATTTCGGGGGAATCATATCATTGCTATACGGAAGGCCGACATATTCATCAAAACCATTCTGCAAAGGCAGATATTCTTTCTTCGTACTACCTAAATGCCATTTACCATAAATAGCCGTAGCATAACCTTGTTCCTTCAGAAGTTCGGCTATTGTCAATTCCCGGGGATGAATACCTCTCTCCGCATCCGGACTCAAGACCCACCGGAAACCGGCACGAACCGGATAACGTCCCGTCAACAAAGAATAACGGCTTGCCGTTGAAGCCGGCGATGCACTGTAATAATTCGTGAAACGCATACCGTCCAGAGCCATTCGGTCCAGATTGGGTGTTTTTATATCCGGATGTCCGGTCACTCCTATATCACCATACCCCATATCGTCACAATAGATAATAACGATATTCGGACGGTCATTCTTATTTTCTTTAGCTGCTGCCTGACACAAAGGTACCGACAGCAAAGCCAAACTTATTTTTATATGATTATTCATTCGTACTTTTATTTTTAGACGCTAGCTTCTCATGTTATTTGAAAACCTGTACCATCGGGCGGCCAATCCATACCTGCGGTTGTTTCAGGTTAAAAATATGAGCGATAGTAGCAGCCGTATCAAACTGCATCATACTATCTGTAAATTCATACCCTTTCTTAATTCCTTTTCCGGAAATAATGAAAGCTGTTTCCATTTCCTGCATAGTCTTACCACCATGTCCTTTTTTGATTCCTCCGTGGTCGGATGTAACAATAAAGATCGTATCATCCAATATTCCGGCTTCTTTAACAGCTTCTACTATCTGGGCGATATAGCCATCCAGAACTTTCAACATATTATAGTATTCAGGAGTATCATGTCCGTCTGCATGCCCCACATGATCCGGATTATCAAAGATAACCGCACACAAGTTCGGTTTGGCCGATTTGATATAATCGACTGCATAACGAGCTGTTGCATCCGGTTCTTTCGATGCTTCCGCTACATGTTTGTCATAGCTCAATGCCAGTGTATCTATCACATAACGAATACCTTTCCATTCGCAAACGCAACCGATCTCCGCTTTGGCGTCCGATTCACGTAAAAGGCCGAATACTGTTGGAAATATGCCATCTTTACTCAATACACGCGACGGCAGTTCAGGAGTCCGTGAACCCCACTCCGTATATCCGTGTAGCTCAGGACCAGCCCCCATAAACATAGAAGCCCAGTTCACAGCGCTGGAAGAAGGCAGCACGCTTCTTTTTTTCAAAGTATAGGAACCTTCAGCCATTAATTTCTTCACGGTGGGCATTTCAGCTTTTTCCACACTATAAGCCCCCCAACCATCGAGACCGATCAATACTACATGTTTAGCTTTCCATTTAGCAGCAAATGAAACATTGGCAAATAGAAAAACAAAAGCAACGATATATAAATATTTTCTAGTGTTCATATTTATTATATTAAAAAATAAAGGTTGTCCCTATGAGAACATTGTCTGCAGAAACAACCTTTAAAAGTAATTGATGTTAATTATTCAGCGGTTTCCCAACCGGGGTTTTGTTTCAGTTTAGGATTCAAGGCAATTTCCTGTGTCGGAATCGGTTCCAGATAATATTTTTCCAACCAACCCGATGGTTTGGCAAACAAGATGGAATAGCCTTCATCGGCACCTCCGAGAATATTGAGTTTACTACCATAGTCACTGCTTTTTACCCATGCACCTAATGGTTGTTTATTCACATATTCTCCTTTTTTCCAACGTTTTAAATCACGGAAACGGAAACCGTCGCCCATCAATTCGATACGACGTTCACGACGAATTTCCCACAAAACAGGATCTACGCTCTGGTCTCTATTCAAATCGAAAGAAGCATCTATTTCCGATACATTCATAGCAGGAATAACCGCACGAACACGAAGTTTATTAATAGTGGCATCAGCTACAGATTGAGAGAATTCGCCCAATTCAAATTTAGCTTCTGCATAATTCAACATTACTTCTTCTATACCGAAAAGCAAATAATCGACGGTAGAGGAACGCAACGCCATATTATCGACGTGACGGTTATAATATTTCCAGAAATAGAAACCTAAGTGAGTAACCAAAAATCCCTGCCCGTTCGGATAGTTACGGAAGTGCGGAAAACCGGAAACCTGATAGCCGACGAAGTTAGAAACCGGCAAACTCTTACCCGTTGCCGAACCACCTATTTCTTCCATAAAGTCAATATATTCACGATCGCTGGCCACTCCGGTATGCTCCCAACCGAATGATGTACCGGCAGCACCAGTCAATTTTACTTTATACGGAGGAACTACCGTCCAATATAAACGACGGTCACGATGACGGAACTGAGCATTCAAATCCTTATCACCTTCATATACCTTACTGGTAGAAACCGGACGTCCGTCTGAACACAAATAGCTGTCAACTGCATCTTTTGTCAGATCGACATACCAGGCAGAAGAACGGATAACACGTGTAATACTATGTGTTACCATATCCGTTTCATATTGTTTTGCCAGGATCACACCTGCTTTTCCGACCAATTCTTCCGAGTTGTAAAGGTCATCATAATTAGGCATGATAGAAGGATAAGCACTCATCAACTTTTCTGAAGCATTAGCACAAGCTCTCAAATACGTTTCGCTATCATTCAATCCATGATATTTACGCCAGGTACCTTCAAATAATCCGAAACGTGAAATTAGAGCTCTGACCACATGAACATTAATTGTATTTGTTCCTGTACCACCTTCTTTGATGTGTTCTTCCGCCCATTGCAGATCTTCCAGGATATGCTTAGCGACTTCATCTCGCGGAGTACGTTCACAATAAAGATCCTCCGTATCCGTATCACTCAGCACTTTGTCGATCCAAGGCACATCGCCATAAGCAGCCATCATATCGAAATAACGTAACGCTCTGAAAAAGTAGCCGACACTTCTCCAGTGGTCTTTATCGACATCACTCATGGAAGAACCATCAATATTCTGCAACATTATATTAACACGACGGATATACGTAAAACTCCAGGAATCGCTGGTTGCCGGTAATTTCTTTAACTGATATGCATAATCAGACTCTCCTCCGGAATTAGCATAAATGATATTATCCGTATCATACTCACTCGATATATTAGCCGGAGTATATCCCCCATCGGTTGGAAATCCGTTGAAATATTCATATAATCCCCAGGCATACGTTTTGAAGTTATCACTCGTTTTAAATGCAGTAGCTTCAGTCTGCTGGTCCAAAGGGATTTTATCCAAAAAGTCACTTGAACATCCCGTCAATCCCAAACCGGTTAAAGCAATAACCGGTAATACGATATATTTTTTCAAATTCATATTCTCTCTTTTTAATAGTTTCATAATAATACAGAATTACAAGCTTACGCTGAAGCCAAAAGCATACGAACTCATAAACGGATAACCCAATCCGTTCGCTTTACTTTCAACTGCCGGATCCAATCCCTTAGGCATATGATCGAACGTAAACGGATTTTCTGCAGAAACATACACTCTCAGGTTATTGATACCAATTTTAGAAATAACACTCTGAGGAATCGTATATCCCAGTGTCAAATTCTTCACCCGCAGATAAGCACCGTTAGTCAAATACTTTGTCTGGGCACGCACATTCGCTGCATAGTTCGTATTTCTCATTCCTGTTTCATACAAACGCGGGAAGAAGGCCCCTGTATTTTCCGAAGTCCAGTAATCCAGTTGGTGTTCATAAATTGTACCGAATTCATAATAATACGGGAAGATCAAATCGTTGGTCAACCATTTATCACACTTTCCGACTCCTTGCAAAAGGAAGGAGAAACTGAAATTATTCCATGACAAGCCGCCATTAATACCATATTGAAAACGTAATGAATTGTTTCCGATAATTTTACGGTCACCCGGATCATAAATCGTTTCATTTCCTGAATTAATGATACCATTACCATCCAAATCTTTATACATCATATCTCCCGGATTCGGTTTCACACCTTCCACGTGAGGAATACCGTCTTTCAGGGTACCATTTTTCAGGTTGGCATCCAAAGTTCCTTCGACAAAGTCATCGACCGTATACAGTCGATCAGTTACATATCCCCATATTTCCCCAAGCTGTTGTCCTTCTACATACGTTTTGTTATCAGAAGTACGAATCACACCAGCTACATTATTTTTAAACTTTGTGATATAGGCTTTGTAATCATACAAATTGAAACCTATATTATAATGCACTTTACCAATCTGGTCACGCCATGCTAATTCCAATTCGAAACCAGTAGATTTCAAATCAGCAACATTCTGTAAAGGAGCTGTTGCACCCAAAGTTGCAGGTAACTGTGATCCGCTAGTCAACATATCTTTCGTATCACGACGAAAAAGATCGAAGTTGGCAGAAAGACGATTCTTCAAGGCACTGATATCGAAACCGAGATTTAAAGTACGAACTGTTTCCCAAGTGAAATTTCCACTCACCAAACCCGGTTGCTTCAGAGTAATAGGCTGTGTATTATTATCTAGCCATTTTGACTTTTCAGATTCCATACTTGGAACAAACTGGTAAGGATCGATATTCTGATTACCAACCGTACCAATTGATCCTCTAATCTTAAATTCCGGAATATAATCGCGCAACGGCTCCATAAAACTTTCTTCCATCACTCTCCAACCCACAGACAGAGAAGGGAAGAAGCCCCAACGGCTACCCGACGGAAATTTAGAAGAAGCGTCATAACGCCCGTTCAGTTCAAGCAAATAACGATTTGCAAAATCATAATTCAAACGTCCGAAAAATCCCATCACCGTATATTCAGTAAACTTATCATACGCTTTCTGTACACCCACAGACTGAGATATCGAAGGCATATCATCATTGATCATATTTGAAGTTTCAGCCTTCAAATAATCATAATGATTGGATTCCTGATTGTATCCCAATAATAAAGAGAAGTTATTATTAGCAAAACTTTTAGCATATGAACCGTAAATGTTCAAAGCCGTATAATTTGTAATAGCACGTTGACGGCTATATGTTGAATAATCAGATGTGTATTCTTCCGAGAACTTATCAGAATTAGCAAACCGGGTACGTTTTGAATACTTTGTCTCGGTTTCATTCAGGTTATCGTATGTAAACTCTGCATTAAGAACCATATCCTTAATCGGCGTTGCTATCAATTTGGCAAAAACACGCGTATCAGAGATCGCATTCGTGTTCTGTCCTCCCAGACGAGTCAGGTTACCTGCCGTACCAGAATACAATTCCTCATCATTGATTGTAATCATTCCTGTCGGGTTGTAGGACGGTGCCCATACAGCTTTGGCATAATTTGCACCGCTAGGCATACCTTTATCCGACTTATAGAAACTAAGATCCAACTGTCCTGTCAACCAATTTGTTATTTTCGAACTGATAAAACCTTTCGCATTATAACGTTTATAACTATCCATATCGGTTGTCATAATACCATCGGAACCCGTATATCCCAAAGAAATACGATATGAAGAACGCTCGGTCCCCCCACTCACAGAGAAATCATGTTTCTGCTGGAAACCTGTTTCCGATAAGAAATCCTTCATTATATCCGTTTGTGCCAACTGATAACGCATACCACCGATCTCAGCATATCCATTCGCATAAGCAGACGGATTAGAGCCGTATTCATGAAGTAAATCCAGCCATGTATCGACTGTCTGACCGGAATAATAAGTAATATAACCCATATCGGAATATGCCTGAACGGTCTGAAGCGGAGTTGCTTTTACCGGCAAATTCGTTGGTTTTGAAAAAGAAAAATTATTACTGTATGTCAACTGCACCTTCTGTTCTTTCTGAGCTCCTTTGGTTGTAATCAGGATAACCCCAAAAGCAGAACGGGCTCCGTAGATAGAGGCTGATGCTGCATCTTTCAGGACTGTAACCGATTCGATATCATTCGGATTGAGTAAGTTCAACGAACCGGAGAACGGGACATTATCGACAAGTATAAGAGGCTCACCTTCATTGATACTCGTTGTACCACGAATATTAAAATCCAAACCGCCACCAGGTTCACCGCTACCGGAAGTAACCTGTAAACCCGGAACCGCTCCCTGTAATAAAGCACCTGTAGTCGGAACCGGACGGTCTCCCATCACCTCATCCATTTTAACACTACTTACGGAACCGGTCAGATTAGCCTTCTTCTGTTTCGCAAAACCAACTACTACGACTTCATCTAAAGCCTGGGTGTCTTCAATCAATGCAACTTCCACATTTTGTTGTCCTTTTCCTATCGGCATTTCTTTTGTCAGATAACCAATATATGAGACAACTAAAGTACCCTGCTCCGGAACTTCCAGGGAGAAATTACCATCCATATCCGTCACTGTACCACTCGTTGTACCTTTTACAAACACATTCGCACCGATAATGGGTTCACCATGATTATCGCGAATAGTACCCGTTACTTTCTTCACTTTTTGTTCAACAGCCGGAAAAGAAGTATTAGCTTGTCCCCTGCTGACCGATATGGTATTATTGATCTTTTTAAAAGACAGTCCCGTCTGACGGGATAATTCGTGTAAAATAGTATCTATCGTACCTTCTTTAATTTGTACGCTTACATTTTTTAATCCTTTTAAGACAGATTCGTCATAAAAGAAATTAAAACCGGTGATTTTACTTAACTGTTCAAAAGCGTCACTGACAGACGTTTGTTTCACCACATACGTGATATCGTTTTCTTTAAGACTTTGCCCTAAAGCTCCTTCCGCACAGAGTAACTGAGACGACAGAGCGATAGCACAAACGGTTAACGAAGTTCGCATAAGAGTCTTGTTATAGATTAGATTATAATTCATACATTTGTAATGTTTTAATAAATGATGTTTGTTAAGACAGGCAGAAATACCTTACAACCCAGTGGCTCAATACTGTTTTAAAGGTTTCTGCTGAAATTTAGTGAAGGCAGTAGTGTAGCAGCACTACTGCTTTTTTCATATACGTTACTATCAAATGTTTATCATAGGCATTCTATTTTTTTTAGTGTTAGACTTTAATGTTTCTCATATAATATAATATTACCTCCTTCACGTTTACTTCGAAGTCCTGTTGTAAAACAGATAGCTTCAATAACAGCCTCAATGCTCTTGTTATCATGAGTACCAGTTATGCGATAATCACAATTTTTACATTGCAGAATCACTTTCCGGTTATATGTACGATTGATTGTTTTGATTACTTCACGGATCGGTTCTTTGTTAAAATATAAAGAACCATGTATCCATTTTATATAGTTATTTTCCTCTATGCTTTCCTTACGGACATTTCCATCTATTTTATTGATTGAAAGATGTTCATTCGGTGAAACGGCTAGTTGGAGATCTTGGTCGGCAACATTTACTCTGACTTTTCCCGTCGACACCGTCAGTTTAATGAATTCATCTTCTTTATAAGATTTAAAATCGAAAGAGGTACCCAATACTTTTACCCGGGCTTCTCCACTTCTTATAATGAAAGGTTTATCCGGATTAGGAGTCACATCGAAGAATCCCTCTCCTTCCATCTCTATAATACGTTCCTCTTTATTAAAATTGCTGGGAATTATTAGTTTTGTATCAGAGTTAAGGATTACTTTAGTACCATCTGCCAGAAGTAAACTTTTCTTTTCACCTTTCGCAGACATTTTTTCCGCATAAGTAACAACCGGCTGCGGACGATCAAGGACTTTCAGTAAACCTAACGTCACACTGAAAGCTAGAATTAAAATAGCTGCAACCCTGTAAAAACCGTTTAAACGGTTTTTACTTCTAACTCCAGAGTTAGAAGTAAACTTATTCTTTTGTTTTATTTCAGATAACAAAGAAGAAACTTCCCGGCGCAGTTCATTTTCTCTTTCTTCATTCGGATGAGACATATCCTTATCTATTGCATCCCAAAGCGGTTGTACAACCAAATCGAGATCAATATGGTTATCCGGAGACTTCAACCATTGAAGTAAAGTACGCAACTCCTGCTCCGTACATTGATCTTTTATGTACTTCTGAAGAAGAGATATGATTACTGTGTCTTGCATATGTTTCCTTAATAATAGTACCTTTTTCAGGTTCGTTTATAAAGGATACACACAACACTTTCCTATCTAGGGGTACCTCACTCTTATTTAACACATATTAATATTTTAGAAGTTTCTCCCCTTATCCCACCATAGTCTTGTCCCGGCATGATCGGGACCATCCAAAGCCTTCACAAGCGAGTTGTAGAGCGGGATATCCGTATCGATCAGATCGGCAGGAAAGTTTAGACGCCGGATCATAATTTCCGTATCGATACAACCGTCTTTACTGTTATTTATTTTCACAGGGAAAAGACGGGGATAGCCGGTACGCCTCTGTTCCGCCCAGGCTTCACAACCCTCCGGGAAAACCGCCAGCCATTTCTGGGTGATGATTTTCTCCAGTTTGATTTCATTTGGGGCCGTTTCAATCCATTTGGGAGAGACTTTGCATCGAGCTTCTATATTGTTGGAAGTGTCAAAAGCATCTATATAATCTGCACCGATGCGTTCAGACTGAAGATAATCCTCCAGACCGCCTGCTCCCCACTGGATAAATGAAGTCGATACTCCCTGGCGATAGTTATCCCCGGTATTCTCCGTCGTCCAGCCTCTCAATGCAGCTTCGGCACGTAAAAACCAAACTTCGGCGGCAGTCATCAATATGGGTTCGGTCGATTTATTCACATATATCTTCGAATGAGAAGCATATAATAAATGAGAGAAACAGGTACCCTGCCGTATTCCTTTATATTTTCCATGCAGAACCGTTTCTCCGGTGTCTTCCGCACAGGGCTCAAAAAAGAACTCACGGCGAGGGTCTTCGTAACCATTCAAAACAGATTCCATGGATGCGTTCATATAGACTTCATTCCATATCCGGTTTATTTCTCCCAACGGATTCTGATAACCGTTCCGGATTGAAACGACCAACCGGTCTTTTACCGTTTCGAAAACTCCGTAAGGATTATGGAACGCTTTCAGAAATTCATTGCGGGCCTTTTCAGGATCGGCCATTGCTATCCGTATCGCCAGGCGCATCCGTAATGAATTGGCAAACTTCAGCCAGGAAGTGTAGTTTCCGTCCAGCAGAATATCAAAATCCGAAAGGTCGGGAGCAATCGTTTTGCTCCGGAGATGTTCGGTTATCAACCCGACCGCTATATCCAGATCCCGGAAGAAAGCATCATATGCCTCTTTTTGTGTATCGGCAGAATAAACACCGTCGTCGTTTCCAAATGTAGAATATATGACAGGACCATACATATCGGATATTCTGTGCATGACCTCCACTTTCAGAATCTTCGTTATTGCGTAGACTTCCGGGTAATTGACACGGGTAGAGTCTTCCAGTTTATCTATCTGAGGAAGGATATAGGCATAGGTATATCCCCAGTTCGTACCATTCCAACCGTCCTGCAAGTTATAATCGGAATTGCTGCTTCCTCCGTTATGGGGTTTATAATCGTGCATATACCCGCTGAACATATCTGCATTCAGATTCTGCATAATCTGGTAAGGCCAGTTCTTTCCCTTTCCGAAATCATAATTGAAATAGATTCCCTGCTGAATGATTCCCAACGGAATACCCAGATTATTGAAATCGACAGTCATATCCTCATCGGTGATTCCGGACTGGTCTGTATTCATCTCCTGGAAATGTCCTGTACAGGATGGGAAAACCAGGAAAAGAATAAAAAGGAAGGTTGCTATCTTTCTGTTTATCATCTGCATACTCCTGAATTAAAAATCACATTTTACACTGAAACCAAAACTCCTAGTGGTCGGCATACCATAAACCTCTATTCCCTGGTTATCATTTCCCGTCGAAAGAATCAAATCAGGGTCGAAAGGGGCTTTCTTATAAAGGAAAAAGAGATTACGGGCAGTGAAAGCCAGGTGAACCTGCCTGATAGCCTTCGTCGCCTCCAACCATTTCCCGGGCAAAGCGTAGCCGAGCGAACATTCACGCAGACGGATATTGGTCGCATCGTACATATAATATTCGGTTACTCCCGCACGTCCTCCCACTACATTTTTATAAAAGCCTTTTACATCTTCTATCCTGTTTCCTTCCAACATGACAAAGCCGGCATTACGGGCATCAGCCGTTACCTGAGTCACGCCGAACATATCCATATCGGCCTGCGTCTGCGACAAGACTTCACCACCAAAACGGCTGTCTATCAGAAATGAAAGAGACAGGTTCCTGTAAGCAAACGTATTGTTCCAGCTCATTGTGAATTTGGGATTTGCATTTCCTACTTTAATCAAGTTTCCTTCGCCTTCCACCTGGGGCAGACCTTTTTTGCCACCTTCCGTTTCATAAAGGATATGCCCGTTCTCATCACGGCGGAATGCTTTCCCATAGATATCCCCGAAAGAACCGCCCTCCACCAGCTTCATTGCATAACTGGAAGAGAAGCCTCTCGGACCATAAATAAAGACTGGCAATTCTTCATGCAACCGGACCACTTTATTTTTATTGGTCGAATAGTTCAGCGACGATTTCCATTCGAAATCTTTACCGACAACCGGCAATGCGGAGACACTGACCTCCCAACCGATATTTTGGATATCTCCTGCATTGACATAACGATAAGCATATTTGTCTCCCGACTTGGCAGGGAGTTTGAAGAACTGGTTACGGGTATTCGTCTTATAATACGTCCCGCTAAAACTGATACGGTCGTTTAGGAAACGCCATTCCGTACCCAGCTCCACCGAAGTTGTCATTTCGGGCTTCATATTTTCAAACGGGGCGGAATCGGCATATTCTATTTCACCACCGGCTCCCACATGCGAAACCGGGTTTGTTATATATAAAGGTATGTCGTTACCGACCTTGCTCCATACGGCTCTCAGCTTGCCAAAAGAAATAAATTCCGGCAACCGGAACATCTTGCTCATCACCCAGGCCCCGCCTACCGACGGATAGAAAAAGCCTTTCTTTTCATTCGGAGTAAAAGCCAGCGTACTCGACCAGTCATTCCGGGCTGTCAGGTCGAGGAAGAAAATATCCTTGTAACCGACCTGCGCAGTAGCAAACAGCGACTGCAACTGACGGTGGGCATCGATCTGCTGGTCGATATAAGCTGAACCGTCCATAATGATATTCGCCACATTAAACACATTGGCATATTTCAATGATGCAGTTTTCGAATCATAACGCAGGGAGTTCACCAGCTTGTCGTTGATGCTCCCTCCTATCACACCGTTCAGGGAAAACTGTCCGAATTTCTTTTCAAAGGAACCGATAATATCCCCGTACAAAAGTGTCTCCTGATAATCCGCCTCAATATACCGGCCGTTCTGACCGGACAAAGCCGGGGCTGTGGAGGCATAAAACATCTGACGCACCTTATCCGACAGATAGTCGAGGCTGCCGCGTGCCTGTATCTTAAACCAGTCTGTCACTTTGAGTTCGGCATTCAGTGACAGGATCGTACGGGTACGGGAATCTTTGCTCCGGATACGGTTTGTGACCCAATACGGGTTCTGTTCAAAATCCTGGGTATCGGAATGCCAGTTCTGCTCGTTAAGGTTCCGGGACGGGTTCCATACTTCAAAGTTCTCCTTGTATTCGGAAATATCCACACCTCGCGGGAAACGATAAAGTCCCACCAAAGAATTCATATAGAAGCCACCGCTGGGATTGCGGTTCTTCGTTGTTTGCCGCAGGAATGAGGCACTGCCGTCCAGTTTCAGACGCTCGTCAAACAGGAAAGCCGTCTCTCTGAGAGATATATTATGTTTTGACAGACTGTTATGTTCGATGATACCTTTTCCCGTTGTATTGGCATAGGAGAAATAAGTCTGGTATTTCTTGTTACCTGCACTTACGGAAAAAGAAGAGATAGAGGTCAGACCAGTCTTGAAGAATCCGCCCGCATTATCATATACCGGCAAGTCGGCTTTCTTTCCCCAGCTTTCCACGTTGTCGGACACCCCGTATTCGTTCTGGAACTCCGGCAGGCAAAAGGCTTTATCAAACATCAGGCTGGTAGAAAAGGATATCTTACGGATATCCGGATTGCCTTTCTTCGTTGTAATCAGGATAACGCCATTAGCCGCCTGGCTACCATACAAGGCGGCTGCCGGCGAGCCTTTCAGGATACTGATACTTTCAACGTCTTCGGGATTCAGATTAGAGATACCGTCACCGCCATCACGGTTTCCGGCATCGGCAGTACCGCCAATAGCGGAAAAAGCCTGTTCATTGGCAGAATTAAGAATAGGGACACCGTCTATGACATACAAAGGCTGGTTGTTACCCACCACCGAGCGGATGCCACGCATCAGGACTTTAGAAGAACTGCCCAGGCCGGAAGCAGCCTTGTTTATTTGTACCCCCGCTACTTTTCCGGCAAGCGTATTAATCATATTCGGGTCTTTCACCCGGTTCAGTTCCTCGCCATCAACCTGTTCGACGGAATAGGTCAGCGAGGCTTCTTTTCTTTTTATACCCAGGGCGGTTACGACAACATTATCCAGAAACAATACATCTTCTTCCAACACGACTTCCAGATATTGCTGTTTGCGGACAGGAATATGTTTGGTTTTATAACCGATAAAAGAGAAGATCAATGTAGCCTCTTCTCCCACTGACAGCGAGTAATTACCTCCCGCATCCGCTACGACACCGTTTGTCGTGCCTTCTTCCACCACATTTGTTCCCGCTAACGGCTTACCGCCGGAATCAACAACCCGTCCGGTAACTTTCTTTTCAAAAGGGAATGCTCCGGCCGCATCCCGAGCAGATACAACCGGAGTATTCTCTCCTTTCGCATATATTGATAATAACAATAGCAGCGATAGAATCGCAAGCTGCCTCATCTGAAAATTCATATTGCCTCTTTAATTATCCCTCAATAGCCACAAAGGTATACAAAAAAGCAACACGACAAAGAGGCGCTTTGACTTTTAACGGTTTTACCCGTTCGACTAGAAACTATACTGTACTGCCAGATTCAGACGATTGGCATGGCGAGTCTGATCATTAAAGTCCGTGCGCCATCCTCTCAGATATTCGGCACCGACCTGCAAGTCGGGAGTGATATTCCAGAACAGGTTGGCTACCAGATATTGTCCGTAGCGGTATTGTTCGGAAGGAGTCGACGGGTAATCGTTTTCACTATATAAACGTGACTGGCTGTAAGTACTCGAAACAAACACATTCGGAGTAATATTGTATTGCAGGCCGGCATACCATCCCATCATCGGAAGAACCTGCATACGTCCGGCTTTGTCGGGATCGGGAACAATATCCACATTCAGATTACTCAGGTCGTTCATGTACTGGCTGATACCCCGACCGTAAACACCTTGTCCGTACACCTGTACTTTGCTGCAAAGGTTGAATGTGGTGGAGAGCAACACGCCCCAGCCTGTTTCCGATTCGGCTTTATTAGCAACCAGGTTATCATATGTCATACTTCTGACGATAGCGGCGGCACGCAGATGGCTCTTAGAGTTCCAGCCATATTGCAGATAAGCGGGGAAGTTCGGCATGCGTTGCGAACCGATACTCAGGTTATCATTGGTCAGTCCGTCCACCACCGGCATTTCCACACCGACACCGGCTTTCCATCCTTTCCCGAACGAACGTTCGTAACGGAACTGGGTAGCATGATAAATCGCCATCCCGTTCGGACCGGCAAAGTCGATCGTCGGAGGAATAGCCGCCAGGTCCATAAACGAACCATAGTCATATCCGAGTGTGAATCCCAGCAAGGAAGCATACGCATTTCTCAGTTCAAAGCCCTTACCGTTTCCACGGAAATTACCGGCCGTATAGACAACGAAGTCGCCCAGATGTTTGGTGTGTCCCACCAGTTTAAGGAAGACCGTGCTGGTTGTTGCATCCATCTGGAACTGGTTTCTGACATGCGACGCACCTTTGTTGGGGATCAGTGCGGGATAGAAATCAATATCTTTGGAGATTCCGCCAAAATCATATTCGGCTGTTGCCTTCACGTATCCTCCGATACCGAGAGCGAAACGCCCCTTACGGTCGGTCAGCAGGAAACGGGGAATGCCCGGTTCATGGAAACGCTGATTCTGGGTTTCGTTCAGTATCCGGATAATTTCATCACCCGCCTTATCACGGGAAATAAACAGGATTGAATTCGGCTCCTCATCCTTAATGATCACTTTCTGAGCCTGGGCATGGGTGGATAACAGTCCGACCCCGAGCAACAAAGCTGCTCCTTTAACAAATGCTTTCATAAATGTGTTTTGTTTAGACGTTTTACCAGTAAGGAACAAGCATTGCATGAAAAGGTTGTGTTAAAAGGTTGCGTTAACGACTAAAAGTAACTATTTTTGTTGCCTTAATAACAAAATAAAACGAAGATGAAAAAGCTGTTTGCTATAGGTTTACTCCTAATCGGATTATTGTCATCCCTTCATTTGCAAGCGCAGGAAGTTGAGACCCTTGTTCAGATCGATACCGACATGGGAAAGATCAAAGTGAAGTTATTTAACGACACGCCCCAGCACAGGGATAATTTTATCAAAAATGTGAAAGAGAAGCGCTACGACGGCCTCCTGTTCCACCGTGTCATCAAACAATTCATGGTACAAGGCGGAGACATCAACTCGAAAGATGCACCTATCGAACAGCATCTGGGGGACGGCGACCCGGGTTACACCATCCCGGCAGAGATCGTCTATCCGAAATATTTCCACAAACGCGGTATGCTCTGTGCCGCCCGTACCAGTGACGACGAGAATCCGGAACGCGCCTCATCGGGTACACAGTTCTACATCGTTACCGGAAAATTCTATACGGAAATGGAACTGGACAAGATGGAGGAAAAAGATAATAAAACCTTTACTCCTGAACAACGGGAAGCCTATATGCTTGAAGGGGGCGCTCCCCACCTGGACGGGACCTACACCATCTTCGGCGAAGTAATAAAAGGCATGAAAGTTGTCGATAAAATCCAGTTTGTCGAAACAAATGAGGACGACAGGCCGTTAAAGAATATAAAGATAAAGACAATGACGATTGTCGATAAATAATCATTAAACGAAACGAAAAATGGAAACAAACGAAACACAGGTTCTGATGAAGACCAGCCTGGGTAACATCAAACTAAAATTATACAACGAAACACCGCAACACCGCGACAACTTTATCAAACTGGTAAAGGAAGGCACTTACAACGGCCTGCTTTTCCACCGTGTCATCAAGGATTTCATGATCCAGGGTGGTGATGTCACCTCTAAAGATGCTCCGATGAGCAAACAACTGGGTGCCGGCGATCTGGGATATACGGTCCCTGCCGAGTTCGTTTATCCGAAATATTTCCACAAAAAAGGAGCACTCTCAGCAGCCCGTACTAGCGATGAAGTGAATCCGGAAAGAGAATCTTCCGCTTCCCAGTTCTATATCGTAACCGGAAAAGTTTATTCCGACAGCGAACTGGCCCAGATGGAAAAACAGAAAGAAGGCCGCCTGAAACAGTCTATTTTCGCCCGTCTGCAAAAAGAAAATGCAGCGAAGATCAAAGCTGCCTACCAAAGTGGCGACAAAGCCGAACTGGCCATCATCCGCGATACCTTGATCGGAAAAACAGAACTGGAAGCTGAAAAGCGCAAAGAGGAAGCCAAACTGACTCCGGAACAGCGCGAAGCTTACAAAACAATCGGCGGTGTTCCTTTTCTGGATAACGAATATACGGTATACGGCGAAGTGGTAGAAGGACTGGACGTAGTGGACGCCATCCAGAACGTAAAGACCAACCGCCAGGACCGCCCGTTGGAAAATGTGGTTATCGAATCAGTGGAAATAATTTAATACGATCCTTTTCCGGAAAATACACAACATCTTTCTGGAGAATATCCAATGTTTTTATATTTAGAGGTAGGTCTAAATCAATTTAGAGGTACGTGTAATTCAATTTAGACCTACCTCTAAATTAAATTAGACCTACCTCTTTCTGAAAACTCATCAGATACTTACCACTCTTTTATGCTGATGAACCGACTAAAAGAATGCAATGATACAACTCTCTGCTTACAAAGAACATTATAAAGAAACAATCCGCTTGGGTGTCCCGATCATGTTGGGGCAGCTGGGCATTATTATTGTCGGTTTTGCCGACAACATCATGGTGGGACATCACAGCACAGCTGAACTGGCCGCCGCTTCTTTTGTCAATAACTTCTTTAACCTGGCTTTTATCTTCGGGATGGGTTTCTCATACGGCCTCACTCCCATTATCGGCGGTTTGCATGCCAACAAAGAATATCACAAAGCCGGAGAGACATTGAAGAACAGTCTTTTTATCAACTTCATCGTCGGGGTATTGTTAAGTACTTCGATGCTCCTGCTCCTGTTGAACATCGATATTTTAAAACAGCCGGAAGAGTTGATGCCATATATCGTTCCCTACTATATCTTACAGCTTTTCTCGGTGATATTCGCCATGCTGTTCAATTCGTTTAAGCAGTTCAGCGACGGTACGACCGATACGGTTACTCCGATGTGGATCATGCTCGGGGCGAACGTGTTGAATATTATAGGGAACTATTTTCTTATCTATGGAAAATGCGGCGTTCCGGAGATGGGACTGACTGGGGCAGGTATCTCCACACTTGTCAGTCGTATCCTTACATTTATCGTTTTCTGCGTTTTATTTGCCCGAAGGGAAAAATATAAAGAGTTCCTGACCGGATTCAAAAACGGAGTCGTTAACCGCCTGAACCTCTCCAACCTGATACGTTTAGGCTTTCCGGTGGGATTGTTAATGGGGGTTGAAACGGGTTCATTCAGTCTGAGTGTTATTATGATGGGATGGATCGGGAGCACCGCACTGGCCGCCCATCAGGTGTTAGGCGTAATCACGACACTCGGATTCATGGTCTATTACGGGATAGCTGCCGCCGTTACAATTCGCGTAAGTGTATTCAAAGGATACAGTGACTGGCTGAATATCCGTCAGGCTTCTTTTGCCGGACTACATCTGATTATGGGAGTGGCCGTATTATTCGTATTCTTTATTATACTGTTCCATAAGAATATGGGATACTTATTTACCCCCGAACATGAGGTCGTGGCTATGGTAGCCCTCCTATCCTGGTCAGTCGTGTTGTATCAGTTCGGCGACGGATTACAAATCTTATTTGCCAATGCACTACGAGGGATAGCCGATGTGAAGTATATGGCTTACTGCGCATTTGCCTGCCATTTCGGACTGGCACTGCCAATCGGTTATGTCTGCGGATTTATCTTCGATTGGGGAGCCATCGGGATTTGGTGCGGATTCCCGATAAGCCTGACAACGTTAGGCATATTGCTTTGGAGGCGGTTCGATAAACTGACGATAAGATAGCCGGATAAGATTTATTATTCAGATATTACAAAAAAGGGGAGCCCGACTACCGGAACTCCCCTTTTGCTATATAAAAGCAATTCTTATTTCTTCACCCACCGATCGAGCCATTCAAAGAATGTGCGCTGCCAGAGCACGCCGTTCTGCGGTTTCAATACCCAATGGTTTTCATCCGGATAGATTAACAATTCAGCAGGAACACCGCGTAGCACGGCTGCATTGAAGGCTGCCATTCCCTGACCGGCAAGGATACGATAGTCTTTTTCTCCGTGAATACACAAGATTGGCGTATCCCATTTGTCTACGAATAAATGCGGAGAGTTGGCAAATGTGCGTTGTGCCACCGGATTGTTCTTTTCCCAGTAAGCGCCGCCCATATCCCAGTTGGCAAACCACATTTCTTCCGTTTCCAGATATTGCATTTCCATATTGAAGATACCGTCATGGGCAATAAATGCTTTGAAACGTTTGTCATGATGACCGGCTAACCAGTAAACGGAGAAACCGCCGAAGCTGGCTCCGACACAACCCAAACGATCGTTATCCACATACGGTTCTTTCGCCATTTCATCAATAGCCGTGAAATAGTCTTTCATACACTGACCACCGTAATCACCGCTGATCTGTTCGTTCCACTCCATGCCGAAGCCCGGAAGACCGCGACGGTTCGGAGCGACAATGATATAATCGTTAGCCGCCATAATCTGGAAGTTCCAACGATAAGACCAGAACTGGCTGACCGGACTTTGCGGACCACCTTCGCAGAACAGCAAAGTCGGATATTTCTTGTTCGGATCGAAATCAGGCGGATAGATTACCCAAGTCAACATCTGCTTACCATCGGTTGTCTTCATCCAGCGTCCTTCTACCTTACCCATGGTCAGCTGGTCGTAAATCTGCTTGTTTTCGGTAGTCAGCTGAGCTACCTTATTATTATCAGCCAGGTCGATAGAATAGATTTCATCGCCCATGCTCATAGAGTGGCGCTTAACAATCAACTTGTTTTCTCCCAGCAAGTGCACGGAATCGTAATCATAGGTACCGGAAGTAAGCTGAGTCAGTTTATTACCGTTGTCCAGTTCAATCTTATATACCTGCGATTCACCATGCCATACTCCCGTAAAATAAAGCGTACGGGCATCGGCACTCCAACAGAAACCGTCTACATTTGAATCGAAGTCCTTGCTGACAAATGTCTTTTCACCCGTCTCCAGGTTCATAACCATCAGGCGATTCTGATCCGATTCATACCCGTCGCGTTCCATACTCTGCCAGGCAATATATTTACCGTCAGGCGAATACTGCGGATTGGTATCGTATCCCATAATACCTTCGCTGATATTTACAGTCTGCTTGGTATTCAGGTCATATACATAAATATCCGAATTAGTGGAAAGAGCATATTCCTTACCGGTCTTCTTACGGGAAGTGTATGCAATCTTATCGGAGGTCGTATTCCAGGCTAGCTGCTCGATACCACCGAAAGGTTTCATCGGTGATTCGTACGGTTCACCTTCCAACACATCAATCGGACTGCCGACCTTATTTCCATCAAAATCAGCAATAAACGGATGGGGAGCTGTCGTTACCCATTCATCCCAATGCTTATACATCAAATCCGTCACAATGATACCGCTGGCTTTATCCAAATCCGGATACTTGTCTTTTGTGCTCGGAACCGTCTTTACCTGCGAAATAAACAGGACCTTCTTTTCATCCGGAGAGAAAGCGAAGCCTTCGATATCGCTGTCATAATTGGATAACTGTTTCCGTCCGGTTCCGTCCGGATTCATTTCCCAAAGCTGGCTGCTTCCGCTTTCGCCGGAAAGGAAAGCAATCTTTGTGCCCCCTTTAATCCAGGTTGCTTCATTTTCAGAAAATGAAGTGTGGGTAATCTGTTTGTTATCAGAACCATCGGCGTTCATGACGAACACTTCACGGTTGCTGCTGTTGAGAGGAACACTGTAGTAAGCTACCGTGTAAACTACTTTCTGTCCGTCGGGCGAAACATTCATGCCGCCGATACGTCCCATGGCCCAAAGCGCCTCGGGCGTCATCCGGCCGTCGGCAATCTTGATTTCCGAACGTCCGATAACTGGCTTTGTGTCTTCTGCTTTCTTAGCTTCCTGATTACAAGCACCTAGTAATACGGATGTTGCCATAACCATTGTTGCAATAGATTTATTCATGTACATTATAATATATTATATTCTGTGTGCGAAATTAGTAAATATAATTTATATCTTTGCACAAGTAATTTAAGAACTGAACAGTATGAATAAGATTTGGTTATTTGGAGCCGCTATAAGTATGGTATTAGCATTCGGCTCATGTAAACCTAAACAGAGTGCTTATAAGGCTGCTTACGAACAAGCCAAAGAAAAAGAGTCTACAGCTCCTGTTGAGGTAGTAGAACAAGAAGAAGAGATTGTTGAAGAGGTTGCCCCGGTTTCCAAACCCAGAACTTCGACCGCAACAACTCGCTCGGAAAGAATCAGCGCTGCACAGGGTGAAGACGCCAGCCGTCTGAAACGTTACAGTGTAGTTATCGGTAGCTTCAAGAACAAGACAAATGCTTACTCTTTGAAAGAACGTATGCAGAATGCAGGCTACAACGCTGTATTAGGTGAAAACGAACAAGGTATGCTGCGTGTAATCGTTGCCAGCTTCGATGATAAAGCTGATGCAGCCGACAGCCGCGATGCTATCAAAGCTAAATATGCACCTGATTTCCAGGATGCTTGGTTGCTGGAAAGACAATACTAATAAGGCGTCTGCAAGTAAAACAGGCAAACATTATTATCGATACATGGAAAGGGATATCCTTCGGGATAATCCCTTTTCGTGCGTTTGGAGTTATCCCTTCAGTACAAACGTTTTTAAAAACATAAAAGGCCCGGTAATACCGGACCTTTTAACCAACCTAAATTAAAAACCTAAAACTAACCATCTTTTTGCCTTAAACAATTAATCTATACATATATAAGTATCTTCTATTTCTTATTCGTAAACCGGCCATGCTCCTTTATGGGAACAAACAAAAGCCGATATTTTTACAGCACATTCGTGGGCTTCTCTCAATGTCTGCCCTTTCAATAACGACATCACCAAGGCTGCCGAAAAAGCATCTCCTGCTCCTACCGTATCCACTACATCCACTTTTGGAGTAGCTAAGGTAGATACTTCGTCGGGGGTGTAAACCGTACTGTAATCAGCACCCGCCGTCAGAACAACCATTCGCAGGTTATAGTTCTCCATAAACCAGTTAGCCACCTCTTCTTCGGTTCCTTTCAAACCAAACAGGTTTTTCAGCTCCGACATTTCATCATCATTCATTTTCAGCACGTTCGCCAGGTACAAAGATTCTTCAATCAATACCTTATTATAATAATGTTGCCGCAGGTTAATATCAAACAACCGGTACGCCGAATCGGGAGCAAACGAAAGAATAGCCTGAATCGTTTCACGGGATTGTTGACAACGCTGTCCCAAAGCACCGAAGCAGATAGCATCCGCACGTTCTGCCAGGTCTACCGCATCAGAGGTAGGCGACATATGATCCCAGGCTACACGTTCCGTTATTGTGTAATGGGGAATACCGTCATCCTCTATATCCACATGTACCGTTCCTGTAGGATACGGTAACTTTTCTATTAAATACTGAATTTTGTACTTATCCAGTTCGCTCAATATATCCCTTCCGTTATCATCATCACCAATGGCACTGATAGCATACCCTTCGGCTCCCAAACGGGAAGCATGGTAAACAAAATTAATCGGTGCGCCGCCTGCCGTCTTACCTGTGGGAAGCAAATCCCAAAGAAGTTCGCCAATACCGACCACTACCGGTTTTTTATTTTGTTGCTTCATCTGTTCCATGATGTAGTAATTCTTTGTAATACGAGATTTTTGTTCCTTATGTTTGATGATGCAAAACTAAGGAACGGAACAGAAGCAGACGATAACGGATGCTACAAAAAGGATAACATTCGTTACATAAAAGGTTTATTTTCAACAGGCTTATAGTATCGTTACATAAATGTAACGAGTGTTATCCTTTCTCCTGATATTCGGTTGGTGTAATATTGTACACCGCCTTAAAGCATTTGGAGAAATAAGGAGGGGAACTGAAACCGGTTGCATAAGCAGCCTCATTGACATTACAGTCTTTCTGACGCAACAAGGCAGCGGCTTGCTTCAAACGGTAGTTACGGAGGAAATCGGTAGGCGTCACACCTGTCAGTTCTTTTACTTTCCGGTAGAGATGCACACGCGACAGGCCAAGCATTTCGCTCGCTTTTTCGATACTGAAGTTTGAATCAGGATAAGATTCCTCGATCAATGCCATGAACTTACGCATAAACAATTCGTCCATACTTTCCGCCTTATCCGTTTTCAATCCGGAAGCGGCAGGTGATTGAAGTTCCTGGGCGAATGCATTCCTCAGCCGGGCACGTTCTTCCAGCAGACGGACGATCCGGAGTTTTACTTCTTCAATATTAAACGGTTTCTGGATAAACTCATCGGCACCGCTGGCAATACCATACATCCGCTGTTTATCATCGGAAAGGGCGGTGAGCAATATAACCGGTATATGGCTGAAAACAATATCCGATTTAATCCGCTTACACAATTCATAGCCATTCATTTCGGGCATCATCACGTCACTGATTACCAGCGACACATTTTCTTTTGCCAGTATATCCACGGCTACCAAACCATTCTCTGCTGTCAGGATACGGAAATTCGGTTTCAGTTCTTTTTGCAGATACGCATTAATATCCGGATCGTCTTCAACAATCAGGATCGTATAATCGTAGGTACGGTTCACAATCTCATCCATTTCACGGGTATCCAGATTGGCTACGCCGCTCGACAATTCTGTTACGGAAGGGGCAAACACACAGGATTCATCAAAGTGAGATTTTCCTTTGGGCAACTCGACCAAAAAGACGGTACGTTTCCCCGGTTCACTTTCCACACGGATACTTCCTTTATGCATACCGACAAACTCATGAGTCAGATGCAGACCAATCCCCGTTCCGGTAAGATGGTCGGCGGTAAAAAACTGATCGAAAACGGAAGATAGGTTTTGCGGCTGGATTCCTTTCCCATTATCTTCTACCGAAAGGATAACATATCCCGCATGATCCTGCAAACGGATTGTGACGGTCCCTCCGTCGGGTGTAAACTTAAAGGCATTCGACAGCAGGTTAGCCAGTATCTTTTCCATCTTATCCGTATCCACCCACAACATTACGGAAGAGACATCATGTTGAAACGAGTATTGTATCTGTTTACTTTGCGCCATATTATCGAAATAGGAACTGATATCTTCGATAAACGTAACCAGATCTATTTCCGCCACCCGCATATCCATCTTGTTACTTTCCACCTTACGGAAGTCGAGCAGCTGGCTGACGACACGTTTCAGGCGGTCGGCATTCTTCTTTATGATATGTATGTCGTCGGCAAGCGGAGAATCGGGAGGCAATTCTTTCGATATTTTATTCAATGGACCGAGTATCAGCGTCAGCGGTGTTTTTATCTCGTGAGATACATTTGTAAAGAACTGTAATTTGCGGGTAGTAGCCTGTTCGATCTTCCGGTTGGCAACAGCCAGTTCTCCTCGTTGCTGTTCCACCTGTATATTGGTCCGCTTCAGTTCATAGTTCTTACGCTGTACCTTGCGGAAAATATGTATTACATAAAGAGCCAGTAGGCCCACTACTCCCAGCAACAACAGGATCAAACCGACTGAATTTTGTAAAAAACGATATTCCGAAAGCATCTCTTCCAGATTATTCCGCTGTTTCTCGATCTGTTCCTGATAATCAGCCAACTGTTCAGTCTGCAAATATAATGTACCGGCATTCTCTTTGTCGATCAGGGCTGATGTCAGTGCATATTGTTTGGAGACAGGCTGCCCGTTCAGTATCTGCCAGGCAACCTTTATCGCAGTAGTTCCTCCGGTTGGATATACGAAAGAGGCAGTCAGATAGCCGTTGCTTACTGCTTCAATCCCTTTCCCTTTACCCGGCAAAGCATCTATGCCGATAAACTTTATCCTTTTTACCGCCAGAGGATCTATCTCCATAATAGCCTCCCGCGCAGCCAAAGCCATAGGGTCGTTATGTGCATACACGATATCAATATCATCAAACAGGCCGAGTGCTGCTATATTCTCTTTTGTTTCTTTCGCATGCCAACGCCCGTACACAGTTTTCAGAATCACATTATCATTATGGATAAGAGCATCACTAAAACCGTTATGCCTGTCGCGGGCAGAAGAAGAACCTTCACGCCCCCACACTTCGACAATCGTTGTCTTCTTTTTTTTCAACAATGAATTGATAAACAATCCGGCTGCACGGCCAATCTCATAATTGTCCGCACCGATAAAAGTCGTATATTCTTCCGAATAAATCTTCCGGTCTATTATAATAGTAGGAATCCCCGCCCGGAAGGCCTCTACGGCTGCGGTTGTGACAGGTTCCGATTCGTTGGCAGATATAATGACCAGGTCTACCCGTTGTTTGATAAACTCACGTATCTGTTTGATCTGAGTGTCATTGTCTTCACCGGCATCTTTTATTTGCAGAGTCAGTCCAGGATACTCAGAAGCTTTTACCTGCATATCCAGCACCATCGCTTTCCGCCAGCTATCATTGATAGAACTATGGGAAACACCCACAACAAATTTCTTTTCTCCTTCCCGTTTACAGGAAATTGTTAGAGACAAGATACATATCAACAGACAAAAGCGGTATATAATGAGTTTCATGAAGCAGCCGATTTTCAGGGTTTCGTACAAAAGTACGGATTATCGGCATAACAGACAAAATTTATTTTGTACATTCGTCCCTCAAATAATTGTTGCATAACATGAAAATAATAAATAAACAACTACTCGACGAGACCAGCGAGCGTGCCAAACAGTCACCTCGCTTACGTATGAATTACAACTTCCACGAACAACTGGACGATCCTGTAAACCGCCTGCTGAATGCCATGGAGCCGGATACTTATATCCGCCCTCACCGTCATCTGAATCCGGATAAAGACGAAATTTTCCTGCTGCTCCGTGGGAAAGTCATGCTATTTATTTTTGATAATGACGGAAATATCACAGAGAAACTTCTGCTCGACCCGCTCGCCGGATCGTATGGCGCAGAAATCAAACCCGGCATCTGGCATAGCCTGCTCGTATTGGAATCGGGAACAGTTATTTATGAAGTAAAACCGGGGCCTTTCGCGCCTTTACATCCGGAGAATATGGCTCCATGGAGTCCGGAACCGGATGATGAAAAAGGAATCGACGAATATTTAACTTATCTTACTTCCAACTTATAAGCGATGAAAACGATTTATTTAACCCTGTTCCTTTCACTCATTACAGTGATGCATGCCTCCAATCCGGATGACAGTACCTACCCGACTGCCGAACGGCTTTTCCATATCGCCCGAAGCCTTAACAAAAATCTGGTATGTTACGATGTGAATCTGGAGAACGGCAAACTGAATACGAAAGTCCCCCTAAACATCTACTGGGTAAACCGGGAAGAACGAGTGGGAGAAACCAACGAACTAAGCTATTTTCAGCGTAAGATGGCTTACGGCTATAAACTGGTTTCGGAAGGCAACGACACCAGCGAAGTGACCCTGACCGCCTACTCCGGCAAGAAGCTGACAATCTGCAAAAGAGATTCCAGATATGTCTGCATGACAACGATCGACAACCAACCGGCCATACTCGAATCGCTCTACGTAAAAGGCAAGCCCAATAATCCGTTAGGCGTTGAATACGTGGAATTGCAGGGAACGGCAATCGAGACAGGGGCAAAGGTGACGGAGAGAGTCAGTAAATAAGAATATTCAAAACAACATGACGAACGCGACGAAGAAATGAAACATCCGGACACAGAAAACCTTCGCTGTATGTTTGGCATCAGCCGATAAAAAGGTATATTTGCGTTCGGATGGTTCCGTTTTAATAAAAGCCAAGTATTATGAGCAAATTATATCCTATCGGTATTCAGAATTTTGAGAGTCTTCGTAATGACGGTTACTTCTATGTAGATAAGACGGCATTGTTATACCGACTGGCGAAAACCGGGCGGTACTTTTTCCTCAGTCGCCCGCGCCGCTTCGGTAAGAGCCTGATGATATCCACCCTTCAAGCTTATTTTGAAGGGAAGAAAGAACTGTTTGAAGGCCTGGCCATCGAACAACTTGAAAAGGAATGGGTGAAACGCCCCGTACTGCATATCGACTTAAATATAGAAAAGTATAACACACCGGATAGTCTGGATAAAATCCTCAACGACACATTGGTACAGTGGGAGGAACTTTATGGAACCCGCCCTTCGGAAACCTCTTTCTCCCTACGGTTTGCCGGAATTATCCGCCGTGCCTGCGAAAAAAGCGGTGAACGTGTTGCCATCCTTGTCGACGAGTACGACAAGCCGATGCTTCAGGCTATCGGCGACGTAGAACTGCAAAAGGCTTTTCGTACTACGCTGAAGCCTTTCTACGGCGTACTCAAATCCATGGACGGCTACATCAAATTCGCATTGCTGACAGGAGTCACCAAATTTGGTAAAGTAAGCGTATTCAGCGACCTGAACAACCTGAATGATATCTCGATGGACGACCTTTATGTCGAGCTCTGTGGCATCACCGAAAAGGAAATACATACCAACTTTGAGGATGAGCTTCACAAACTGGCCAACGCGCAGAAGATGTCTTACGAGAATGTCTGCCGCGAGTTGAAAGCATGCTATGACGGCTACCACTTCGTGGAAAACTCAATCGGTATCTACAACCCTTTCAGTCTGTTAAACACCTTCCTGAAGATGAAGTTCGGCAGCTACTGGTTCGAGACGGGAACACCCTCCTACCTGGTGGAACTGCTCAAACGCCATAATTACGATCTATACCGTATGGCACACGAGGAAACAAATGCAGACATACTGAACAGCATCGACTCGGAGTCGACCAACCCTATCCCCGTGATCTATCAGAGCGGATACCTTACCATCAAGGGGTACGACCCTCGTTTTGGAATGTATCGCCTGGGCTTTCCCAACCGGGAGGTGGAAGAGGGATTTCTCAAGTATTTGATGCCCTTCTATGCAAACGCTGATAAAGTAGACTCGCCCTTCCAGATACAAAAGTTTGTAAACGAAGTGGAAACAGGCCAAATCGACGCCTTCTTCCGCCGTCTTTCCTCTCTGATGGCCGATACACCTTATGAGTTGGTGCGCGATCTGGAGCTTCATTATCAGAACATACTCTTTATCGTCTTTAAGCTGGTGGGCTTCTACGTCAAAGCGGAATATCATACCAGTGAAGGCCGCGTAGACCTGGTGTTGCAAACGGATAAATACACCTATGTGATGGAGTTTAAGTTCGACAGCACGGCCGAAGAAGCTCTTCGACAGATCAATGAGAAACATTACGCACGCCCCTTTGAAGCCGATACGACACGCACACTCTACAAAATAGGCGTCAACTTCAGCTCAAATACCCGTAATATCGAGAAATGGCTGGTGGAAACAGTCGATCCGGTAGTTAACGGCAATCGAGACAGGGGCAAAAGTAACGGAGAGAGTGAAGAAATAAGATAAAAAGAATATTCACATTATTTAAGGGGGAGTATGACTACGATAGATCAGTTCTTGTAGAACTATGTTAATAATGCTGTCAAAGATAATGATAATAACCGAATTTACATGGGGTAAAATGTAATTTAATAAAAAACCTAAAACAATACTATAATCAGTCCAATATTACTTTTTACTTAATTTTCAAAGTCTAGAATTGCCATAGTTCTACAAGAACTAATATCAATTCAAGCCTATGCAAAACGTATTAAAAGGCTGGCTCATCGACAATACGGTGACCACAGATGATCTGAATGACAAGATCTTACAACTGGAATCGGCTGGTAAAGCAGACTTCGACGACATCATCGACGAGATGTTAAAGGAAGACACCGGACTGCGTATCGAAACACTTCGACACTCTGTTTCACTCTACAACCGCGTTGTTGCCCACCTTATCCTAAGCGGATACAGCGTGAACACCGGACTCTTCCGTGCCGTAGCAAAATTCCTCGGTGTCGTGGAAGGTGGCGTATGGAATAAGGAGAAAAACTCTATTTATGTCTCTGTCACACAAGACAAAGGACTGCGCGAAGAAATTGCTCAAACGTCAGTCAGCATCCTGGGTACGAAATCAAATGTGATGTACATTCTTGAAACAGAGGACCGCAAGACCGGACTCAAAGACGGTACGGCTACATCCGGACGTAACCTGATCGTGCGCGGTGCCATGCTAAAGGTAGTTGGCAGCGATGCAGCAGTAGGCGTATCGCTGACCAACAGCGAAGGAGTCGTTACAAAGCTCGACGACGACATGATTGCTTCCAACAAACCGTCGGAACTGATGCTTCTGGTCCCTACCGGACTTGCCGATGGCGAATATACGCTAACAGTAACTACGCAATATTCTACAGGCACCACTTTAAAAGCTCCCCGCAGTACCACCATTCCCCTTTGGATAGGCGGTAAATCGGGCGGTGGTGGCGATCGTCCTGAGATAGAATAACAAGGACGATCCCAGCCAAAGAATCAACACTCTATTCCGATCGGGATGGAGTGTCGATCGCGACCAGGATAAGGTGTCGATCACGGGCGGAATGGCCTGGCGATCGGATAATAAAAACAACACTAATATTAATATGCATATGAAAAAAAATTTACTAAAACGTATGGTAACCCGGCTGACAGGCTTGTCGGTCGCTTTTTTTATGATGGTAGCTGTGCAAGGAATGGCACAGAAAAACAATTCGTCGGGAGGTTCGTCTGCTACTTTTAAGCAAATAAAGTTACCTGAGCTTGCAACAGATTATCATCCTGCGACAAGTAGCACAAAAGTGAATCCATTCACTAAAACGACTTCCGGAAATATTATACAGGTAGCTCATGGCGGGAATACGACTAATTATCAATCATGGAATGATGCAGTAGAGGCTTTGCAGGAAAATGATGTTATCACATTGTTGCAAGATGTGGAACTTGTGTATGGAGATGAGCTTGGAAAGCCGGCGTTTAAAATACCGAAAGTATCTTGTACAATTCAAGGAACAGCAACAACAACGGTTTTTAAATCGACAAGTACGATAGAAATGGAAGCTCCTGTAACTTTCAAGAATCTGACATTAGATCTGAAAGAACTTGTAGCCTGTGGTAATGCATTGGTCTTCGATGAAAATGTAACTTGTACAAATCAGTATATGACAGTATGCGGCGGAAGTGGCTTTTATGAAGAGGGAGTAGAAATAAAAAGTACTTCCATTACAATAAAGAGCGGAACATTTCAAACAGTTTATGGTGGCGGATTTTACGCAGATGTGACTGGCGATACTAATATAAAAGTACTAGGCGGTAATGTTTCCTGGCTTTATGGAGGAGGTAAGAATGCTTCGGTTGCGGGTACGGCGAATGTAGAGATTGAGAATGGCAGTATTGATTATGTATATGGTGGAGGTAAAGAAAGTTATGCCGAATGTGGAAATACCAATGTCACAATAAAAGGCGGCACCTTCGGGAAAGTAGATGGCTATAGATATAATCTGATGGGAGGTGGAGAAGAGGCCCCTGTCACGGGTAAAGCCAAAGTAACGATAAACGGTGGCACATTCAATTGTTTTGTAACTGCCGGAGGAGGTCAAAATAATGCAACCACCGCCACCTGCGGCAGTACGGAATTGAATATAACCGGCGGTACGTTTACGAAATGGACATACGGCGGCGGTTGGGCGTCGCCGGTTTTAGGGACGGCAACGGTACGGGTAAGCGGTTCTGCAAGTTTGACTACTACCTTATGCGGGGGAGGTGTTATGGCAACGGCATCCTGTCAAAATACGGATGTACAGGTATCAAGTGGAAGTTTGGGTTATTTGTATGGTGGTGGCGAGAACGGTCCGGTTATTGGTGAGAGTAAATTGACCATTGATGGCTCGGCTTCTGCCTCCTGGACTTTCGGAGGTTGCTATGATGCTGATTGCGGAAGTACCGAGGTAACGCTTAATACCACAGGTACGATTGCCGGAGGTTTATACGGAGGTTGCAGAACCGGTAGTAGTAACACCTCTCGGGTGAATATAAAGCAAGGAACTGTAACCGATCTCATTTATGGAGGTGGCGAACAGGAAGCATCTGTTGTAACCGGCGACACTTATGTCACTATGGACGGTGGATCCTGTATCGGAGTATATGGCGGAGGCTGGCAAGGGCAGGTGAACGGGACTACCCATGTGCTGGTAAATGGAGGTACGATAAGCAATGCTATTTATGGCGGTGGCTATGGTAGTGATCAGGATCAGGATAACGATAAGGGACGTGTCGGTAATACAGAAGTGAAGGTTACGGGTGTAACAACAAAATCAACTGTTTTTGGTGATGGTCTTTACGGAAGTGTGACAAGCAATACCTCCGTAATAATAGAAGGAGGCAAATTTGATGGTATTTACGGAAGCGGACTGAATGGTCAGATTGGAGGAAAGGCTGATATATTGGTTAAAGGAGGAGAAATATCTGTTCTCCGTATTGCATCAAATAATATACCTGAAGTGGGAGGAAGTATTACTATAGAGGGAAACCCTACTATTACTAGTACAATAAATTCATGCCAAAACATTACCGGCGACCGGGCAGACGATTTCAAACTGATCCTAAAAGGAGGTGGAACAAAGGAAAATCCTCTTGTTTTGCCAACAATAGATCGGTTTACCAATATAACGCTGGATAACTCTTTTATAACAATTGAGTCGGTAAATCCGTCTTCCACTGAATATCCGGCTATCCGCCTGCTTAGTGGTAAAGCAACGACGATAAAAGGAAAAGGGCTAACAGGTGAGACGCTTCTTGTCAGGAGTGTGGGGGGAGTTCCTTCAACAAGTGTTCCACTAATTATAGGTGATTTCCCTTCAAACCTTCAGTTTTCATATTTCTACTCAGCTGATACAAAATATCCTCTTTTCAAAGCAGGAGATACCTATCAATTGTCGGAATATAAAGATGCGGTAACAGTAGTTCTTAAGACTGTGAATATCACTCAGCCTACACACGGAGCGCTTGCTGTTAAATGGATAGGTGTAGCGGGTAATCATGATACGGAACTGGATAGTGGCGATAGAGTCCCTGCCAATACGGAACTGACATTGTCCGTGATTCCTAAAGACGGTTATCAGGGAGGTTCCGTTTTTGCTAATGGGGTGGAGCTTACCGGTTCTACTCATTCGGTAACAGACGATGTAACCTTTTCGGCACAAGGATTTACTGCCATACCTTATACAGTTTCTGTTACCCCAACGGCAAACGGTACAATTACAGCGACTCCAAATACCAACGTAACAGTAGGAACAGAGGTTGCTTTAACCATCTTGCCAAACGACGGTTACCGCCTGAAAAGTGGTTCATTGAAAGTCTATAAGACAGGAGACGGAGGTACAACTATCGCTCTGTCCGGAACCTCATTCAATATGCCGACTTATGGCGTAACGGTTACAGCAGAGTTTGAGCAGATCCCTTATCAGATAACAATTTCTTCGATGGAGAATGGAAACATTACAGCTTCTCCGAGTGTGGATATAACCGAAGGAGTCGAGGTGGCTCTGACCGTCTCTCCTGCCGATGGTTATCGTCTGAAAAGCGGTTCATTGCAAGTATATAAAACAGGGGATGCAAATACAACTGTAGCCTTGTCCGGTAATTCTTTTCGTATGCCGGCCTACGACGTGACCGTCATGGCTGAGTTTGAAGGAATACCGGCTCCACCTCCCCCTGTTTATTATACAGTTACTCTTCCGTCCGTAGAGGGAGCCACGACCGATCCGGCTCCGGGTGACTATGAGGTTGAATCGTGGGAGAACTTCCGTTTTTACCTGACATTGGATGAAGATTATAACCAATCCGAACCAATTGTCACGACCGACCGGGGAGAAACGATTACACCGCGGAGCAGTGACGGAGCCTATATCGTGAAGTATATCCGTAGCGATGTCGAAATCTTCATCGACGGTGTGGTGAAAAATCCTGATCCGGTTGCCAACGAGACAGTCGATACCGGCGGTATCAAGATTTATACCGCCAACGGCTATCTACACATACAGGCTCCTCAGCCGGAACAGGTCCACATCTTCACCCCCGACGGACGCCTGCTGAAAGCTTTCCGGACTTCCGGCAATAAAGAACAGATAGCATTGCCGAAGGGTATTTACCTGATACGGGTAACGAATCAGTGTGTGAAAGTTGTTTTATAATAAAAGACAAACCTATAAAAAAAGCCCCAGAGCAAAAGTTCCGGGGCTTTTCTATTAATAAATAGATCGTTCTTATACCAATTTATGAATAACCAGTCCTGACCGCAATTTAGGTTCAAACCAGGTTGTCTTAGGAGGCATGATATTTCCGGTATCGGCTATATCCATCAACTGCTTCATGGTGACAGGATACAGGGCCAGAGCCACTTTCATTTCTCCACTGTCTACACGGCGCTTCAATTCGCCCAATCCACGGATACCTCCGACGAAGTCTATACGTTTATCCGAACGCAGGTCTTTAATACCCAAAACTTCGTCCAAGATCAGGTTGGAAGAGATCGTCACATCTAGTACACCGATAGGGTCATTATCGTTGTACGTACCAGGTTTAGCTGTCAATGAATACCACTTACCATTCAGGTAGAGGGAAAAGTTATGCAGTCCCGTTGGTTTATATATATCCGTACCTTTTTCTTCTACAGTAAAGTTCGTTGCCACTTTGGAGAGGAACTCTTCCTCCGTCAGTCCGTTCAGGTCTTTTACAACACGGTTATAGTCGATAATCGTCAACTGATTAGCCGGGAAGCAGACAGCCATAAAAAAGTTATATTCTTCATCCCCGCGATGGTTCGGGTTTTGTTTAGCCTTCTCCGCTCCTACCAAAGCTGCCGCTGCCGAACGGTGGTGACCGTCTGCTATATATAATGAAGGCATTTCTTCGAATAGTTCGGTGATGCGGGCAATATCTTTCTCTTCATCGATGATCCAGAAAGTATGACCGAAACCGTCCAATTCAGCCACGAAGTCATATTCCGGTGCATTAGCCGTATATTTCTTTACGATAGCATCCAGTTCGGCATTGTCAGGATAAGCAAAAAATACCGGTTCGATATTGGCATTGTTCACACGAACATGCTTCATACGATCCTCTTCCTTATCACGGCGTGTCAACTCGTGCTTCTTGATGTTGCCTTTCAGATAATCATCCACATAAGCGCATACGACCAGGCCGTATTGTGTATGTCCATTCATAGTTTGTGCATACACATAATATTGTTCTTTCTGATCCTGAACCAACCAACCTTTATCCTGGAACATCTGAAAGTTCTCGGCAGCCTTTTCGTAAACGGCCGGATCATGTTCGTCTGTTCCCACCGGGAAATCTATTTCCGGCTTGATGATATGGTATAAAGACTTTTCGTTGCCTTTCGCTTCTTCACGTGCTTCTTCAGAGTTCAACACATCATAAGGACGTGATGCGACATCTTTTATTAAATCTTTAGGGGGACGTATACCTTTGAATGGTTTTATTTTTGCCATGGTAGTAAATCTATTTGGTTATTATACATTCATATAGTAGTGAATGACACACCCCCTACCCCCTCTCGAGAGGGGAATTAGTTACTCTTTGTTTATACAATCTGGTGGTAACCATTCCCCTCTCGAGAGGGGGCAGGGGGTGTGTTATACTCCTATCTTATAAGAAACTTATTTATTAACTCTAAACTTCTCGTTACCGTTCTGCAGGAAGTCAACAATCTGTTTGGCAGCTGCGATACCTGCATTGATATTCGCTTCAGCAGTCTGGGCACCCATCTTTTTCGGTGTACCGAAATAGCGGTCCGGATATTTGGCAGCCAGGTCAGCATCGATAGCCGGCTTGATATCCGTGATATATTTAAAGTCAGGACGTTCTTCCAGCATCTTTGCCAGACCGGCTTCGTCGATCACCTCCTTACGGGCCGTGTTTACTACGATAGCGCCTTTAGGCATAGAGTTCATCAATTCAAAATTGATAGAACCTTTTGTTTCGGCTGTAGCCGGAATATGAAGAGATACGATCTGGCAAGTCTTGAACAGGTCGGCAGTGGAAGCAACCGCTTTTACACCATCCTTTTCAATCACTTCTGCCGGACAGAATGCATCATAAGCATATACATCCATACCGAAACCTTTTGCAATACGGGCTACATTACGTCCCACATTACCATAAGCCAGGATACCCAGCTTCTTGCCCATCAATTCTGTTCCGGAAGTTCCGTTATAGAAGTTTCTGACAGCATATACCAACATACCGAAAACAAGTTCGGCAACCGCATTGGAATTCTGTCCCGGCGTATTCATTACACACACATTGTGGGCAGTGGCAGCAGCCAGATCCACATTGTCATAACCGGCACCGGCACGAACCACAATCTTTAATTCCTTGGCAGCATCCAACACCGGAGCATCAATGATATCACTACGGATAATCACCGCATTGGCATCTTTCACAGCATCCAGCAATTGAGCTTTGTCCGTATATTTTTCCAGAAGAGCCAGTTCGTAACCTGCACCTTCAACAACTTCACGGATACCTTTCACTGCTATCGCAGCGAAAGGTTTATCGGTAGCAACTAATACTTTTGTCATAATCAATGCTGTTTTTCAAATTCTTTCATTGTAGCAACCAACGCTTCCACACTGCTCTTCGGCATTGCATTATAAAGAGATGCACGGAATCCGCCTACTGAACGGTGACCTTTGATACCTACCATACCGGCAGCAGAAGCAAATTTATTGAATTCGTCTTCCAACTCCTTATATTCATCGTTCATTACAAAGCAAACGTTCATGATAGAACGGTCTTCTACGGCGGCAGTACCTTTGAACAATTTGTTACGGTCGATTTCATCATACAGGATAGCTGCTTTTTCAAGATTCATCTTTTCAATAACAGCAACACCACCTAACTCCTTATACCATTTCAATGTCTGCAAAGCGGCAAAGATCGGGAACACAGGAGGCGTGTTGAACATAGAGTCCTTCTTGATATGTGTATTGTAATTCAACATTGTAGGAATAGCACGGTCTACATGTCCTAAAGCATCTGTACGGACAATAGCCAATGTTACACCAGCAGGAGCCAGATTTTTCTGTGCACCGGCATAAATTACATCATATTTAGAGATATCGATCGGACGGGAGAAAATATCAGAAGACATATCGGATACCAAACGTACATTCAGATCGGGATCATAACGCATTTCCGTACCATAGATCGTATTATTAGATGTAAAATGGAAATAGTCTGAATCTTCTGCGACTGCATAACCTTTCGGAATATAAGTATAATTAGCCTCTTTTGAAGATGCTACAACATCAACTTCTCCGAATAATTTAGCTTCCTTAATCGCATTAGAGGCCCATGTCCCCGTATCCAGATAAGAAGCTTTTTTGTTCAACAAGTTGAAAGGAACCATACAAAACTGCATGCTGGCACCACCACCCAGAAATACAACCTCGTAACCAGCCGGCACATCCAGTAACTCTTTGATCAAAGCTCTGGCCTCGTCGTTTACTGCAACAAATTCTTTACCTCTATGAGATACTTCAAGAATTGATAACCCTGTACCTGCGAAATTTTCAACAGCTGCTGCTGCATTCTTAATCGTGTATTCGCTCAGAATAGAAGGTCCTGCAGAAAAATTGTGCTTCTTCATATCAATTTCTTTTTAATGTTATATATTATTTAAGTAACGTGTTTTTCGAAAACAGGCGGCTAATGTACGAATTTAATTGAAATTTGAAAACTGAATAGTGAAAATTATTAGCAAAAAGCCACTTTTTCCACCCATCCGACAACTTTATTCCAGTTAATCATCAATTTTCAATTATTAATTGTCAATAATCAAAACCGGTCTCCCCATAATTTCCTCATATGTTCGACCAGTTTTTGCTCAGCCGGATTATTTTGCCCTTTCCAAAAGTGCTGATCCTGTACTTCCTTAGGCAAATAGACCTGTTCAACAAAGTTGTTCTTATAATCATGTGCGTACTTATATTCTTTCCCATAGTCCAACTCCTTCATCAAAGTCGTCGGAGCATTCCGCAAATGAAGCGGAACCGGAAGATTTCCCGTACGTTCAACCAATGCCAATGCATCATTTATGGCCATATAAGCCGAATTACTTTTAGGGCTGCAAGCCAGATAAACCGTAGTTTCCGCCAATATAATCCGTCCTTCCGGCCAACCGATCTTCTTCAGGGCATCAAAACAGGCATTCGCCAGCAATAACGCATTCGGATTAGCCAATCCTACATCTTCCGAAGCAGAGATAACCAACCGGCGGGCAATAAATTCAGGGTCCTCCCCTCCTGCCACCATACGGGCCAGCCAGTAAATAGCTCCATCCGGATCGCTCCCCCTGATCGATTTGATAAAAGCTGAAATAATATCATAATGCATCTCTCCGCCTTTATCATAAGCTGCCGGATTTTCCTGTAACCGGTCAACGACTTTTTGATCCGTTATCTCGATCTTATCCGTTTCTTCTGCCGAAATAACCAGCTCCAGTATGTTGAGCAGCTTCCGGGCATCTCCGCCGGAATAACGCAGCATGGCATCTGTCTCTTTCAGGACAATATCTTTATCCTTCAGTACGATGTCCTCTTTGATCGCCTTATTTAATAATGTAAGCAAATCATTTTTATCCAATGATTTCAGTACATATACCTGGCACCTGGATAAGAGCGGACGGATCACTTCGAAAGAAGGGTTTTCCGTTGTAGCTCCAATCAACGTCACCACACCCGTTTCCACTGCATTCAGCAAGGAATCTTGCTGGGATTTGCTGAAACGATGTATTTCATCAATAAACAAAATAGGAGATACCGTATTGAAAAAGCGATTACTTTTTGCCTTTTCAATCACATCACGCACATCCTTCACTCCCGAACTGATAGCGCTCAATGTATAAAAAGGTGCCTCCAGTTTATTGGAAATGATCTGTGCCAGTGTAGTCTTACCCACACCCGGCGGTCCCCAAAGAATAAAGGAAGGGACGCGACCTGCATCTATCATTTTCCTTAACACGGCTCCTTGCCCTACAAGGTGCTTCTGTCCGATATAATCATCCAACGTTTTCGGACGTAATCTCTCTGCTAAAGGTTGATTCATCATGCAGACAAAAGTCGGATATTTTATTTACTTTTCAAAGTATAACCTGCTGAAAAATTCACTTACAAATAAATGTTTGAGAACAGAATTTTACAACAAAAGGAAAGCCACAGGGAGTCAAAACCAGAACGACACCCCATACAGGCTAACATTTTGTCAATAAAACATTAGAGAACCCAGAAAATCCCTCATAATCTCCCCACGTTCCCTAATGCCATTATCCAATATCATTTAATACTTGACAAACTCGAAAGATCACGTACTACTGTCATATCCATAATATTACTGTATATCTCCGTCGTACGTACACTTTTATGCCCTAAAAGCTTCTGCACTGTTGTTATATTCGCACCATTATATAATAATAATGTAGCATTCGTATGACGGGCAGTATGGAAAGAGACTTTTTTGTCTATATTCGCCATCTTACAAATTCGACGGAGTTGCTTGTTCACATTCGAATTTGAAGAAGCCGGCATATCGAACAAGGTCCACGGATTATTCTTATAACGTTCATAAATCGGAAGAGATTTTCCGTCAAACAATAAGAATAAGGGCAAACGAACATTGACATCCGTTTTGATGGATGAATAGATCAACCAAACCTTATCATCAATAATGAGGAAGTTCTCTCTCGTGATACTGACTATATCCGAAAAACGAAGTCCGGTATAGCAACTGAACAAGAACATATCCAATGTCCGTTGCAGCGTACGGCGTCCTTTCAGGTTAAGGCTTTCCAGCTGTTCCAATTCTTCCGGTGTAAGATGAGTTCGCTTGCTTTCCATATACTTGATCTTGTACTTACGGAAAGGATAGCGGTGCAAATCAAACAGATCTTTATTGATCGCCAGATTGATGTAACGCTTCAAATGCTTCATATGTTTGGCAATCGTATTCCGGTGATATTTATTCACCAACATATAATGCTCAAGATCGCAAAGGAAATTAAAACTCAAATCATTAAAACTCACATCCGTTTTAAATGAAGAGAGAACCTGCAATGTCGAAAAATGATTCTTCAACGTTGACGGTTTCAGATTACTTTGAGTAATCTCATTTTTCATAAACAGAGAAAAAGAAGTCTGACCTGCTTCAGGTTTCTCTTTCAGATCATTCAACGAAAATTCCTTACCGGTATGTACAATTTCCAGTTCCAGCTGTTCTAATTCTGCAATAAAATTAGCCAGATACTGATTTAAAGAGTCCATATTAGGATGGTTCTTCACTGCTTTTCTCTTTGCATCCCACTGGAAAGGCTTGACATAGACCTTTGTCGAAAAATACTTTTTCTGCTTATTCAAGTACGCTTCTACCTGAACCAAAGCTTTACCTTCTGAGTTTAACTGCTTTTTGCGGTTAAATACCAAGTTATAAATTACTTTTTCCATGATATATATTTATTTTCTGAATGAAACACGAAGGAACAATAATTAGTTCTTTCTTATGTCTAAGACAAATTAAAAATTTGTTATTACTTATTTACCGGAGTTCCAAAGAGACAAAATCCCCACCTTGACTTGCCTTAAAAAACAATTGATCCGAATAACTCATTTCTACTATGAGTCTACAAAGATAAAAGAGACTTACTAATCATAAAAAACAAAAAACAAGAAGAAGCTTTCCGAAATGGATACAAAAAAGACTTTTTTACTTAATCTGTTCAGAAAGTGAAACACAAAGAATCTATTTTTTTGATGATTGAAAGAAAAAATAAAAAGTGTAGCGTTTACCAATATCCCCATTAAAGAAAACAGTTTTAGCCAAGTTGACAGCCGTGAGTGAAGTATTGAAGAAAAAGAGGTAGAACCACTCCTCTATACAGAGGATAATCAAAGAGTAAGAGTCAAAAGATGAAGAATGACACCTAAATTCATAAAACATAAATTTGTATGAATAAGCAGGAAATGAGAAACGGGTAGGCATCCGTTCGCCATACCTTGCCTATCCGTTGGAAGATAAGCGTATGTTTTTTTCCAAGAATACGTACGGCTTTTTCCCAGACTTAGCTGCGCTATCATGCCAGTACTACTATGTCATCTTGCTAGCGTAGTAGTGTCAATACCATTACCCCGGACAGATTGAGAGATGAATGTAAAAAGAAAGGCTGTACCGTAAAACATAATTACGACACAGCCTCTTATAATTTGTTACCAGTAATTTTATTTACTTATGATTCATTTTTACCGTTCAATCTTCAAAAAACCGATTCTGTATATTCTATCATATTCATAATATCCAAAGAGAATCCTTTATCGGATTAATATTGCGGATTCTGAATCAAAATAGAAGGAGCTAAGTCTATCTCTGCTTGCGGAATCGGTAATATTGTACGATAATCATTATATTTGATTTCTCCGACATATGGATTGACGACAGACTTTTTATTTCTCCAATAATCGAATGACATACTATTTTCTGCCATTAATTCAATACGACGTTCGAACAATATATCATCCAATGTTACACTTTTTACTTCTACATAATCTGAAATACGATTTTTACGCAATGTATTTACATACGAAACTGCATCCCCGTTGGTTTTCAATGCCGCCTCTGCTGCAATCAGGTAAACCTCGGATAAACGTATGATCTTGGGATTGTTTACATAAATATTATTGTCACGTCCCGGATATTTGGCTGGATATACTCCAGGGTTTGCACCCTCTTCTTGATTATCGATCAAACCAGAACGAATATCTTTAGGATTCGCAATCAAATATTTATACAAATCGCTGGATTCTTCAAAGGCACATTCTCCATAACCATCAGAAGAACAATAATAACCAACAGCATTACGCTGTGCATTATAGTTGGTAGTGATAGTCATTTCAAACAATGATTCGGTAGTGTAAGTCAATCCCCATGATTTCAAATAATTATCAATTGTATAAAGAGAGTATTCTTTACAAGCGATAACCTCGTTTGCATCTTTCAATGCCGCTTCGTTGTTTCCATAATAAAGATTTGCACGAGCACGAAGAGCCAGCGCAGCCCAATAGTTGATATGCCCGTTGTTTGCTTCTTTTGTCAACAAAGGAATAGCCGTATCAAAATCTTTCAAAATCTGGTCGTATGTTTCTTTCAATGTTGTACGTGGAGCAACATATCCAGGTTCATACACTTCAAGAGACAACACAAGCCCCGTATTACCTGCATTAATATCATCGGATATTGTCGGAATCTGGCAAAACATACGAGCCAGATCAAAATGAAGTAATGCGCGCCAAGCATACAACTGACCTTTATAATCATTGAATGTAGCCTCATCTTCTTCTGCCACGACTAAAGCATCGGCTGCAGCTAAAGCCTTATTTACATTAGCGATTGCTTTGTAAAAATAATAATAAGCCCAATCAGGAATATCATCTTTTTGAGTAATCGTGTAACGAGATAACGGACCGGCTTGATTGTTATTACTTAATGCTTTAAAATCCGAACCTCTCAAATCGGCATAGATCGCAAAATCGGCACTGTATGTCATACGGTCTTCTGACATCAAATAATAAATTCCATTTACAGCATTGCCAAAATCATCTAATGAAGTAATTGCCTCTTCAACAGGTAGAGATGTTGATGGTTTTTTCTCCAAGAAGTCGCTGCAAGATGTAAATATACTACTGATGAAAGCACCTATTAATAATATCTTTTTCATATACATTTCTTTCTTTTTAATTATAATTCAAAGTTCAAGCCAAACATAAATGATCTTGTCGGCGGTGTATCGACTTGCCGATAACCATTCACATCTACATCCGGGTCAATATAATCGCTTGCACAATAAATCAAGAATGGATTATTGGCTTTAAAGAATACACGTAGGTTATTGATGTATTTCTTGGAAACAGGAACCTTATAACCGAATGTGATATCACGCATACGAATATTGTTTGTTGATTTAATTGTACGCGAAGAGAAGCGGTCTGACCGATATGGGTTGTTATATATCGGTCTCGGGTTGTCTACTACATCACCAGGAGCTTTCCAATAGTTTCCTGCAACCTCTTTTGACACACTGAAGTTTCCGATACGCATACCATCACTCTGTGACAAGAAATAAGCCGGATAATCAAACAAGCTCGCACCGGTTTGGAATGAAATCATAAAAGATAAATCAAAATTCTTATAGACAAACGTATTTGTCATACCACCAATCCAGTCCGGAATAGCTTTCCCAACAATCGTATTTCCGGCTTTTGTATAATAGTTCGTCACATTGCCATCTTTTACAACCTGACCGTCTACTACCGCATCACGGCTGTTTAATGAAGGATCAATGTAGAATTCTCCTAAACCAGTTTCCGGATTAACACCTAACCACTGTGGCAGATAGAATGTGTGCATAGATTCTCCTTCGCGGAGCAGATACATGTTACCATCACCATACATGATGTCATTACCTTCTGGCAGCGACTTTATTTTATTATTTTGTTTAGTTACGTTGAAATCGGTAGTCCAAGTAAAATCTTTTGTCTGGATATTGGTAGAACCAATTGTAAGTTCTACACCGTTATTTTTGATTTTACCAAGATTTTGCCAGTTAGTACTGAAACCGGTAATATATGAAGTCGGTACTCTAAAGAGCAAATCGGTTGTTGTCTTGTCATAATATTCAAGAGACACATTGACACGATTATATAAGTTCCAGTCAATGCCGATATTGAAGTTTTTGGATTTTTCCCAACCTAGATTAGAGTTACCTGCACTACCCCAATAAATAGCACTGGCATCACCATAACCGCCACCAAAAGAGTAAGTAGCCAAATTGGCATAATAGTCGCTGGGTAAGTTACCATTTGTACCAAAAGAGGCACGTAGTTTCAAATCACTGAATAGAGGATTGTCAGACAAAAAGTCTTCTCCACTAATTCGCCATGCACCAGAAACAGACCAAAAGTTAGCCCAACGGTTATTCTTTCCTAAGCGAGAAGAACCGTCACGACGGAAACTTCCAGACAGATAATATTTATTGTCGAAATCATAATTTACATTGGCTAGTACAGACATGATAGACGAACCGTATGTCGAACTTGATACGTTATAAGGTTGTCCGTTTGCCAATTCCGGAAGTTTGTCTGTCGAATATGATTTGGCTGAAGCCACGGTCAGCAACAGACTACGGTCTTCAATTTCGTAACCAACCAATGCACGGATGTTGTGTTTGTCGAAGTTGCCATTGTAATTTAAAGTGGTAGAGGATGTCATTGTCTTATTCGTATAGTCTGTTCGGTATCCTAAACCATTCAAAGAAGCCCCATTTACACTACTCGGCGCCCAAAATTCACGTTCCTTATTATCAATATAGTCATAACCAAAGATAGTCTTGGCAGAGATTCCATAAGGAAGAGAAACTTCCGCTTCAAAATTTGTCATACTTCGTAACATTTCAGAAGTAACCGTTTCTGCGTTAGGACCAGTTGATTCGCCTAACATCAGGTTGGGATTTGAAATATTTGATTTCAAACCAGCATTCGGATTATATGAACCGTCTTCCAATTTGTTTACAGCTGTTGGATCCATAGAATACAAGATAGAAAGAGGAGAGCTTGTTCCCATTCCTTGCTCCTGGTCATTTTGGTCGCGAAAACCATTGGTATTTGTGAATGATAACATTTGACGGGCGTTAACGCGTAGCCAATCGAAAGCCTGGTGGTCAATATTGATACGTCCGCTATAACGTTCAAAATCACTGCCGGCAACGATACCTTTCGTCTTATTGTATCCGAAACCGGTGTAGAATTTTGTTTTCTCATTACCACCGCTAATAGCAACTTGGTGGTCTGTGATCATGCCGTTTCTATATACTTCTTTTTTCCAATCTGTATCAATATCGGAATCATAATTCCAAAAGAAATCAGGCGTATTTTCGTCAGAAAAGGCATTAGCGTCTGCTTCGTTCATGCCGCCTCTGAATATTGCATAGTTCTTGATGCCTTCCCAATAGTATTCTTTTAATTCGGCTGCATTCATCAGGTTGTATTGATTTTTTACTGCCATATTGGTCCAGCCGGTTTCCATATTGTAGGTAATTTTTGTTTTACCTTGTTTACCCTGTTTAGTTGTAATGATTATTACTCCGTTGGCAGCACGGGATCCATACAAAGAAGCAGCAGCGGCATCTTTCAGTACCGTTAAGTTTTCAATATCATCCGGATTGATGGATGATAATACGGATTGAGATTTCAACCCGGAAGTCACATCATTGTTTACAATGGCAACCCCATCAATGACATACAGAGGCTGGCTGGAAGCACTGATCGAACTGATACCACGGATTTGGATTCTTTGGTCAGCACCAGGATCACCGGTTGATCCTCCGACACGAATACCTGCCACTTTCCCTTGTAAAGATTTTACAAAAGACTCTTTTTGTGCTGACAAATCCTCAGATTTGACAACAGAAGCAGATCCGGTAAAAGAAGCCTTTTTCGTAGTACCATACGCAACCACCATCACTTCATCAAGCTGTTGGTTATCACTTTCCAATACAATTTTTAATATTGGCTTAATTACAACCTCTTGGCTTTTCATACCGACATACGAAATCACCAGAGTCTTTGCAGAACTTGGTACATCCAAAGAGAACGCACCATCAAAATCAGTCACTGTACCGACCATCGTACCCTTTACGACAATCGATGCACCAATAATTGGCTCATTATCATCCGCCGAGATAACAGTACCTGTTACCTTCGTCGTCTGAGCAGTCGCCATCCCAATACCTAAAATTAGGCAAAACAAAAGATAAGTCAACTTTTTCATAGACACACTTTTTTATTTAACTTATAAATAACTAATTTGCACTATATTTGTGAATACTTTGCCAAAAACCTATTATAAAACATACCTGAGAGACCGCAAATGTAATAATAAATTTATTATAACAACTAAATTCTAATAACTTTTTACAAAAAAAGGACTGTTAATTAACAAAATAGCAAGTAAATCGGGTATTCCGGAGGTGAAACAGCTGTTGTTATTTTAAGATTTCCGACAAACAGACGAATTAAAATTATCTATTTTTAACCCCTTGCCTTTTACACTTCAGGCTAAGATTTATTTGACCTAAAAACCGCTGGGGACCACCCCGGTAGAAAAGCCTCGCGATTTTTTCGTTTCATTTGCCCCCAAATAAAGATGATGGATTGAAACGCAAAGCAAGTCAAAAAATATCGGCTACTAATTTTCTGTGAAAAAATATAGTCAGTCAAATCCCTCTTTTTTTGAAAATGAGTAGTAAATAAAGTCATTTCTATTTCTGTTCTAGCAAGATAGAAAATACATTGAAAAGATACCCACATGTATATCTTGTTACTTCTTTTAAATCTTTCGCCCTTGATTTTAGATTCGTTTACGCATTTTATACCAAGTTCTGCAAAGACTAAATAAAATCTTAACAAGTCTTATTTTGTCACTTAACTATCTAATTATATTGCACTTGTATATACATGGTAAATTCTATTAGTTTAATAAATAATGTGTGTTTATGATGAAAAAGTTCACTTTTATTCTGCTGTGCCTCGTAATAGGTATAAGCACTGTGGTTGCTCAGAACACGAAAGTAGCAGGTTCTGTTATTTCCGCTGATGATGGGCTGCCGGTTATTGGGGCGTCGATTGTTGTGAAAGGTACAATGGTCGGTACAGTGACAGACTATGATGGTAACTTCACGTTGGAAGTTCCTTCTAACGGTAAAGTACTGATAGTTTCTTATGTCGGTATGCTTACACAAGAAGTACCCGTTTCCCCGAATGTAAGAGTAGTTTTAAAATCAGATACTCAAAATCTGGATGAAGTTGTTGTTACAGCGATGGGTATCTCTAAAGAAAAGAAAGCATTGGGTTATGCTGTCCAAGATGTAAAGGGAGAAAAATTGACTCAGGCTGCCAATTCAAACTTAGCCGGCGCTTTGCAGGGTAAAGTTTCAGGTTTGGATATCAAACCGTCTTCCGGTATGCCTGGTGCGTCTTCTCAGATCACGATCCGTGGTGCACGTTCTTTCTCCGGTGACAATACTCCGCTGTATGTAATTGACGGTATGCCTGTAACAAGTACACCTGACGTTGATACGGATTTGCAGAACAATGGTAGTGTGAGCGGTGCCGACTTCGCAAACCGTGCGGTGGATATCGACCCTAACGATATTGAAAGCATCAATATCCTGAAAGGTCAGGCAGCTTCTGCTTTGTATGGTATCCGTGCTTCTAATGGTGTAATCGTTATTACGACTAAAAGTGGAAAAGGTCTGGCTAAAGGCAAACCTCAGATTAGCTTTTCTTCTAACCTGAGTTTCGATGTAATCGGACGCCTCCCTGAATTCCAGAAAACGTATGCGCAGGGAGCTTCGGGAAAATACAGTCCTACTAACAGTTTGTCATGGGGACCTAAAATTACTGACCTTCCTAATGACCCGACTTATGGCGGAAATACAAGTAATGCATATACTAAAGAATATGGAAATCGTGAAGGTATGTATTATCAACCTCAACGTGCCGCAGCAGGTTTAGACCCTTGGACTACACCGCAGGCATACGACAACGCCAAAGATTTCTTCGATACCGGCGTAACCTGGAGTAATTCTATAAATGTCGCTCAGGCTTTGGATAAGAGCTCTTATTCCGTTTCTTTGGGTAATACTCACCAGGATGGTATCATTCCTAGTACAGGAATGGATAGATATAATGTAAAAGTAAGTGCAGAAACAAAACTGCATGACAATTGGACTACCGGATTCATCGGTAATTACATTACTACGGCAATCGATAAGGCAGTTACTTCGGGTAACGGTTTGCTGAGAACTGTTTATTCAGCACCTCCAAGCTACGACCTGGCAGGAATTCCTAGCCATATCGCAGGCGACCCTTATACACAAAACTCATTCCGTGGTGCATTCGACCAGGCATACTGGGCGATGGATAATAACAAATTTACTGAAAATACAAACCGTTTCTTTGGTAATGCGTATGCAAACTACAAAACGAAGTTTGGTACGACAGACCATACATTGAATGTAAGATATATGTTCGGTGTCGATTCGTATACAACAGACTATGTCGATAGTTACGGTTACGGAAGTAACACCGGAGGCGGTAAAGGCCAAATCGAAAATTACGGTTGGACCAATGCGACCTACAACTCGTTGCTGACAATTAATTATGACTGGAATATCAACGAAGACTGGGGATTGAATGTAGTTGCCGGTAACGAAGTAATCCAGAGTAACAGAGGTAAATATTATGAATACGGAACAGGTTACAACTTCCCGGGATGGAATCATATCGACAATGCAACGACTCAGTCCACTTCATCCGAACACTGGAAGAAAAGAACTGTCGGATTCTTCGGAAACGTATCCGCTTCTTATAAAAACATGCTTTATTTAACCGTAACAGGGCGTCAGGACTATGTTTCAAGCATGCCGCGCGGAAACCGTGCATTCTTCTACCCTTCTGTTTCTGCGGGTTTTATCCTGACAGAACTGGATGCGCTGAAAAACGATGTCGTTAACCACGCAAAGATTAGAGCTTCTTATGCAGAAGTGGGACAGGCCGGTGATTTCCGTGAAAACTTTTATTCTGTACCGACATACGGAGGAGGTTTCTATTCTTTAACTCCAATCTTGTATCCGATTAACGGCAGTAACGGTTATACGCCTTATTACAAAATTTATGATCCGAATCTGAAACCTCAGAATACACGTTCTTATGAACTGGGGACAGACCTGAGTTTCTTCGACAACCTGGTAACATTAAATTATACATTCTCCCGTCAGAATGTAAAAGACCAGATATTCGATGTGCCTCTGGCTTCATCGACCGGAGCCGGTAAGCTGGTGACAAACGGTGGTAAGCTTCATACGAACGTACATGAAATCACTTTGTCTTTCAATCCAATCAGAACGAGAGACATAAACTGGGACTTCGGTTTCAACTGGACAAAAATAGACAATTACGTTGACGAACTTGCTCCGGGTGTGGAAAATATCAGCCTGGGAGGTTATGTAACCCCGCAGGTGCGTGCAGCTGCCGGCGAAAAATATCCGGTAATATACGGTGTCGGTTATAAGAGAGATGCCAACGGTAATCGCCTGGTCGATGAAGACGGTCTTCCTATTGCCGGTGAAGCACAGGTTATCGGTAAAGTATCGCCTGACTTCATTATGGGTTTCAACACGACATTACGTCTGTGGGATTGTACAATCAGTGCAGTATTAGACTGGAAGCAAGGCGGACAAATGTATAGCAGAACATCCGGTCTGGCAGACTATTACGGCGTAAGCAAGAGAACTGAAAATCGTGAAGGAACTATCATCTTTGATGGTTATAAAGAAGACGGTACAAAAAATGATATTGGCATTACAGGTGCAAATGCACAGCAAGAATATTATAGTATTCTGAATAATATTGATGAATCTTCAATCTATGATAATTCATTCATAAAACTTCGCGAAGTAGCAGTAAGTTATCCGGTATTCAAAAGCAATTGGATGCAGGTTACTCTGAATGTTTTTGCAAGAAATGTCCTTATCTGGGCGCAGGTTCCCGATTTAGACCCGGAAGCCAGCCAGGGTAACAACAACATGTCTGGTGCATTTGAAGACTATTCAATGCCTCAAACAGCCAGTTACGGTTTTGGAGTCAATGTTAAATTTTAATTCGTACGCAAAATGAAAATAAATAAAATAGGAAAGCTGTTAGCTTTTTCATTCCTGACTGCATTCAGCATTACTTCCTGTACGGAAGATGCGATGGACAAGGTTAATAACAACCCGAATAACCCGACAGATGCTCCTGCTAAGTTTCTGATTACAGACCTGGGAGTCAGTACCGGATTTGGTGTAGTTGGCGGAGACTTCTCTCTTTACTCGTCTGTTTACATGGAACATGAAACAGGCATCAGCAATCAGATGTACAGAGCGGAAGTACGCACAGGGGAACCGACTATCGCAACGACCTATAACAATGTCTGGGGAACAGTTTATTCCAATATTAAAAATGCTAAAATAGCCATTCAGAAATGCCAGGAAGACCCTTCCGAACAAGGAAATGTGGTGACTGAAGCTATTGCTAAAATTTATCTGGCCTACAATGCAGCCATTGTTACGGACTTCTTCGGTGATACACCTTTCACCGAAACCGGTATCTTGAATCCTGACGGAACTCCGGCTTATATGCAGCCGAAAATAGATACACAGGAGTTTATTTACACTGAAATTCATAAGAATCTGGACGAAGCCATCACTCTTCTGGACGGCGGTAATGCCAAAGATGAAGGTCTGTCAGGTGCAGTCGGTTCAAAAGACTATATTTATTCCGGTAAAGCCAGTGCATGGTACAAGGCCGCAAATGCGTTGAAAGCACGTTATACAATGCGTCTGCTTAACAAGAGCAGTAATAAGACAAAAGATTTGGAAGATATTCTTACTTATGTAAACAACTCATTCAAGTCTGCTGCCGAAGAATGTAAATTAACTATTTACGATGGAGATTCTCAGGTAAACCCATTATGGGGTTTCAGCTATAGCCGTAACAGTTTTGCAGCCAGCGAAAGCCTGATAGACAAGTTCGTAGAAAGAAATGACCCGAGAGCACCTCAGGCATTTATCGAACCGGACCCGACAGGATATATTGTTTACGGATACGGTGGAGACCAGGCTACTGATATTGAAAGTATCAATTTCGCACCCAACGGGACTCCGGATGAAGTACAGAATATTTATGGTATGTCTATGGCCTTATGGGCAATCACTACTCCTACGCAGTTAATCAGTTATCACGAAGTGAAATTCCTTGAAGCAGAGGCACTTTGCCGCTTAGGAAGAAAAAACGAAGCGGAAGCAGCATTGAAAGAAGCAGTAATTGCCGGATTTGCAAATACAGAAAACATGCTGATAGATGCTACTGAGAATTGGGTAGGCGGCGAAGTAAACCTGGGCGCAGATGTTGCAGAAGATTATTTCGAAAAAAGCGTAAAACCTCTGTTCGCAGTCAATCCTCTGAAAGAAACAATGATTCAGAAATACCTGTCATTCTTCGGTGCGTCAGGCGAGTCTACCGAAGCATATTGCGATTACCGCCGTATGAAAGGCGCCGGTGAAGAATTCGTTGAACTGAAGAACCCGTTAAATACCAACAGATTCCCGTATCGCTTCGGATACGGTGCAGACGATGTTCTTGCCAACCCGGCTATAAAAACAGCTTTTGGTGACGGACAATATGTTTACACTGAACCCGTTTGGTGGGCAGGCGGAAGCCGTTGAGAATAGAAAGTAATAAAGACAGGAATAGGGTGTATCGGCGATTACGATACGCCCTATTTTTTTATTGTAACACATTATTATTTATTCCTTTGCTTATGAACAACTTATTGCTTTATTTCTTATATTGGAAGCTGACGAAATCAGCGGCTGATAATTATCGGCCGTATGGTTGATAATTGTAAGCCAATCGGCCGATAATTATGAACCAATCGGTTGATGGTTATCAACCATTGATTACCTGCCGATGTAATTTAAATTAGTATGCATAGTAATCAAAAAGACATAGGGATAAATTGACCAATAGACAGGATACTTTTGAGAAGAAAGTCCGCATCTAATCAATTGATTTGAAATAGATCGATTTCAAATTAGTTAATTAGATGTTTTTCTATTACTTTTGTTCTGTTCACAAAAACAGAAGCAATATGAATACTCCATTTGTTTACGGTCGCATAGCAGACAAAGAAAATTTTACAGACAGGGAACAAGAAGTCAAACTGCTTACTCAGAATTTTAACAGCCTGGTTAATACCGTCATTATATCTCCCCGTCGTTGGGGAAAAACTTCTTTAGTCAATAAAACAGCACAGTTGTTACTGAATTCAAGTAAGGATTATTATATCTGTCATGTCGATATTTTCAATTGTCGGACGGAGGAAGAATTTTATCTTGCTTATGCAAATGCGCTGTTAAAGGTATCGACTTCCGCTTGGGAAGAATTTGTATCCGGTGTCAAAAGATATCTGGGAAAGTTGGCTCCAATCATTTCATTATCAGATACCAGTCAGACTTATGAACTTTCATTTGGCATAACTTTCAAGGATAATAAATTAACTTATGATGAAATACTGGATTTGCCGCAAGCCATAGCTAATGACTCTGGAAAAAAAATAATCGTATGTATTGATGAATTCCAGAATATCAACGAATATGAAGATCCTTTGGCTTTTCAGCGCAAGTTACGCGCTCATTGGCAAAAACAGACATCTGTCTGCTATTGCCTCTATGGAAGCAAACGGCATATGTTGCTGGATATTTTTAATGATTACAGCATGCCTTTTTACAAATTCGGAGATATTCTGTTTTTGCACAAAATAGGTAGAGCCGATTGGGTTTCGTTTATTTCTACACGCTTTACAGATACGGGTAAAAGCATATCTGAAGATTTATGTAACAGCATAGCAGCCAAGGTAAAAGACCATCCCTATTATGTCCAGCAGCTAAGCCAGCAGGTTTGGCTCAGAACTCCCCAAATATGTACTGAAGCTATCATCAGTGAATCTTTTTCAAGTTTGACAGGTCAATTAAGTCTGCTATTTGCAAATATAATAGACACGTTGAGTTCTAAACAGATAAACTTTTTATTAGCTGTGGCAGACGGTGTTGTCAACTTTTCATCCAAAGAAGTATTAGCAAAATATAAATTAGGTACTTCAGCAAATATCAAAAACTTAAAAAAAGCCACCTTGGAAAAAGATTTAATCGATATTCTTCCGGGTAACGTAATAGAAATACAGGACCCTGTTTTTGAGTATTGGTTGAAAAATATTTATACAACCTCACGATAATAAAATACCTATTTAAAGGATAAAGAACGACTTGTAAAACATTAGTTAGTTTAGTTAAATTCATTATTTAGAAGGTAGAATTTGAGTATTATATTTTATAATATCAAATTCTACCTTTTGAATATACAGGAGCTGTAAGAATCTGTATTATAGATATATGTATTGGTTGTGCAATTTATTTCATTGTTGAAATCGGAGTTTACTGTCAGAAAAATAAACATTTCATTTAAAACTAATACATTGATAGTCAGATAATTGTGAGTAACTGAGTTCTGCAAAGACTCTGGTAATTTCGTACGTAGGTATGAAAACTCAGGAAGTCGCTGTTCAGGCTGTTTTGAATATCAGATTAAATTCTGATACTCAAAATATAGACGAAGTTGTTGTAACAGCTATCGGTATTAAACGTTCTGAAAAATCATTGGGTTATGCTGTGTCGAGCGTAGGAGGAGAAGAGATTACCAAAGCGCGTGAAAGTAATGTAGTAAATGCTTTATCTGGAAAAGTTGCAGGTGTACGTATCGGACAGTCCTCTGGTACTGCGGGCGGAGCTGCAAAAATTCAAATTCGCGGAGCTTCCTCTATTGGTACGAACTCTTCACCTTTGTTTGTTGTTGATGGTTTACCTATTGATAATGGTGCTTATAATCCTGATGATATCACAGGAAACGTCGATGCCGGTAACCGTGCCAGCGACATCAGTTCAGATGATGTTGAGTCTATCAATGTCCTGAAAGGGGCAGCTGCAACAGCGTAGTATGGAGCACGTGCAAAAGATGGTGCAATTGTTATCACAACTAAAAAAGGTAGCAAGAACATGAAGACATTCATTACCGTAAATTCTTCTACGCGATTTGAGAACGTAGCTAAATTACCTGAATTCCAAAATGAATATGCTCAAGGTAACTACGGAGAATACAACGTTAAGAGTTTGAACGGTTGGGGACCGAACATAGCTAAAGCTGCTGCCGACGGTATGCAATATAATAACTATAAAGGAGAAAAAGTAACTTTACAAGCATATCCGGATAACGTAAAAGACTTTTACCAAACAGGTATGAGTTATATCAATAACGTATCTGTTGCCGGTGGTGGTGAAAAAGCAGATTTTAGAACCAGCTTCTCTTCTGTTAACCAGAAAGGTATTATACCGGAGTCTGATTATAATAAATATAGTTTTTCTGTAAATGCCGGAATGGATTTCAACTCAAAATTTTCAGCCCGTGTCTCTGCACAATACGTACGTAATGATTCCAAAGGACGTGCCGCACAAGGTTCAAACGACCCGAACTTGTTAGTGCCTCTGGTAAATGGATTGCCAAGAACTGTTGATACACGCGACATTAAAAACAATTGGGTGGACGAATACGGAAAACAAATTACTCTGGATCCTGACGGAAAAAGTAATAACCCTTATTGGATTATCAACAAAAATAAATATACGACAAGAATGGATCGTGTCATCGGCAATATCATTTTGACATATAAGCCTTTCGAAGGATTGACTATCTCAAACAATGCCGGAACTGACTTCTATAACGAAACCAGACGTAAAATATATGCAAAAGGAACTGTTGGTGAAATGGAAGGTAAATTCCAAACATGGGACTTAGCTAATAGAATTGTTAATAACGACTTGATGGTTACATACGAAAAGACATTTGATGATTTCGGAATCAAAGGTATTTTCGGACATAATATCAATCAGCGCGAATGGACTAATAACAATACATTGGCAAATGGTTTGATCGTCGATGGTCTTTATACTTATACAAATGCAAAAGCAACAAGTCCCGTAAACTACTACGAAATCAAACGCCTTATGGGTATTTATTTCGATTTGGGCTTCAGTTACAAAAGTATGGCATTCCTAAATGTAACAGGACGTAACGACTGGTCGTCTACTTTACCTGTCAACAATCGTTCTTATTTCTATCCTTCAGTAAGTGCCGCTTTTGTTTTTACAGAGTTAATGGAAAATAAAGACATCCTGAACTTTGGTAAATTCCGTATTAACTATGCAAACGTTGGTAGCGATGAAAAACCTTATCAGTTGGCATTCCAATATAAAGCTGTAAACACATACTTTTTGCAGTATAGTATTGTAAACACTTTGCCACATAATGGTTTAGTTGGTTTTACCGGACCACGTATTTTCCCTCTGGAAGATCTGAAGCCTCAAAATCAATCTGCATTTGAAATTGGTGCCGATCTACGATTTTTTGACAATCGTGTACGTTTAGATGCTACTTATTACCGTAATGTAACAACAGATCAGATTGTTTCTATAGATGTACCTCGTTCTACCGGTTATTTTACAAATAATATCAATGCCGGTAAATTAACGAACAATGGTATTGAAATCAGTCTTGGATTAACCCCTGTCCGTACACGTGACTGGAAATGGGATTTGGACATAAACTTTGCATCTAATAAACAAACTGTAAATGAGTTGGCAGAAGGAATGACAAACTATACATTGACTTCCGGATGGAGTGGTTTACAGGTAAAGGCACAGGTTGGCGAGTCATTCGGGTTGTATGGAACAGGATGGAAACGTGATGACCAGGGAAACTTTATTATCAACGAAAAAACAGGTTTACGTGAAACAGAAAACAATGTTCGTTTAGGTGATATCTATCCTGATTTTACAATGGGTATCAATAATAGTCTTTCTTATAAAGGATTCAACCTTAGCTTCCTAATTGATATTCGCCAGGGTGGAAGTCTTTATTCAGGAACAGTTTCTTCTTTAAGATCACTCGGTCTCTCTGCTGAAACAGCTGTAGGACGTGAAGACCAATACATTGAATCAGGAGTTATTATGAATGCGGATGGAACTAGCCGTCCAAATGATGTCCCTGTTAAAAATATGCAGGACTATTGGAGTCATATGGCAAAAACATCTAATACAGAAGGCTGTGTTTTTGATGCTTCTTATGTAAAACTTAGAGAGTTAACATTCTCCTATTCATTACCCAGAAAATGGTTTAAGGATTTCTTTATCAAATCTTTGGATCTAGGATTTGAAGGTCGTAATTTGTGGTTGATCAAATCTCATGTTCCCCATATTGATCCGGAAGCTAACTTCTTTGGTACGGCTGAAATTGGTGAAGGTGTAGAATTCAACAGTATTCCTGCAACACGTAGCTTCGGATTTAATTTGAAACTGACGTTGTAATTAATTTATTATTTCAACTAAAATTAAACAGTAAATAAAATGAAAAATCTAATAAATATATATATACTTCTATTGCTGGTTGTTTGCAGTACACTCAGCAGTTGCAGTGATTGGTTAGATGTAAACAATAATCCGAATACAGCAGAGAAAGTGGAAGCAGGGTATTTGTTCAACTATGCTGCTGTTAACTGGTCCGGTAATCGTATTGGAGGTGACTCTTACATTCCTTTCTCACAATCCATTCAGTCGCAAGCTGACGGAGGTGACAATTATGGTGGTTGGGGCGAAGCTTATTATGTTATCAGCACGTATAGCTTAGGAAACACATGGGTTAGTTACTATTCCGTATGTGGTAACAACCTTCAATTGGCCATACAACAAGCACAAAATAGTGTTCCGGAAAATAAAAATGCAGAAGCACAGTGTTTAATACTGTTAGCTATGCAGGTTTATGAAACAACTATGATATATGGAGATGTACCTTTCTCTGAAGCATGGAAAAAAGAAATTAAATATCCGAAATTCGATGATCAGAAAGATGTCTTAAATGGTGTTATTGATATGCTGGACCAAGCACTGGCAATGATTGATATCAATGATAAAAACTGCATTGACGAATATGACCCTTATTTTAAGGGAGATATGTCCAAATGGATAGCGATTGCTAATTCTTTTAAATTCCGTACATTAATGGTTATGGTGGATGCAGATCCCAGCAAAGCCGATGATATCAAAAAGATGATGGATGAAAAGAAAATGATCTCTTCTGCTGCCGGAAATATGGAATTCCAATATTCCGAAACAGCAGGAAATGAAAATCCTAAATATGGAATTCTGGCAAAGTATACCGGAGGTATCAATACTATGTTTTTTGCACATAACAATGTATTTAAACCAATGGAAAAATACGCAGACTCACGTATTCCACGCTATTTCGATCCGGGACATGATGGTGTATTCAGAGCTCTTGACACCCGTCAGGATGCAGAAGATGACGAAGACGGAAACATTTACTCATCGGCTATCAGTTCCTATCTATATAGAAAAGATTGTCCGGATGTTCTTTATTCCTATCAGGAACAATTACTTCTGGAATCAGAAGTGTATGCCCGTGGTATCGGTGTAACTAAAGATTTGGCTAAAGCGAATGAATTATTCCAGGCTGGTGTGCAGGCAGCATGTAATTATTATAAAGCAGATACAGAAGCAACAAAAACATTTTTATCTAAATTACCAGATTTGTCTAAATTATCAGAAAGTGAAGCTCTTTACGAAATTCATATGCAACAGTGGATTGATTTGATGGACAGACCTCTTGAAGCGTTTGTTCAATGGCGTCGTTCCGGTACACAAGGCAATGAAGTTCCTGCTCTGACTGTACCAGCAGAAGCATCATCTAAAGATTTGATTCGTCGTTGGGAATATTCTCCAGACGAATTAAGCACAAATCCGAATGCTCCAAAAGATTCACCTAAAATATGGGATGCGATGTGGTTTGATAAATAATCTATATTATAATTTAATAAAAAGCGAGGATGACTATATGACATTCTCGCTTTTTTATTTTCTGTTCAAAAGAAATCTTTTTATTCCTTATACGAAATAAAATCACTATTTTTGCAAAAAGTTTTACTTATAAGTAATAGGTTATGAAGATCCCGGAGTTTTATAAAAGAGAGTTATATCTTGATCGTATCAAGCCATTTGTAAATACGCAGATGATAAAGGTGCTGACAGGACAACGTCGTGTCGGGAAGAGTTTTCTTATATTCCAGTTAATGGACTATATACGTTTGTCATATCCTTTTTCAGACTTTATTTATATCAATAAGGAATTATTCGAGTTTGATGGTTTAAAAGATTATTCTGATCTGGTAAATTATGTAACTCAAAAACGTAATAATCTGAATGATAAATGTTTCCTATTTATTGATGAAGTGCAGGATATCACAAACTTTGAGAAAGCACTACGGCATTTTTTTGCGGAAGGTAGTTATGATGTATATTGTACCGGTAGTAATGCGAACATGCTTTCCGGTGAGTTGGCTACTTATTTAAGTGGCCGTTATATTGAATTTAAAGTATACAGCCTTACTTATAACGAGTTTTTACAGTTCCACAAACTGGAAGATAGTTCTGACTCTTTTACGAAGTTCTACAAATTTGGAGGATTACCCTATCTGATCAATCTCCCTTTCAATGAGTTATTAGTATCAGATTATCTCAGAAGTATTTATGATACGATTATTCTTAAAGATGTAGTAAATAGGTACAACATCAGAAATGTCAGACAATTGCAAGACTTAACCATATATCTGGCTGATACGATAGGAAATCTGTTTTCTGCAAATAAAATAAGTGAATATCTTAAATCCCAACGTGTTGATTTACCTCCAAAGACGATATTAGAATATCTAACCTATTTAAACAATGCTTATTTTGTAAAAAGATTACGACCTGCTGATATTCAAGGAAAACGCCAGTTCCAAATCGGAGAAAAGTATTATTTTGAAGATTTGGGCATACGACACGCAATACGTCCTTTCAGACCTAACGATATAGGACAAGTATTGGAGAATATCGTTTGCCATCACCTTCTTGTCAATGGTTATAATCTTTCGGTCGGAAGAGATGGAGATAGAGAAATTGATTTTGTCGGTGAGAAAGATGGTGAAAAAATATACGTTCAGGTAGCCTACTCTGTTATGGACCCAAAAACTCATGAAAGAGAATTCGGAAATCTATTGGCTATTAAAGACAATTATCCCAAAATGGTTATTACAATGGATGAACTGGAGGGTAGTTCTTATGAAGGAATAAAACAAATTCCAATACGGAAGTTTTTACGAGAATTCAAGTAATTTTTTCTATCGATTTATATACAGGAATTAGATATTCCTATCTTTTTTAGGTAGAATTTGAGTATTAGTTTTATAATATCAAATTCTATCTGTTTTTGTATATAAAAATATTAAGCAACTGGTAATCAGATATTTTATAATATGTTTGTTTGATAAAAAGAGATTGAATAAGCTTATTATAGCAAAAATAACCGAATTGTCTGATATTTGTAAACAGTTATTAATCAGTGTATTACAACAGACTGAGTTCTGCAAAGACTCTGGTAGTTTCTTACGTGGGTATGAAGACTCAGGAGATCGAAGTAAAATCTAATTTAAGAATCCTAATGCAGACTGATAATCAATCTCTTGATGAGGTTGTTGTAGTTGCATATGGTACTGCGAAGAAAGAATCATTTACTGGTTCTGCCGAAATCATCAAAAATGAAAAGATCGAAAAGAGAACCGTTGCTAATGTTAGTAAAGCATTAGATGGACTAGTGGCCGGTGTACAGACAACATCGGGTTCCGGACAGCCGGGGTCTGGTTCTTCTGTCGTAATTCGTGGTTTCGGTTCTATCAAAGCTTCTCAAAACCCGTTGTATGTGGTAGATGGTATTCCTTATGACGGTAATATCAATGCAATCAATCCAAACGATATCGAGTCGATGACTGTATTGAAGGATGCATCTGCCGGTGCGTTGTATGGATCTCGTGGTGCAAACGGGGTTGTGATGATTACAACTAAAAAAGGTAAGGATGGTGCTTTACTTGTCAATTTGAAAGCAAATTGGGGTATTGCTTCACGTGCTATCCCCAGATATGAGACAATGGATGAAAGAGGTTATCTGGAAACGATTTTCCAATCATATAAAAATGATCAGATTGCAAGTAACGGATTATCTCCTGAAGCAGCAAGTGTTGCTGCATTAACAGCTATGGGAAGCGGAGCTAAAGCGATCTTTGGTACTAACCAGATGTATAATCCGTTTAACTTTCCTATTGCAGAACTAATTGATCCGGTTACAGGTAAGGTCCGTTCTGATGCAACATTACGTTATCATGAAGATTGGATGGATGAAGCTACAGCAAACAATCCGTTACGTCAGGAATATGTATTGAACATGTCCGGTTCTCAGAATAAAACAAAATACATGTTTTCTTTAGGCTACCTGAATGAAGACGGTTTGTTGAAGACTACTAACTTTCAACGTTACACGGGTCGTATCAATGTGGATACAGAATATAAAAATTGGCTGACCGCTGGTTTGAGTACAAACTTTGCCCATACGAAGAGTAACACTTCTCAAACATCTACTTCTGCTTCATCAAATATTTTCTACTCGGCTCAATTGATGGCTCCTATTTTCCCTGTACATCAATTGGATGAAAATGGACAAATTATGTATGGCGCCGATGGTGCACCTATGTTTGATTATGGTTCAACTCGTCCCGCAGGAGCAAATGCCAATTTTAATAGCATTGCAACTTTGTTTGATGACAAATACGGAACAAACGACGATAACGTAAGTGGACGTACTTATATCAGTTTGGGTGATTTGAAAGACGGTCCTCTTCAAGGATTGAAATTGACAGCGAACTTCGGTTTTGATTATGTGAACCGAAATAACTTTACTTATTATAATCCTTATTTCGGAAATGCAGCCAGTGTAAAAGGTATGCTGGCCAAGTCTAACTATCGTTATTTCAGTTACACATTCAACCAATTACTGACTTATGATAGAAAGTTCAATGACAAACATCACATTGACTTTTTAGCCGGTCACGAATATTATGATTACGAAGTGAGTTCTTTGAGTGCAACCAAGTCTGGTTTCCCATTCGGAGGTATCTATGAATTAGCTGGTGCTACTACTATCACAGACGCTAGTTCTCTAAAGGATTCTTATACGATCGAATCTTATTTGTTCAGAGCAAACTATGATTATATGGACAAATATTATTTGTCGGCCAGCTTCCGTACAGATGGTTCTTCTCGTTTCAACAAAGATTATCGTTGGGGTAAATTCTGGTCGGTCGGTGCAAACTGGCGCATGAATAACGAAGCATTCCTAAGCGATGTGGACTGGTTGAATAATCTGTCAGTGAAGGCTAGCTATGGTGTTCAGGGTAATGACAACGTCGGTACATTATATGCTTGGCAATCTTTCTATGATTTAGGTTGGCCTAATGCCTCCATGAGTGGTGCATTAGTATCTTCTCTTGAAAACACGAATTTGAAGTGGGAACAAAACGGTAATCTGAACGTGGGTGTCGAAGCTAAAGTATTCGATCGTTTCTCAGCATCTATCGAATGGTACAACCGTAAAACAACGGATATGTTGCTCGATTACCCGATGGCTTCTTCTTTAGGTTTCGACAGTTATTTGAAAAATATCGGTAGCATGCGCAACACCGGTTGGGATATTACGTTAAACGGTCGTTTGGTCAACACGAATGATTTTACCTGGGACCTGACCTTGATGGGATCGACTATCAAGAATAAAGTATTGCATTTGGCTGATAAACCAGAAATCATTAGCGGAAACTATATTATAAAGGAAGGTGAAACGATTAACTCATTCTATACAGCAAAATCTGCCGGAGTAGATCCCGCGACAGGTAGCCAATTGTATTGGGTTTGGGATACGGATGAAAATGGCAATCCGGGAGAACCTTACATCTCTTCCAATATAAACAAAGCTACAGCTTCTAAACAGATTATGGGTAGCCGTATTCCGAATTTGTACGGATCATTCACAAACGATTTCAAATATAAAGGTTTCGATTTAAGCATCATGTGTACTTATTCGATCGGTGGTAAAGTGTTGGATAGCGTATATAATACCTTTATGTATGGAAACTATGTCGGACAAGCCAAACATAAAAACCTGGAAAGGGCATGGAAACAGCCGGGAGATATTACCGACGTACCTAAAATTGAAATTGGTAAAGCGTATCCTATCACAGACGCCGATTTGATCAATGCTTCTTATTTGGCGATTAAAAATATCACATTAGGTTATTCTTTGCCGACCAGATTGACAAAGGGAATGTTCATGAAAGAGATACGCTTCACGGCTACAGCCGATAATCTGGTGTTATTCTCTCATTTGAAAGGTATGGACCCGCAATATAACTTCAGCGGTGGTACTACATTTGTTTATACACCTTCAAGAACTATTTCTTTCGGTGTAGATGTTAAATTTTAAGCAGAACCAGTAAAATATAAATACGAAAAAAAATGAAAAAAGTAATATATATATTATCTGCTGTCGGATTACTTACTTTGGGAGCATGTAACGACCAATTGGAAACAAATCCGACCGATAAAGTCAGCGGAACAATTATATTTAGCGATGCCAATGGTGCTGAAACGGCGATGAATGGTATTTATCGTGCTACTTATGTAGCTGGTTGGGGTACAGGTTGGGCTGACGAAAATCCCGGATTTGTCGGTGTCTATTTAGCTGGCGATTTGATGGGAGAAGACCACCTGATGCTTGGACAAGGACAAGGCTGGTTTTATGAAGATTACCGTTTTAATGTTCGTCAGGATTATACACATAAGCAAGGACGTCCATATCAGTTCTGGAATCTTCATTATACGCTGATCTCAAATGCCAATTACATTATCGCCCAAGCACCGGATGCCGGAGGTGATCAGAATCTTTTAAACAGCGTTGTAGGACAAGCCTATGCCATGAGAGCACTCTCTTATTTCCAATTGATCCAGTTGTATCAACAGACTTATAAAGGAAATGAATCGGCTCCCGGAGTACCTTTATATACGGAACCGACTACAAGCTCATCTGAAGGTAAACCGCGTGGTACTGTGGAAGATGTCTATAAACAGATCAATTCAGATTTGGAAACAGCCATCTCGCTATTGAAAGATTGTGGTGTTGAACAAAAACATCCATCTCATATCGACTATTATGCAGCGAATGGAATCAAGGCACGTGTTTGCCTCGTTCAACAAAATTATGAAGGCGCACTAGCTGCTGCCAAAGAGGCTTTGAAAAAGCCGGGATTGCAAGCTGTTCTTCCTGTTAGTTCATTAACCGGATTTAATAGTGTAAAAAATGCCGATGTATTGTGGGGTGTAGAAGTTATAGCAGATCAAAGTCAACATTTCGCCTCCTTGTTCAGTCACATGGATGCTGATGCTGAAGGAATGTATGCTTCAGGTGCAGAAAAATGTGTTTCCAGTTGGTTATACAACAATATGCCCGAGACAGATGAACGGAAATCTTGGTGGAGAGGTGACCTGAGTGAAGACGAAATAGTGAGTGGTACATCTATGTTGCCTTATTGTCAGGTAAAATTCAAGTTTGCAAATGTAACCAGCCGTACCGGTGATTATATTTATATGCGCGGAGAAGAAATGGTGCTTATCGCCGCAGAAGCAGAATGTCACTTAGGACATTATACTGAAGCACGGAAGTTAATTTCACAATTAGGAAGCGTACGCGACAGCAATTATGCGGTTCGTTTGGCAAAATTCTCCGATTCTAATTCTTATAATCAGAATACAGTAGCTCCGCTGCAGACTCTTATGGATGAAATCTTATTCCAGCGCCGTGTGGAATTATGGGGCGAAGTAGGACGTATATTCGATTTGCAACGTTTAAAACTGGGTTTCGATCGTGATTATAGCGGCTCTAATCATACCGAATTGGTTAAGAATGTAGATACAAATGCCGGTTCCAATGCGTTCATAATGACATTGCCCCAATCGGAAATAGACGGTAATGCCAATATCAGCGCATCCGATCAGAATCCATTCTAATGACATGTTTAATAATTAAGCAATAGAAATATGAAATCAAATATATTCAAATCGTTATCCTTGCTGATTCTAATGGCAATGGCATTCGTTGGTTGTTCAGAGCATGATGGTGTCGTTTACAGTGGAGACAGTGCAGTTTATGCTTTTGCCGGAGCTACACAGAAAGTCGAAATGTTAGCAACGGATGGAAACAAGATCGTTGTTCCTGTCTATCGCGGAACAACACAGGGAACTTCTACTCTTGAACTGACCTTTACTCCTGCCGAAGGAATTGAAGAGTTGTTTACATTGGAAAATCCAACTCTGACGTTCGAAGATGGAAAATCTGTTGCAGAAGCAGTTATTACTTATAAAGATATCAATTTATTGGGAGTAACAGACCAATATGTTTTAACTTTAGGATTTGATGAAGCTAAAGCCTCTCCTACTAACGTTAATTCTATCACGGTAAAAGCTCAACGCAAGTTAACCTTTAATTCAATTGGTACAGGGACGTTCACATCCAATATTTTCGGAGAATCCTGGCCACAGGTTATTGAGAAAGCTGCTGAAGCAGATGTATATCGGTTACCGGATTGTTATGTGGAAGGTTATCCCATCATCTTCTCAACAGATGCAAATGGAGAAATAGATAATATTGCAATACAAGAAACAGGATATAAAGATGATACTTACGGTATGACTTCTTTGTATTGTACCGGTACAGAAAAAGTTGGAAATAAATATAATATTTCGGCATTCTTTGTTGTGTACTTAAATGGAAAGTTTGAGCAATATACCTATGACGCTGTTGAAATACTGGAATTCCCGGAATAACATATAACATACATTAATATGAAAAAGATACTGTTTTATTCTACTTAAGTAAGACAGTATCTTTTTTGTTTTCTATTGAATCAACAACATTTATAAACTTGATACAAATGAGAAAATTCTATTCATTAGTTTTACTGATAATCGCTGTAGCCTCTTCTCTCACGGTTTCAGCACAAGGTTTGAAAGGTTTTAAACTTAAAAACGGACTTTCTGTATATATATGGGAAGATAGTACGAAAAATGATGTGTTTGGTTTAGTCGGAGTAAAAGTTGGTGCGGTAAATGATCCGGAAGACTTAACAGGACTGGCACATTACCTGGAACACATGATGTTTAAAGGTACCCAATCGATCAGTTCTTTGAATTGGGAAAAAGAAAAACCTCTATATGAGCAAATCATTACCAAATATGATGAAATGGCCAATGAGCCAGATCCTGTAAAAAAAGAAGCTATCTCACTTGAGATTAATAAACTGACAGTAGAAGCTGCCCAATATACGGCCCCAAATGAATTTGCAGAACTGACTGAAAATATGGGAGGTAAAATGCTGAATGCAATGACCGGATATGATGAGACAATGTATTTTAGTTCGTTTCCTCCCTCACAACTATATAAGTGGCTCGATCTGAATTCAGAACGTTTTATCAATCCGGTTTTCCGTGCATTCCAGCCAGAATTGGAAACCGTTTATGAAGAATTTAACAGAAGTCAGGATATGCAAGGATCATTACAGCAGGATTTTATGTTGAAACATATTTTTCCCGGTCATCCCTATTCCAGGTCAGTATTAGGTTTACAGGAACACTTAAAGAATCCTCGTTTAGGAGGTTTGGTAGACTTCTATAATAATTGGTATGTCCCGGAAAATATGGTTTTAATTCTGGTCGGAAATGTCAAACTTAAAGAAGCAATGGGATTAATCAATGACCGTTTCGGCCGTTTAGAAGCTCAAAAAAGTCCGGAACGAAAAAGCTATCCGGAGATGGAGATCAAAGGTCGCACTGAATATAGTGCTAAAATGGGAGATTTTCCAACTTTAAGATTAGCTTTTAAAGGTGTTCCGACAGGACATACAGACGAACTGGCTCTTACTATTTGCGTAAATATGTTATCCAACCGCAATCGTACCGGGCTACTGGATAAATTATCTTTGTCCGGAGATGTTCTGGGAGCAGATGCAGGCCTGATCAATTTTAAAGAACAAGGTCGTATATTAATACTCGGAATCCCTTATTACGATGTGAACCAGCGTCGTTTTGAATCAATAAAATCACTCGAGAAAATGTTGCTTGCAGAAATCTCTAAAATACAGAAAGGAGAATTTGATGAAGAATTATTTAACTCTGTCAAAGCTACTCTCATTCGTGATTTTGATCTTTCTTTCGAATCTTCCTATAATAAAGCGCAAAAAATATTATCTACATTCATTTGCAATGAAGACATTAGTAATGTATTGAATTATAAGGAAAAAGTAAAAACAATCAGTATAGATCAGGTAAAGGCGATTGCGAATAAATATTTCAATAAAAATTATATTGCCTTGAACTATCAACCGGGAAAAGCACCTAAAGCTGAAAAGTTATCCAAGCCCAAATATGACCCGATCAATCCGGAACGCGGAGTGATATCACAATATGCTGAAAAATTCCGTAAGCTACCGGTTCGTAAAGTTGATCCGGTTTATGAAAAGTTCGATGCTGTCCAGGTCAAGAAAGTCAATGAACGCTCTCGGCTATTCTATACACAAAATAAAGAAAATGCTATTTTTACACTGACTTTGAAATATGGAGTCGGAACTCATGAAATGCCACAGTTGCAATATGCCGTCGATTTGATGAACAATGCCGGTATTATGGGAGCTTATGAACCGCAAGCGTTAAAGCAGGAGTTCAATGCCCTAGGCGCAGTTTGTAATTTTGGTGTAGATGACAATTACCTTTATGTCTCTATGTCTGGTTACGAAGAAAATCTTGAAGCTTCCTGTAATTTGCTGACTCGTCAGATCCTTATGCCCAAACTTGATGAGAAACAATTAAATAATATGATTGGTTCTGCTTATCAGATGCGCGCTATCGAAGAAAAAAATGAAAATTTGTTGGAAGGAGCCTTACATGACTATTTACTGTATCAAAACAAATCCGAATATCTGGATCGTATGCCATTGGAAGATATTATCAATCTAACAATCAGCAGTCTTACAGGAGAATTCAATCGGGCCACAGATTATGAAGCAGAAATTCATTATGTGGGTTCAATGCCTTTCAATGATGTTTACGATGTTTTAAGCAAGAACCTTCCTTTGAAAGCTACAGAAAAGACAAGTAACTCACCTGTTGTAAAGGATCGTGTTCAATATAAAGAAAATACGATCTATTTCGTATCCGATAACGATGCATTGCAAAGCAAGATTTATTTTTATGTCGAAGGTAATCCTTTTAAGGTTGAAGATGACGTTTATTACAAAGCTTTCAACAAATATTTTGGAAGCGGATTCGGCGGATTGGTTATGCAGGAAGTTCGTGAATACCGTTCTATGGCTTATACCGCAGATGGTGGAGAAATCACGCCACCTCTGGCTAATAAAAATGCCTACTTCGAAGGATATATCGGTACCCAGGCAGATAAAACGATAGACGCAATTGATGTCTTTATGAATCTATTGACAGAAATGCCTGAATATGCAGACCGCATCAGTGGCATAAAAGATTATTTGAGGGAAGGTCTTCAAACGGCTAAACCGGATTTCCGTTCAAGAAGCCAAGTGTATGAAGCATGGAAGCGTTTGGGTTATACCGAAGATCCTGCCAAAACACAATTACCTAAAATCCAGAATTTATCATTTGAGGATGTTGTAAAATTCTATCAACAAAACGTAAAAGGCCGCCCGGTAGCTATCGGTATAATAGGCGACCCCAAACGAATTAATCTGGATGAGTTATCGAAATACGGAAAAGTCATTCGGATAAATAAGAATAAACTTTTTTCTTCCAAATAACAGAAAATCAACTAATATTACTAATAAAAAAAGCCGCTTAAAAGCGGCTTTTTTTATTTAGCGAACTTCACATCTATCCCTTTATCCTCTTTCGCTTTCAGTCCTAACACCCTGCCACCGACTTTCACCTTTCCGGTAATAAACTCCGGAATATTATATGACATCATAAAACGGTCATAAAAGCCGGTATCTTTCTGAGGCAATAAAAAAGGCTTGCATGCATTTCCTTTTTCATCTATATAAGCGATATAAGGACGTGTATATAATCCATCCATCCGGCGACTGCTAAATATAACCCAACGGCTATTGCTACTCCAGGAATGATAACTTTCCACATCATTGCTATTCAATATATCTAACGGTATGCTTTCTCCTGTTGACAAATCCGCCATCTGCAAATCCGCATCTTTATGCCAGATTGAGAAGTTTCCATAACCCGAGACTGTATACATTAAATATTTCCCGTCCGGAGATACCCGGGGGAAAGAAGCACTCTGACCTGAAACTGCTGCATTATATAAAGTATCTACCTTTGAACCGAAACTCCGGCTGTCAGGATCGAATCCGATAGCACATAAATTATATTTAATCTCTGAAAACTCTTCCGGAATAGGACGTGCCGGAGCCGTACAGAAATAAAGAGTTTTTCCATCCGGAGAGAATGTCGGAAAAGTTTCAAAAGCATCTTTGGAAAACAACTTAGCCGTAGTTACAATCTCATGTTTTTTCACATCATAGACAACAACGTCCGACGCCTCATCAAACACTTCTATACGGTTCCTGTCGTTGGCATGGAAACCCTGTTTGGTGTTGTTTACAGAAAATGCCACATATTTTCCGGAAGGATGCCAGGAAGGATAGACCAAAGAGGATATTGTCTGCTCGGTTTTCGTGTTCAGTTTTTCTATCTTATCGCCATCTATCAGAAGAGTTCCCGGATATGTTTCACGCATATGGAAAAGCATCTTATCCGGATTCTGCATGCAAAATGAATGACAATTCACACAGTTCCTGCCACTCATCTTATTCTCGATAATAGGCATCTCGGTATAATTCTCCAGGTTACGCTGATAAAGTCCCATTTTATTCCATAAAGTGTATCCCGGTGCAATCAGACGGTAAGCTATATAAGGATCGACCGGTTCTGCCGCCACATTCCATTTAACAGGAGCATATTCCACCCATTTCCCTTTATCTTTCACCTGAACAACAACCTTTACCTCATTTCCTGCCGCAGACGATAATAGTTTTTTCCATTTAGAAACAGGAAAAACGAACTGGTTATCCTTCGCCTTCACTCTTATCTGCTGATCCGAGAATGACAGAACAGCACGTGCATCTTCAACAGGAGTCTCCAAAGAGAAATTCAGCGGAGCGATATTTGCCGGTATCGTTATATCGGTGTAATCCGGGAAGATAGCAGGTCTTTCGCTTAACGTATCACTCACCTGAACCGAATCCGAACAAGAAAAAAACAAGGCCAGCAATGCTATATATTTATAATTTCCATTCATATCCCATTCCTTTATTTAAACATAAAATAAAACCAGTAAGTATCTCCGTAAGCCCTGCGCAACAGTCCGGGAAGGGCACTCTTATTATTCCGGTTCGCCAGAACCTGTTTCTTGTATTCTGCAAAACGTTGCATGACGGAGGGAGAGATATCAAAACGTTTCCAATAATCCGGTTCCGCTTCCGACAACGTGATCACTGCTTCCTGGAAAGACTTCGGCAACACAGGGAGCACCTCCGTTCCATAATAAGTTTCGACCAGTCCTTTGAAACCATCCATATTCTTTGCCAATAAAAGAAAGGCTCCCAGATATTCGATGGCCGCTTTATTTTCCGGATTGGCTTCAGCGATCATACGCATGTCTTTTTCGATATAGTTTATCTCTGAAAGATAGTTCTCTTTCGGTAAACATTTGCGCCTTGGTCCCAGCACCGGATCCTGCTCTACAGCAGCATCATTATATAAAAATTTACGATGTTCACCGGCCCATTTTTTATAATAAAATGTATTCTCCAATATATTCAGATACTTCTCCGCCACCGGATATTCCCCATAAATAATATTTGTCTGAACAAGTCTCTTTAACATACGGGGATTCCCCTCTCCTATGGCTGTTGCATATGCTTCAAAAGCCATTTCCTGAGCCATCGCCGGATTTCCCATGGCAAAAGCAATATCACTCAATAAAGAGGATATCTGCTCTGTTTTATTCCATCCGACCATTATTCCCTGCGGTCCTCTCTGGTCAAAACTGAATAAACGATCTGCCAACTCTCCTTTTTGAGATAATGCCAGATTCAAAAAACACATATTCAGATAATTAGTCAACGTGCCTTGACTGCTTTCCACTATTTTATCCCATTGTTCCGTCCTTGCATAATAGTCGAGTTCTTTCACTTTGGCTGATTTCTTATCTCCATATTCAGGTATTCCCCACCAGCATAATACAAATAAAAGGATTACCTGAAAGATTCCGCCGGCAATCAGGAGTTTTTTACCAATATCTTTCTTCCTTTTCCTCAACAGAAAAGCGACAATCAGGATCAGAGGCAACGAAATCCATGAATAATAGATGACAGTTTTCGGTTCCAATGCAGTGTGATAGTAAGCATCCGGCAAGAAAGCAAAACGATATTCCCCCAGCATCGAGAAATAGACACTGCAGACCCCGCAAAGAAGAGCGAGAACAACAGAAAATAACGACCAGTAAAACCGGGGAGTTTTATTAAAGAACTCATATACTACCACCGACAAAGCAAACAAACATGCTACAGACCCGGCCAGTCCATAAAGCAAAGGTGTTATAATGATCTCTGCTATCATCCGCCATTTGTCTGTCGATATACAAAGGCAGAAATACAAAGCACAAAGCATCATGTTGAATGCTATCGTTCCAAAAACTAGATAATTAAAATCAAAATGGAGGAACATAATCAAAACAATCGGGATCAGATAAAGCAGGAAACAATTCGTGTCCGGAGCGATCCGGCGAACAATCCCTCTCATTCCTAATCCGGTTAACAGCAACAATCCCGCAGTAATTCCGGCACCGGCATAGGGATAGATAAAAAACTGCACCAAAAACTCAGATAAGGTTAATGCAAACCCACCAGGCATAGCCAGTTTCTCTGAAATATACTCACCGGTAAATTGAAATAACTGACTTTGTTCGATAAAAAAGAAATGGAACTTGCTATATTCCTGAAGAAAAATGAACAAAGCAGCCAATACAACCAACCAGAAAGCTGTGACTTTCAATTTCATGGTATTATATTTTAAGCATGTTTAATCAATTCAAAACGTTTATCAACACACGAAGGTAATTCATGCGGATAATGAGTGACGTAAATCAATGTCTTTCCCGGCCGTTCACAAAACTGCTCAATAATACGGGCAGCCTTCCGTTTATTACTGATATCGAGTCCGTGCAACGGCTCGTCCAGAATAATTAAATCCGGATCTTTCACAAAAGCCCGGGCCAGTAAAGCCAATCGTTGTTCTCCGGAAGACAATGTCAGGAACGAACGGTCCTTCAATTCTTCAATCCCAAATACACGCATCCAAGCCAAAGCTATAGACTGTTGTTCTTCCGTACATTTACGATACAATCCGATAGAATCAAAAAATCCGGAACCGACGATATTTAAAGTGGGCACATTCTCCATATAAAAGAGATGCATCTCCGGAGAAACATATCCTATCCTCTTTTTTATATCCCAGATACTCTCACCCGATCCCCGTTTCCGGTCAAACAAATATAAGGTATTTGCGTAAGATTGAGGGTTATCTGCATAAATCAAACTTAATAAAGTTGATTTTCCGGCACCATTGGGACCGAATAACGCCCATTTCTCTCCATTTTTCACCTCCCAGTCCAGTTCTTTTAAAATAGTGCGCCTACCATATTTAATGGAGACATGCTCCATACGGAACGTCACTTCATGGGTAGAGGGTTCTTTATCCGATGCGGGTAATGAAATATCCCCGGAATAACCGGGAAACAAATGTGCCAACAAGTCTGTCCGGCCCATGAAATCAGCACGTGTCTGAGGAGGATAAGGTGTACGGTTATAGACTGGCAGGACGTGAGTTATCATCTCCGGTATATCATCCGGATTCGACAACAATAGAATAACCTGTACATTATCCAGCTTCGCCATTTGTTGCAGTAAATGAACCAACACATCACGCGAAGCCGCATCCAGACCGATAAAAGGATTATCCAGTATCAAAATACGCGGATGGTTCAATAAAGAACGGACGATAAGAAATTTACGTAGTTCCCCGCTGGAAAGAAAAATGAGTTTTTTAGGCAGCAAGTCCTCAATACCGAAAAATGAGAGTATCTGATGTAAATCCGTTGTACCGGAATATTCTTTCAAAATATCTTCTACAGTCGGCACTTCATCGGTTTCCGTTGAGTGCCAGCGTTGTTGGTAATAAGAATTCCGGCAATCAGCTAATGAGTAAATGTCTTTGAATGCTATACTTTTTATCAGGTTACTGATTTTGTCATCATAACCGAACGTCACCTCTCCCTCTTTCAATGCAAACTTACGCTGCATCAGGTCGGCAATCAATGTTTTACCAGCTCCGTTGGGTCCGACTATTGCCCATTGTTCCCCTTCATTGATATTCCAGCTGAATGGCTCTGCAAAACGCAGTTCCGGTAAACGGGTTACTACATTATTTATATTAACGATTGTTTTACTCTTTTCCATTGTTGTTAATTTGTCCCCCAAAGGTAAAGAGTTTATTTATAAAATTAAACATACCGGAATAAAAGGAACTATTAAAAGAAAGGGATCACTCATCCCGAGCAATCCCTTATTATATATACAGGCCTGGTATGTCTATGAAATTCTTACAAATTAGTTATTTTAATGCCTGTAATTTTCCTACTCAACTTAACGTATCTATTTACTATTTTTATCGTATTTACATTTTATTACATTTAATCCAGAAATCAGACACCAGCCTTTTCGAAACAAAAATAATAAAATAAAAGAAAACAGCAACAGAAAACAACATATTTCGCATAAATCAACCTTTTTTGCTATCATTCAAAAGACAGGTATAAAATTAACCAGTTTTTACTCGCTTATTAAAATGGATTATCTATCTTTGGATTTCTAATTATTTTATCTTAAAATCCAATAACATGAAACGATTTTTTTATTTCTCAATTCTCTTTCTAGGCATCATCAGCACCCTTAGTGTTTCAGCTTCCGACAACAAATGGAAACCTCTGTTCGGAGAAAACCTTTCCGATGCCAGCTACAATCCTGAAGTTTGGAGTATGACAGGCGGTGTACTTGCAGCAGTGGAGGATGAATCCATTTGGACAAAGACCGAATATGAAAACTTTGAACTGGATTTGGACTTCAAAACCGACGTAGGAACCAATAGTGGCGTTGTAGTATATTGCACCGATACTAAAGATTGGATTCCCAATTCTGTAGAAATACAGATTGCTGACGATCATTGTGAAAAATGGGGAAACGGCAAACCTTATGAAAAGTGCGGAGCCATTTACGGCCACCTGGGTGCAAAACAAGACAAAATAGTAAAAAAGCCCGGCGAATGGAACCATATGCGCATCAGATGTGTCGGACAACGCATTAATGTTATCCTGAATGGTAAAAAAGTAACGGAAATGGACATGAGCAAATGGACTTCGGGAACAGTCAACCCGGACGGCAGTGAAATCCCCAGTTGGTTACCTAAGCCATTTGCAGAACTTCCAACAAAAGGATATATCGGATTACAGGGTAAACATGGTGATTCCCTGATCTGGTTCCGTAACGTAAAAATAAGAAGCATCAAATAATAAATGAAAAGAGGAAAGTTATATTCGAACTTTCCTCTTTTCATTTTATCAATAAACTTTCGTTCCTTTTCCCTGATGGATTTCAGAAGCCTGGGTTATAATAACCTCTTTCACCCCTGCATCGATTGCCTGAAATGAATTTTCCAGTTTAGGGATCATACCTCCCTGGATAATCCCCTCTTCTACCAATTGTTTAAATACCGTACGGTCTATTTCCGGAATAACGCTTTCATCATCATTCTCATCCCGCAATACACCTTTTTTCTCAAAACAGAAAACTAATGTTACATCAAAATGCTTAGCCAGTGCTTTTGCTGCTTCACCGGCAATCGTATCAGCATTGGTATTCAGCATATGCCCCTGTTTGTCATGGGTCAGCGGAGCCAATACCGGAACAATGCCCTGATGGATCAGAGAAGCCAGCAAATCTGCATTCACTTCTTTCACATCTCCCACAAAACCATAATCGACTTCAGCTACCGGACGTTTATCCGAACGCATTAGATTCATATCTGCTCCAGTGAGGCCTAGTGCATTCACATCTAACGCCTGCAAACCGGCCACAATATTTTTATTGACCAGGCCGCCATATACCATTGTTACCACTTTCAGTGTTTCAACGTCGGTCACCCTGCGGCCATTCACCATTTTACTTTCGATGCCTAACTGGCTCGCCAGTTTAGTTGCAGAACGTCCTCCGCCATGTACCAATGCTTTAAAACCTTCTATATGAGAAAAATCCCGAAGCAAACTTTTCAATGTTTCCTCTTCCTCAACGATCTTTCCGCCGACCTTAATCAGCGTAAGCTTTTCTTTATTCATATCTGATAAAATATTTTTGCGTCAAAGGTACAAAAAAACAAAAGATTTATATACTTTTGCACCTGTCAACGCGGTAGTAGCTCAGTTGGTAGAGCATTAGCTTCCCAAGCTAAGGGTCGTGGGTTCGAGTCCCATTTACCGCTCCCTAAAAACAAGACCTTAATAATAATCTCTATATACCCATCGAAACATGACAAAGAAAGAAGCAATCAAAATTTTTGAAGAAAAAAAAGTTCGTACTCTTTGGGACGATGAAACTGAAGAGTGGTATTTTTCTATAGTGGATGTAATATCTATTCTGACCGAAAGCATAGATGGTCGAAAATACTGGAACAAGCTAAAACAGAGGCTAAAAGAAGAAGGTAGTGAACTGGTGACAAATTGTCACCAGTTGAAGATGCCTGCTTCTGACGGAAAGATGCGCATGACAGATGTCGCCACAACTGAACAACTTTTTCGTCTTATCCAGTCCATCCCATCACCTAAAGCAGAGCCGTTCAAACTTTGGATAGCTCAAGTAGCAAAAGAGCGGCTTGACCAACTACAGGACCCGGAATTATCCATTGATCAGGCTATGACTGACTATAAACGTCTCGGCTATTCGGATAATTGGATCAACCAGCGCCTCAAAAGTATTGAAATACGAAAAGACCTGACTGATGAATGGAAACGTCACGGTCTACAGGAGGGAGTACAATTTGCAACCCTCACTGATATAATTACCAAAACATGGTCAGGAAACACGACTAAAGAATACAAGCAACTGAAAGGTCTTAAAAAGGAAAATCTGCGGGATAATATGACAAACACAGAACTTGTACTCAACATGCTGGCAGAACTATCTACCAAACAAATTTCCGAGGCTACCGAACCGGATACGTTCAATGAACACATAGATGTAGCAATGCAAGGAGGAGAAGTTGCCCGTAATGCCCGACTTGAATTAGAGGCAAAAACCGGAAAACAAGTCATTTCACCTCTGAATGCAAAAAACGGATTACGATTGAATAAGGAAAACAAAAAGCAGGATGAGATATAATTCAAAACATTTCATCCAAAAGGAGTGTTAATTCCATATAATTCCTACATTTGCGACTATTAACTGAATTTAAAAAGAAAAAGAAGATTTGCTATGTTGACAGTAATGATTTTTGTTTTTCTGATTGGATACTTATGTATAGCTTTAGAGCATCCGCTAAAGGTGAACAAAGCCGGAACAGCCCTACTGACCGGAACAATACTTTGGGTTTTATACACATTTGCTGCACCTGATCTGATCCCGACCGCATCAGCCGAAGAATTTAAAGAATTTCTGGATGCCTATCCGGCTATAGCAGATCTTCCTTTTGTAGAACAATGTACCCGCTTCGTCGTTGAACACCAGGTACTGGACAGTATCGGAGAAATTGCAGAAACATTGATTTTTTTGATTGGCGCGATGATTACCGTGGAGTTGATTGACGCTCACGGCGGTTTCATGTTTATCACAAACCGTATCAAAACCAACCAGAAAAAAAAATTATTACTACTGGTCGCATTTATTACTTTTTTCATGTCTGCCATACTCGATAACCTGACAACTTCCATCGTTATGGTTATGCTAATGCGGAAACTACTGGGGAACTACAAAGAACGGTGGGTATTCGGCTGCGTGATTATCATTGCTGCAAACAGTGGCGGGGCCTGGTCACCAATTGGAGACGTGACAACCATCATGCTTTGGGTCAGAGGAAACATTTCCTCATCCTCAACTATTCCACACCTGATTTTGCCCAGTCTGGTATCAATGATAGTACCCGTTCTCATCATGATGCGTTTCCTTCATGGGAAAGTGACTCCGCCCGATGCATTTACCTATAATGAAAATGACAAACTACTCAAAGAATTAAGAACCAAAGAAAAACTCTCGATACTGATACTCGGCGTATTATGTCTTATATTCGTCCCTATATTTAAAACGATCACTCATTTGCCTCCGTTTATGGGTATCCTGATGGGAGTCGGTATTTTATGGATCTATACAGAATTAATGTATAAACGAAATATTGTCAATGAAGACCTTAAACTTCGTCTGTCAAAAATAGTGCGTCGTATAGACGGAGCAACCCTATTATTCTTCCTCGGAATCCTTTTGGCTGTTGACGCATTGCGGTGTAGTGGTGTATTGACAGATTTCGCTTTCTGGCTGGATGAAACTGTCGGAAATGTATATGCTGTAAACCTGATCATCGGTACTTTATCGGCCGTAGTTGATAATGTTCCGCTGGTAGCCGGAGCTATCGGCATGTATCCGGTTGCAACAGACGCTATCATCGCAACAGCAACAGATCCGACTTATATGGCAAACTTTGTTCAGGACGGAATATTCTGGCAATTCCTGGCTTATTGTGCCGGAGTTGGAGGCAGCATGCTGATCATAGGTTCTGCAGCCGGGGTTGTCGTGATGGGATTGGAACGCATCAATTTCATCTGGTATCTGAAAAACATATCCTTACTGGCCTTGATCGGATATCTGGCCGGTGCAGGAGTATATATTCTTCAAAATGTAGTATTGGGATTATAAACAAGGGAGGCATACAATTATGTTATGGGATTTTATTCTGAGATTATTTATTGCCGGTATTCTTGGTGCCGTAATCGGTCTTGACCGGGAATACAGGGCGAAAGAAGCCGGCTATCGTACACATTTCCTTGTCTCACTGGGAAGTGCCCTTATCATGATTGTATCCCAATACGGTTTTCAGCAGATTATACAAGAAAGTAGTGTTTCGCTCGACCCCAGCCGTGTTGCGGCACAGGTTGTTAGTGGTATCGGCTTTATCGGAGCGGGAACCATTATCATACAAAAACAATTTGTTCGCGGACTGACGACTGCCGCAGGAATATGGGCAACAGCCGGAATCGGCCTGGCAATCGGTGCCGGAATGTACGGCATCGGTGTTGCGGCAACCGTACTGACCCTGATGGGACTTGAACTGCTAAGTTATATCTTTAAAAGCCTGGGAATGAAAAGTTCGATGATTATTTTTTCCACCAATGAGAAAGATATCATAAAAAAGGTAACCCGGGTTCTGAACGACAAAGGCTACCTGCTCGTCTCCTACCAAATGGAAAAAGTCAGTCATTCAAACGTCGATACTTTCATTGTCACCCTGGTTATAAAGGCCAGGAAAAGTACGGACGACAACCAGCTGCTACTTTTCATGGAAGAATTTCCGGAGGTAACAGTTGAGAGAATTGAATAGAAATTCTTAAAACGGGGACAAGTTTTAGTATCTTTGTCCCCGTAATCATTTTATAACAGATACACATGAACATAATTTCTAAACTATTCAAGAAAGAAAAAGAGGAAACAGAAGCTACATCAAAAGGCTCCGTTGAAGAATTTGTAACATTAATCCGCGTATATTATCAGGCGGTAATGGCCGTACAGTTGGGTATTACCAATATTAATATGTTGTCGGATATGGCCCTTTTCAAACGGATGCTGAAAATTCCTACCCAAAATAACAAGCCAGGTATCGCAGAAAAAGCACGTGTCCGCAAGATATTAATGCAGGACTATGCCATGAAAGAAAGTTTCTTCAAGGAAATAGAAGCCTCAGTAAAAAAGAACTGTAAGTCGCAAAACGACATCAAATCATACTTTTTCCTTTTCCAGGGATTCTGTAATGACCTGTTCTCCCTGCTGGATAACCTGATGCAATGGAAGTTCCGTTTCTCCATGCTGGTAAAAAAATTATTATATAACCAGACAGCAAAAACAATCCATGAGATTGTAACCCGTTCGGAATGGAAAGAGGTCAGTGTCCAGAAAACAGCCTGGAGCATCCGCAAATACAAAGAGACATTAGGCTATTCGGAAGAATGGATGACCGATTTCGTTTACAACATTGTCCTTCTTGCCAAGGAAGATGCCAAAAACCAACGTAAAAAAGACAAATAAAATCAGACAGGTATGAAATATCTATTTTTAGAATATCCGAAATGCAGTACCTGCCGGAACGCAAAAAAATGGCTGGACGAACATAAAGTTGCTTATGAGGACCGCCATATAATCGACCAGCATCCTTCGGCTGAAGAGTTGACGGAATGGATAGGACGCAGCAAATTACCGCTGAAGAACTTCTTCAACACCAGTGGCCTTGTATATAAAGCCATGCAGTTGAAAGACAAATTGCCCTCCATGAGTGAAAAGGAACAGATAGAACTACTTGCTTCCGATGGCAAACTAATCAAACGTCCTTTGTTGGTAAGCGAGAATCAGGTATTGGTCGGCTTCAAAGCGGCTGAATGGGAAGAATCTGTAAAATAAAGAGTATATGAAAGGAATGGAAAACCTTACATATCAACCAGACGCTGCATATGTTGCAGCTTGTGGCCTGTATTGCGGTGCTTGTCGTAAATTCGTAAAAGGACAATGCCCCGGATGCTGGGAGAATAAAAAAGCGGACTGGTGTAAAATACGGGCATGTAACATCGAGCATAACTATAAAAGTTGTGCCGACTGCACAATCAGTTCTATCGATGAATGCAAGAAGTTCAATAACTTCATCGGAAAAGTATTTTCTATCCTCTTCCGTTCCGACCGTCCGGCCTGTATCAGAAGGATACAGGCAATCGGCTATGATGCTTTTGCCAGGGAAATGCACGCAAAAAAACAACAGACAATAAAACGATAACATATATCCCGATGGTCTCAGAATTACATCCGTTAGGTTTCTTTTTACCGGAGCAGACTAAATTGCTGATGTTGGGAAGCTTTCCTCCTCCGATGCAACGTTGGTCGATGAACTTTTATTACCCGAATATACAGAACGATATGTGGCGTATCCTCGGACTATTGTTTTATAGCAATAAAGAATATTTCCTTGAAACAAAGAAGGCGTTCAGTGAAGAGAAAGCCAAAGCCTTTTGCCGGGAGAAAGGTATCGGTATCGGCGATACGGCTGTCGAAATAATCCGGTTAAAGAATAATGCTTCCGATAATTTCCTGCAAGTGATAAAACCGATAAATCCGGAAGAAGTCCTGTCGCAAATACCCGAATGTAAAGCGATTGTCGTTACAGGGCAGAAAGCGATGGATACGATTTTATCGGTATTGCCTCCGACAGAAGAGCCGAAAGTCGGAACTTATTCAACATTCACCTTACTGGACCGGGTATTCAGGTTATATCGTATGCCTTCCTCATCACGAGCCTATCCGAAACCATTAGAGGAAAAGGCGGCGGTTTACAGAGGGATGTTTGAAGAGCTCGGAATATTATAAAAGAAAACCATTGCAAAAAATGCAATGGTTTTCTTTTATAATATCCATCCACATAGGATAAAATTTACCCGCAATGGAAATAAGTATTTACCAACCGAAGCATTCCTTCGGGGTCATTTTTCAAATCATCTCTCAGAGTAAAGTCGTTATAAGACTTCAGTTTTTTGATTATACCGTCTATCATGCTCGGGCTAAACACATTATATTTCTCAAAGACAGCCCGTTGCTTTTGCAAACGTTCTGCAGAAGCTGCACAACTGTCGGGTAATTGGTCCAATGTTTCCAGACGGGCCTTGTTTTCTTCCTGGTGGATATTCACATTCACGTACGTCTTTTCTGCTATCTCCAACGCATTTTCTATCTCAAAACCATGACGACAAGCGACAGCCAATCCAGCCAACAACTGATACAAATCGGCAGAACCATCCGGCGAACGCATCTCAACCGTCTGTTTCTGTGTCGTATCATAATGGCTTTCCGATTCCAGGGGGTTAGCTAATACACACATGTCTTTTTTTGCAGCCCAGCCTAAGGGGACACGTACCAATACCGAACGGTTCCGGTCGCCCCAGCAAACGTTTGTCGGAGCTTCCTGATGAGGAACCAAACGGAAGTAAGAGGTTGGATTCGTATTTCCGAACGCAGTAATCGAAGGAGCCAGTTGCATCATTCCGGCAATCGCTTTACGGGCTGTTTCAGACAAAGCACCGTCGGCCAACATCTGGTTTTTACCGTCTTTCATAATTCGCATATGAACATGCAAACCCGAACCGGCTTTTCCGACTGTAATCTTAGGAGCGAATGTGATATCCAGACCATAGCTATAAGCCAGATTACGAATTACCCATTTGGCAATCATTAACTGGTCGGCAGCTTCTTCCACTTTGGTTGGTAGAAACTCGATTTCGTTTTGCTCATATATCTTTCCGTTCAATGTAAAGTTACCGACTTCGGAATGGCCATATTTAATCTGTCCGCCGGCCTGGGCAATATATTGCATGCACTGGGTACGGAATTCATTGAATTTAGCGAACGGGCCGGATTCATGATATCCGCGCTGGTCGGTTGCCGGGAATAATTCTTCCTCTTCCGCTATCACATAATACTCCAATTCGCCCATTGCCTGAAACTCCATGCCTGTTACTTCCGTAAAGGCTTTGCTTGCTTTATACAAGGTATATTCGGGAGAACTTTCCAACGGTTCGCCATCTTTATTGAAGAAGGAACAAAGCATAGTGATTGTCGGCAACTCGGCAAAAGGGTCGACGAAAGCTGTCCGGAAGCGGGGAATTACATACAGGTCGCTACTGCCGGCTTCAATAAAAGAGAACAGGCTGGAACCGTCCACACGCTCACCACAGGTAAGGATTGCATTCAGATAGGCTGCATTATTAATAACAAAATTCAATGTTTTCAGACGGCCGTCTCCTGCCGGATACATAAAATTGACCATCTTGATTCCTTTTTCGCGGATAAAAGAAATAATATCCGCCTTTGTAAACTCAGATGAAGGTTTCTGCAAAAATTCGACTAAAAGATTCGAATTCATTTCTAATTCGTTTTCCATGTTTTGTTGATTGTATTTATACAATATAGATTTAATTATATTTTCTATAAGGTTTCAAAGATAAAAAAAGATATGACGGTTGTTTCGCTTTTCGTTGGATTTTATCAGGTAAGTAAAAATAGAATTGCACTTTTTCTAAAAAAGCCTTGCATATTAAAAATAAAAACCTACCTTTGCACCCGCAATACGGAAGTAGCTCAGTTGGTAGAGCACTGGTCTCCAAAACCAGGTGTCGGGAGTTCGAGCCTCTCCTTCCGTGCAGAAGCGATACAAATTGTATCGCTTTTTTTATATCCTTCCCTTAATTATTATGTAATTATCGTATATTGCATCCAATTTATCACCATCTAAAACAAATGTATTATGAATCTAATTAAATACATATTATTCTCCTGTTTTTCAATGTGCTTGTTTACTTCTTGCGGAGCAACCTTTAATAATGCCAAGAACGCAGATAACAATATACAAAAATTAGAACTGGGAATGTCTAAAATAGAAGTTATTGCCATTATGGGAAAGACTTATAAAAGGCTTGAAGTCAAACAAACAGCAGAAGGCTATAAGGAAACACTCGGATATGAGGACCTTCAGGATGGGCTATACCGTTTCAAATTACTGGATGGAAAACTTCAGGAATGGGATTATTTGCAACCCGACAGATGCATCGAAAAACGTTCGGATAAATAGTACTTACAAAACATATATGCTTTGATTACGAAACATATATGCTTTGCGTACAAAAGTCCCTTATTTTGATTTCAAAAGTCCCTTATCTTTGAACCGGTGTTTAGTCCGATAATATTTCCAGTCCGTTTTCACGCATCACGAATGTGTGTTCCCATTGGGCGGAAGGAAGTTCGTCGTCGGTTATTACCGTCCAGCCATCTTCTTCGGCAATATAAACACGATATGTACCCATATTAATCATCGGTTCAATCGTAAAGACCATTCCCGAGACCAGTAACATGCCGGTACCCTTACGTCCGAAATGAGTTACTTCGGGTTCTTCATGAAATTCCAGTCCTACCCCATGCCCGCACAAATCACGGACAACAGAAAAACCGTTCTTTTCCGCATGTTTCTGGATGGCATGACCTATATCACCTACAAAACCGAATGGCTTAGCTGCCTTCATTCCTATCTCCAGGCACTCTTTTGCCACTCGCACCAGTTTCTCTTTTTCAGGAGAAACCCTGCCAATCATAAACATCCGCGAAGCATCCGAATAATAACCGTCCAGAATTGTCGAAACATCCACATTGATAATATCTCCTTCCTTTAATATCTCTTTTTCGCTGGGAATACCGTGGCAGACCACTTCATTGATGGAAGTGCACACGCTCTTCGGGAATCCTTCAAAATTCAACGGGGCCGGGATAGCACCGTGGTCAACCGTATAGTCATAGACCAGTTTGTCTATTGCGGCTGTCGACATTCCGGCTTTTATTTCCTTTCCCACTAAATCGAGAATACCAGAATTTACAACCCCGCTTCTGCGGATACCTTCAATCTGTTCTTCTGTTTTAATCAATTTCCGGGAAGGTACCAAATGACCTTTATTCTGGAGGTAGAGAATCTTTTTATCCAATTCGGTAAGTGGCTGACCTTTGATAAGTTGCCAATTGTTTCTTTTTCTCATAAATCTTTGCTGTTATCGTTAGTAATAACACAACAAAGGTACGTTTGTTTTTCTTCTTTTCGGAAAAAACGAGTTTAAAATGGATTTACACCAAAAAAGTTGGATAATTCCGACAAGTTTGTACTTTTGTACCAATAATGCTGTAGCCTTTAAATCTATTTGATTACATGCAATTATGCCAACGTTGACAGGGTTACTCAAGACACTCAGGCTGCTGGTGCTTGAAGCACTTTGATTAATCTATAAAAACGTTTGGTATGAATGCATTGGAAAGAAAATGGGTATGGAACCGCTTACAAAGCCAACCTAGCCCAACCAAATTTGAAGTATGTAGCAAACTACAGCCTCTTGTCACACAATTCGGATTAACTCTTACGGAAAACAAAATTTGTTTTCCTCAACCTCTGTGCTATCAACAACGTGCCATTTATGTTTGTGCCTGTTGTGAGAAACTGTATGAGAAAAGTATCCGGTTTTCCGATATTGTCTACATTAATAATAATGGTCAAAAGATATGTGTTGTATTGAGAACCGGACACGTGTTCTATTTTTTCAACGATTGCCAGTACTGGTACATTTACAATGCACTCGGTTACGGTAATCCGCACCTTATCACTGTATGGTGGTGGAAATTCACTGGAGGCTTTCTCCTCTGGTGGAGAAAACTGTTCCACAACAATCCCTCATCACAAAATACATAAATATAGGTAGTAGGAATAAGAAACGGAAAAATCATGTATCTTTACCGATGTATAACATAAAACTTGGAATGCTAAATGAAAACGTCTTATTCCCACTTACCTGATTATGCAAAAAACGATTTGCAACAGATCGTCTCCTTAATACTGGAAAGAGTGCCCCATTGCGAAATGATTATCCTGTACGGAAGTTACGCCAGGGGTACATTTGTGGAATATGATGAACGGGATGAATTCGGTATCCTCACTTCTTTTATGAGCGACTACGACCTGTTGGTAGTCACCAGCAATGAAGACGTTCGTGAGGTGGGACATCTGCTGGACACCGTGGACGATAAATATTACAAACGCCCCGACAACCAGGTCCCCATTCAATTTATCAACGATGATATAGAGAAATTGAACTCCGACCTGTCGGAAGGAAGATATTTCTATACCAGCATCCAAAAACAAGGGATTATGTTATACGACAGTGGAAATTACAAACTGGAACGTCCCCGAAAGCTGAACTTTCAAGAGATCACGCAACAGTCCCAAGAGTATTTTGACGAGAAGTTTGAAAAGGCTGGTTATTTCCTAGATCATGCTTCTTTTGATTATGAAAAAGGAAGATACAATTTAGCTTCTTTCGATTTACATCAAGCCTGTGAGAATTATTTCTATGCATTGCGTTTAGTTCATACCCTGAAAAACAGCAAGCAACACAACCTGTCAAAACTGTTAGGTGCAACCCATAAATATTCGCCCGAATTACAGAAAATCTTTCCCCGAAAGCCGAAGGAAGAAAAACGATTATTTGAACTACTCCGCCTGGCCTATGTAGAAGCAAGGTATAATTCTAAATTCGTTGTCACCAAGGAGGAGATAGAAGCATTATTTCCTAAAGTGGAAAGGTTGCGCGATATTACCGAAGAAATCTGTAAATCCCAAATAGAAACGTACAGGCAGATGGGGCAATAGTTATAGATATATTCGTATATTTACACTATAAAAATCATATATAACAAATTAACCTATTAAAAATGATAGAAGCACCGGAAGCCCTGATCCTGTCGGAACAATTAAATCAAACGATTAAAGGAAAGAGAATCTCTTTTGTCAGTGCCGGATATACCCCGCATAAATTTGTCTGGTATTATGGAGACCCTGCCGGTTACAGTGAAAAGTTACTCCATAAAACTGTCGGAGAAGCACATGCTTACGGAGGGTTGGTTGAAGTGGAAATCGAGGACGTAAAGTTACTTTTCGGAGACGGGATGAATATTTGTTATTATGCTCCCGGAAAAAAACTGCCGGAAAAACATCAGTTACTGATTGCCTTCGAGGATGAAAGTTGTATCATGGGTTCTGCCCGAATGTACGGCGGAATCTGGTGTTTCCCCGCAGATTCTTTTGAATGCAATTTTTCCTCCTATCGTGATGGGGCACGAAGCAAACCGCAGGTACTTTCCGATGCTTTCAACAAAACCTATTTCCTGAGCCTGATAAACAGCGAAGAAAAACAAAAGAAAACAGCCAAAGCATTTCTGGCCACCGAACAAACAATCCCAGGTCTGGGAAACGGTGTTTTACAGGATATTCTCTTCAAGGCTCGTATCCATCCTAAAACACGCATCAGCACATTATCGGATAAACAGAAAGACACTTTGTTTCATTGCGTTAAAGATACGCTTCAGGATATTTATCTAGCCGGCGGTCGCAATTCTGAAACCGACCTGTTCGGTAAGAAAGGAGGTTATATTCCCATTTTATCTAAAGATACCGTCGGAAAACCATGTCCGGTCTGCGGAGAAGATATACGGAAAGAGAATTTTTTAGGAGGAAGTATCTATTACTGCTTCGAATGCCAGAAATAATTCAACCGTAAGGTTCTATATCTTCACAAACCCAATCGGAAGTATGTTCTATTGTATAACGTAACTTTTCCGGTTTCTGATGAGTTCCAAAAAACATGGCTATTTTTATAGCACCATCTTCTATCCAGTAAACGATTTTTAAATTCGAATGCTGAAAAAAGTACGGAAACATTGAGGATAATCCTGCAATGTTGGTTCTATATATCCTAAACCCGGAAAATCAGTTAAAACTTGAAGACAATCTTTTATCGAAAAGTAAATTTGATTGGCTCTTGATGTTCCATACAAAATCTGATTAAAATCTTTCAGTTCCTTTAATTGCTTTTTAGCCAACGGAGAGATGATACGTTTCAACTTTTTCATCTATTTCTAGCCTTCTCTTCAATGCCCCATTCTTTTTCCAATTCAGCAAAAACCTCATCGGCATCCAGCATCTTTCCGTTCCGGTCATCTTCCAACACCTGATCTATCAAACTACGAAAATGGGCTACCGAATGAATTTGCATACTTTCAGGACAGGATAATGGCTCACGCGCTCCTTGCTGATAAGTAAAAATCTGATCTTCCAAAGAAATCAGCAACTCCTCATCTTCTATCTGGCTGATCTGTTTTATCAGGTCTTCCCGACGTCTGTTTATTGAATTGATTGACATAATATGAACTATTAACGTGATTCACAAAAGTAGTAATAATATGATTCGATTCCGGATTTTTTTCCAAACCAATTCGTATGTTTGCAATATGAATTGGAAATATTCTTTTATCGTATTATTATCTGCTTTGATTGCCTGTAATAACAATACGGAATCTAAAGACAGTAAAGAGGTTAATGAAACATTGGAGACAATCTTCAACCGTAAAAGCGTACGCAAATACACTGAACGTCCGGTTGAAAAAGAGAAACTGGAGACACTGGTCCGTGCAGGAATGGCCGCCCCTTCCTCCAGAGACCGCCGTCCGTGGGAATTTATCATCGTAACAGACCGGGACATTCTGGATACAATGGGAAACGGACTCCCTCTGGCCCGTATGTTAAAAGAGACCAAGCAAGCTATTATCGTTTGCGGAGATACAGCGAAGTCCAATAATGCCTGGCAACTGGACTGTTCCGCTGCCGCACAAAACGTATTACTGGCAGCCGAATCATTGGGACTGGGAGCCGTTTGGACAGCCGCTTATCCGTATCCTGAACGCATGAAAGTAGTTCGGGAGGCTTTACACTTACCGGAACATATCGTTCCGTTGACTGTCATTCCGGTAGGCTATCCGACAGGCATTGAAAAGCCCAAAGACAAATTCAATAAGAAACAAATACACTATAACGGATGGTAAAAAAGACTCCCGGTGCTATCCTGCCGTCTGACAGGAAACACCGGGAGTTTCATTTATTGTTTAGTTCAGAGAGAGATCAGAATCCGGCATGTTCTTCCTTGTTCACCGACTGGTCCGAATCACGTTTCTTCTCGCCATTATATACCCATTCGATTTCATCTTCGTACGTCTTGCCATCTTTCACAACAACCGTCTTTACGATATTTTTACCCATATCGAGCGTAATGTTATCTATAATATAATGTACGGGCGTATAACCTTCACGGATACCGGTCAGTTCCTTTCCGTTCAGATACACTTTCGGCGTACCGATATTTGAATAAACAGTCACGGACGTTTCCTTTTTCTCACGGTCCCAGTTACGACGTTGCGTCAGATACAGTACAGGTTCTTTGCTCCAGTTTGCCTTGTACCAGAAATAAGAATCTTTCTTTATTTTACGGTCGAATGTTACCAGACCTTTCATATTACGTGCCGGAACACCGCCGCGCACCCACATCGGGGCACAGAAATCAAACGTATTCCAAAGATAAGAAGCAATGATATACGGATGGGCAGCGATCACACTCCACTGATACTCGTGCGTTTTGGTAGCGAATGTTTCGGGATAGAACTCTTTCGTCCAGTTCAGCGCATCTCCCAAATATTCCGTCTGATGGTTCAGGTTGGCATCTGCACCATATTCGGTCAGCATCAGTTTCTGATGCGGATATTCTTTCTCCAGATTCTCCACCCAGGGTTTGATATCCTGTATTTTCTTTTCATACCAACCGAAATAACGGTTCATACCCTGAATATCGGCAACCAGGTTAACCGGATGCTCCATATGTCCGTATCCGTTCACCGAAACCGTATAACGGTCTGGGTCTTCCGTTTTAGCCAGGTCATGCAAAGACTGGGTCAGTTCTTTTGTATATTGGTGCGGCTGATATACCTCATTATGCAATCCCCACACATAGATAGAAGGATGATTGAAGCTCTGGCGGATCATTTCACGCAACTGGTTACGGCAGTTCTCCGCTTCCTGTCCGGTCACACGGTTTACAAACGGTATCTCCGCCCAAATAATCAACCCCAGGCTGTCACAACGAGAATACAGATAATCGGATTGCTGATAGTGGGCAAAACGAACGGTTGTCGCACCGACATCCATGATCGTAGCCAAATCGAAATCATGGTTTTCGTTCTTCAAGGCACTTCCCAGCCCCCACCAGTCCTGATGACGGGTAACACCATACATCGGATATTTCTCACCATTCAGATAGAAACCTTTGCCGGCAACAATTTCATATTTACGCAACCCCAACGGCTGTACCATTTCATCAATCACCTGTCCGTCTTTAATCAAACGGCTGACAACCTTATACAGATAAGGATTTTCACGTCCCTGCCACAAAGTCGGTTTCTTTATCGTAAAAGAAGATTCATAAGCCTGCTCACCTTGTGCCGACAGTTCGAAAGACTGGCTGTGAGTAGCCACCTGCTTTCCTTCCTGATCGTAAATCGTATTCTGCAAAGTAACAGGAACGGGTTGCAGAGTTCCGTTGTCGAGCTTTACCTTCACTTTTACATCTGCCTGTTTCTTCGATACATTCTTCTGGGTGACATAAACACCGGGAGATGCACAATCGGTCACACTTATATTACACGGTTCAGTAACAACCAGCCACACCGGACGATAAATACCGCCATATACGCCAAACAAATTATGATTAACCGGGATCACATCGGGGCGTGATTTATTATCCGCTTTCACGATAATCTCATTCTCCTCTCCAGCCTTCAACAGCGGACTGATCTCACAGGCAAAAGCAGAATATCCGCCTTTATGGGAAGTTGCCAGCATGCCGTTCACAAAAACTTCTGCACAGGAGCCGACTCCCTCAAACCGTAAAAAGACACGCTTATCTTTCAGTTCAGCCGGGAAGAAATATTGTTTTTTATAATAAGCCGCCCCTTCATAAAAACTATTGGCCTGTACCTGCATATCTTTTGCATTCCAGGTATGAGGGATTTCAACTTCCGACCATCCCTTATCCCATTTCGGGGCATTGATGGCCAGTTCCTTTTCCGCCGGAGCTTTTTTAAATGACCAGCCGGAATTAAATGATTCGACTTTTCGGCCTTCCGCCTGCATGGTCATTAATCCCAGACAGGCTAATAATAAGGTTAAACTTAATACTCGTTTATTCATGATTTGTTAATTGAATGAGTTGCAAATATACTCCGGCATTCTTTTTTTCAGTAATAAAATCATCTCATTACCGATTAAGATTGTCTCTATTTACCTATAAAATCACTCAAAACGGATAAAAACCTCCTGGTCGAGTCCTCTTTTATGCTTATGGATCAGTCCTACCAACTTTTGAACTTCCGGCAACTCCAGACATTCGGGTGATAAGTTGAACGACTGCTTATCATATCTCTCCCGGCTTCCTCTATCCAACCACTCTTCTATATCATCCGGTACAAAATAATGAGCCTTCCCCGCCAGATAAGGTAAGTATTCATTACTGAAAACATTCAAACCTGCCGGATCAAAATCGCCGAAATGAAGATACGGATTCGGTATAGCAGCCAGCCAACGAATCAGGTCTTTGCTTTGTGTCTGAGGATAACGGCAAACAAACAGAGGCGTTATGTTATTGAACAGATAGGCTTGCTGACGGATATAACGAAAGTTCTCCGGATTCTCCATACCTACAACTGTCACTCCCGGATCAGGCACAAACGTTTCAAAATCGGAAATAAACAAATAACTACCCTCAACAGGTGAGACAACAAACGGTTTCTCGTTAAGCATAGATTGCAGTGGCTGGTAACAGTTCACACAGAAACCCTTAAAACTTCTTACCGGACGAATCTTTGTATCGCCTACCTGACGTGCTAAATCAGCACGGAGCAAGTCTTCCTTTTCCAGTGTTTCGACATAGAGCGATAGGTTACTTACATTGAAACGGTTGTAAAGAAAGTCATCGAGCGTAGCTTGATTCCTGACATAATAAGTTTTCCGACTCCCTTTCGGAAGGATTTGCAACACCTCTTCTTCCAGCAACAAAGCAGACAGTGCATTATTAAACTGGCTGGAAGGAAGCTTTTCTCCCCTCCCCAGCCGCTGCAATTTACGGGCATCCGCCAACGAGAGCTTCATGATTCGGCCTCCTTCCGGATCAAGCGTTTAACGACTGTGATATTCTGGCTGTCCTTATTTAATATATAGGTATAGCGATAATCCGTTGCCCGGTAGGAAGTAGGCGAACAATTGACCAGCAGGATATTGCGGCTGTTGGCAAAGTTGAGGATACCTTGTATGTTATTCGGACGCAACTTGCCGATCTCATCCATCATGCAATGCAGGCGGAAGTCGCTGAAACGGCGGGAGGCCTTTTCTTTGAACACATTGAGCAGCATGATATTAATCATCGCCTTGACTAGCACATCCGTCCCGTCGGAACCCACATTGGCCAGTTTTTCCACCCATCCGCTGTCGTTATCGTTCTCCACGATGCGGAATTGCAGGTCGAAGGTGTCGGACAGGGTTAGCTCCTTCTCGCTCGTCAGTGATAATTCCTTCACCAGCGATTGCAGATAACCGACTGCCTTCCGGTTGTTCTCCTCCTGTTTCTCAGCAGAGCCGGAGAAAAGGTCGAAACTTCCCAGGCTAAAAAGATGCTCCTCATTGAAATCGCGTATGGTCTGCATCAACTGCATGATCTTATTCTCACTCGGCATGGCACGAAGGGCGATGCTTTTGATTACTCCGGCAAAGTTGCGTTCCACAAAATCGTCGTTGATATCGTTGATCACCTTCTGTATAGCTCCTTCCCGCGACATCATATCCGAAACTTCCTTTCCGATCTGCCGAATAATATCGGTGTAAGCCTTATTGGAACGTTGCTCGAACTCGGCGATCTTGTCGTTGTCGATAAAGTCAGTCAGTTCAGAAGCGAAATCCATAAAATCATCCTGAGTCGTCAGGCGGGTACGGAAATGGAAGGTGTTCTGTTCGGAGAAATTGCCGGTGAAGCGGTTCACAGCCTCCCGCAAGTCTTTTTCCCATTCTATGATACGGTAATGGTTACGGATCAAGTCCTCTACCAGTATCTTACAACGCTTCCCCGTTTCCTTTTCCGCACCGGACAGCAGTTCGACCGGGCAGTCCTCCTGCTGGCAGAATTCTTTTGTCCGGCGGATATCCTCCCTCAGTTCCTCCAACGAACGGTTTAGGTCGTCCAGGACAGTCCGCTGTTCGCCCGCTTCACGAACCAGTGACAAACGTTTCTGTTCGTATTTCTCTTGTTCGCCGGCCAATTCCTTTTCTTTCAGTTGCTTGTCGTTACGAAACTCATCCATCCGGTCGATCAGTTCTCGTTTATCTTTGCGATATTCGATCACCAGCGTCCGGTTATCTTCTATGAAACGCAGTTCGTTTTCCAGTTTCCCGATCTGATCCGTCACCATCGTTATCCGGGAAGTATCTGCGCCTTCACCGGCCAATTCTTTGGCATACTCTTGTTGCAAGGCAACCAATGTTTCTTTCAGTTTTATTCCGGCAGCGGCAATTCCGGCATGTAACAAAGCAGTGGCAGTTTCCACCTGTTCCGTTTCCTCTTTGACCCGTTGCCGGAACTCTTTCTCTTTGGCTTTGATCCGTTTATCCAGGACAGCAATCGATTTCTGCCATTCCTCTTCCGCCTCCATTCGTTGAGCGGTGACACAGCGTACCTGCTCTTCCACCTGTAGTAACAGGACTGCCTTCTCGTCTGCCGCCTTTTGCTGCCAGGTGATCAGCGCTGCCGCCAATTGCTGCAACTTCTTCTGGTGTTGTTCGTTGCGGTAATCCAGGCGGATCACTTCTTCCTTGTCCGCTTTTATCAAAGGCTGGTATTTCTTTTTGAGACGGACAGCCTCTTCTTCTTTGCGGACAGACAGGTCGTTGAACTGCTTTTTCAGTTCCTGTAACTGTGTCCGTAACTCCTGCTGTTCCTCTTCATATTCGCCAATGGTCTTCACCACTTTGCCGATCCCCGACAAATCAAGTTTGACACCGTAGAGTGTAGCGGATATCTTTTCCATCAACTGCGGACTGAGTCCGGTATGGAACAAGACCTGCTTCTCGTCGATCACCTTCCCGATCGTGTCTTCCCATCTGGGATATTCACGGTTCAGCCACTCATAGAGTGACCCCTGCCGGCTCTTCAGAAGAGTAGCAATCTCAGCGATATGGCGATCAGCCTCCTCTATCCGGCGTGACAGTTCTTTTTGAGCGGAAGCCGTTTCGCGTTCCAATGCTTGTCCTTCCAGCTCCCATTCGCGGGTGGTGCTTTTTATACGGCGGTTGCAAGTTTCTTTCTTCAGCATATCTTCCTTGATCTCTCCTTGCAACGCTGCTTGCTCTTCTTTACAGCTGCGAATTTCTTTTTCATAGAACACCTGATGGCCAATCTCCACTTTCCGGATCGCCAACGCAGAAAGTTCCTCCTTCTTCCGGTCAATCTTTCCGCGGGCGCTGTTCACCTTTTCTTCCTCCTGCTCCTTTATTTCGCGGATCAGTTGTTCCTGTTGTTTGAGAAGTTGCTCTTTCTTCTCAAAGAGCCGTTGTTGCAGACCGATCACCTCCGTCTCTTTGGTATTTTTGAATGTCGTGAATTGAGCCTTCTCCTGCTCTTCCAGCAAAGCAAACTTCTGGCGGATATGTGTAAAACGGTCTGTCAGGACACGCAACTGTTCTTCCAACCCAGCCTTTTTACCCGCGACACTTTCACGAGCGTTTACCCGTTGTTCAATCTCCGTGATATTCAGTTGTTCATATCGTTTCTTCTGTTCACGGGCCTGCTGCAACTTTTCGTTCAACTGTTTGATATCGGATACGATCTGTATTTTCTTCTCTTGGTATTTATTCGCCAGTTCGTTCAATTGCATTTCCGTCTTTCTCAACTTTTCCTGTTGCTCGGAAAGATGTCGTTCACGAACGGGAAGTTCTTCGCCGGCAAGACGATAAGCAAAGTTCAGTTCGTGTGACAGTTCCTTCCGCTCCTGTTCATGGTAAAGCAACGTACGACGCACATCGATGACTTTCTCCGCCTGTTTACGTACCAGTACATTTCCATTCCTGTCCTTTGCATGCCACAGGCTGATGTCCTTATATTCTTCCTCGAATCCTTTGAGATGATCAGCATATTGACTCAGATCAATCGTCGCATTTTCTTCGCTCAGTGACATGATGATCGTATCTTTAATAAATGAGGCTTCCAGTTTTGAATTAAGGAAGACATTCTGTATCGTACGAGGAATATTCTGATACTGGCTGCTTTCGGTGATGGCAAACTTGCGAAACTCGGGCGGCAGTCCCTTGTTATTCCCGAAGATGATATTCCGGTATTCTTCGTATTTCTCGATCTTTCGGCTATAATACACCTTACGACCCAATGCTTCGCGTATCTGATCCCAACCGTCGAAGGCACGCCCCTCCGGAGAAATAAAGAAATCCTTGTCGTAGGCAATATCGAGGAAACGAAAACAGGCACGTCCCTGCGAACGGAACGCCATCACCAGATAACAACCCTCATCGCGCTTTACTTCGTAGATCACATATGAATTGGCATACGGGAAATAGTATTCGTCGAAACTTTTCTTCTCTTTCGAAATTCCCAGTTTCATCTTATCCGCATTATAGAAAAAGAGCAAGGCACGCAGCACGGTACTCTTCCCCACTCCCTGGGTTCCGATGAAATGTACATTGCCGTCGACTGGGATATCGGCATAATTCACCCGGGCGCTGTTGATAAAAACAATTCTATTCAGGTATCTCATTTTGCGTTTCTTCTGGTATATTGATACAGGTTACTAATTCTTCCAGATAATTAAAAGCAGCTACAACCTTATAGGTCGATGTGATCTCGTTCTCCAACTCGATGAACCCGTCACGTTTCAGATCGTTCAGTACCTTTTCGAGTATCTCGTCCTGCTTCTCCTTTCCCGTATATTTCTTTAGTCCGCCGAGCTTCTCCTTCAGCTCCGCATCCAGTTTGAGACGCACCAGAATATCGGACGGCTGGAAACGGAAACCGGGGGCAAACGCATTATCATACGTTTTGACAAAGTCGAGCACATCGATCCACCGCATGGCGATTTCCAGCTTACGTTCCAGTTCGGCACGGGTTTCGCGGCGGGCAAAATAATAGTACTCGTTGCCGCTTTCGAGGAAAAAGTTGATCGAAGCGTAATGTTCATAGAGTTCCGTAAGGTTCCCGTCTATCTGGTTGTAAAGCTGGCGGATATGCGGATCAGTACTATCCGACGAGATAAACCCGCCCTTGCTCAATAACTCGAATATTTCAGCTGTCTGTTTAATCATAGTTCATATTTATTTAGGATACACCAAAGTATATTCGACCCCATAGGCCGAAGCATACCGGTCAGTGACCGAACAATCGTCGTAATACTGGGAGATAATCTGGCAGTAGAAGGTGATACGCTCGTCAATATCTACCTCTTTCGGAAAGTGGTAAGTCATCACGAAAGTGAACAGGTCGCTACCCGAAGCCAGAAACGCGTTCTTCACCTCTTCCAGATTGATAAATATTTCTTCCGTCGTCTGCGTCACAAGATAATCACCGGCAATGTTACCAGCAATCTTCTTCGCCTGGCGGCCATTTTTCTTCACACGGACAAATACTTTACGGATACTTTCCACCACATCGTCGCCGCTGCGCAGATAATCGACCGACAAACGAAGCGGATAAGTGGGCGACGGCTCGAAGCAAACGGGATCTTTGGCTGCCAGAACTTCGCGGATATTCGTCTTGCTTTCCAGCTCAAACTGGTCTTTCAGGTATTTCAACTGGCGAACTTTTACCAATATCCGGCTCTGATACTCGATTTGGTTCAAATAACTGATAATCTGTTTCTGGATCTCGATCAGGTTGTGGCTGCATTCGTAAAACTGAAGTCTCAGCATATCAGTAATATGCCCCAGTTCCTCATCCGTAGCAATACAGAAAAAGGCTTCCTCATTTCCGTTGATAAGTTCCTCTGTCGTCCGGATCAACGCTTCAATACCTTCGCGCTTTTCATCGAGGCGCACCAGCTTCTGTTTCTTTATCTTATAATTGGGTTCGCTTTTAAAGGTATTATCAACATTCCGTTTCAGGTCGATCACATTGCGAAGAGTGGTGACGGCGATGTTACGCAGTGTCCGTTTGATATTCCGCAGATAGCTGTATCGCTGTGTCTCGTTGTTTTCCTGAAGGAAATAGGATATCGTATCTTTCAGATAAGTGATATGTTCATGGACGAACGAAATATTGATCTCCTCGTTCACCTCCAGTATCTGTTCGAAGAATTGCAGATAGGAATCTTCCAGTTCGAGAAACGAACCGTTCTCCCTGACGACCTCCGAATCGACCAGTTTCCGGATGCGTTCTTCCTTATAGTCCACCAAAGCCAGCGCATCCTCATAACGAAACGAAAGTATCTTCCGCTTCGCAAACAGCTCTTTCAACAACCGTTGTTCGCGACTAAGCGTTTTGAGGAGTTCTTCTATAGAATGAAATGCAGGCATAGGGGTATGATGTTTTTAATTAATTGATCTTAATTCGTTAGATTGTACCACCATTTTCGATTGTACCACCATTTTAAGTGGTACAATTGATTAAGACGTGCCAACGTCCACGTGTTCCACCCTCACGCTTAATGTACTCTTTATTCTGTAACTCCTTTATTTCTTTCTGAACAGCCGATTTGTTTATAGTAAGTGCGTCAGATAATTCACGCACCGTAATCTTAGGGTTAGAAGATATCTGCTCTATTATTTTTTCAGTAACAGGTCTTCTGAACAAAATGACTTCACCATTCATATACCACAATTTACCGGAATGCCGGTGAATAATTTTAAGTCCGATATCAAGTTCCTCCTCCAAAACATGCTTCATATAATTAATAAACGGCTTTATTTGTCCAAACGAAGCCTTAGCACCTTCGGCTGGGATGGAGCCGACAGCCGCATCCGCTGCACTTAGAGCACGTAAATAGTTCGCTTTATCCTTTGTTTTAATTACAATCATTGGGTAATTATGACGGGAAAGAATGTAGTTCACCATCAATCTGGCTATACGACCGTTTCCGTCCTCAAAAGGGTGGATACGAATATACCGATAATGGAACACGGCTGCCAACTCTATCGGAGACATCTCTCCGGCCACTTCCGCTTTATTATACCATTGTACCAAATCATTCATTAAAGCCGGTGTTTCTTCCGGGGAAGCATATTCAAAAGACTCTCCGGTAACGGTTATTACGGAATTAGGACGAGTTTTATAACATCCGGCATGAATGACGTACGAAGTCGTTGTCCCATCAGGCAATCTGCGATAAACAGTATAATCTTCGCGTAAAAGAGTATGATGAAGTTGGCGGATAAAGGTTTCCGTCAAAGGATGAATCTTTTCTGCAGCTTCTACTTGCATCATTTTCAGGCCGACATTATGTGCTTTCATTTCTTCCAAGTCTTTCATGTTGGCTTCGCCGATCACTTTCCCAAATAGCAATAAAAGTTCTGTCTGGCCATAAGTCAGCGTATTTCCTTCCATATGATTGGAATTATAGTTGAATTCCAACATGAATTTCTGATTCAAACGAATACTGTCTTCTTCTTTCAATGGCTGCAAAGATAACCATTCGCCATAAAGTTTCTCTATATTGTCCATAACCGTTCCTTTTTCAATCTCCTGATTCGTTCTTTCGGATACAGTTACCGAAGAATCCCCAATAGTTGAATTCGCTTGCAACTGAATTGCAAATCTAATAAAATAATCTTATTCCCCCATTGCCACCACCAGTTATTGATAATCGTCCTGCCATCTTTTCCTTTAAGTCCCCAAAGCAGACGACGAAAACAGAAAAGAGTATCCTATTGATACCGGTCAAAGACAAAGAAAGCGTACTACAGATATTCAATCTCTTCGGGAAGCTGCTGGACGGCAAGTAGGAGACAATAAAAAATATCCCCTTCAAAGATACAGGTTGTCCCTATATTAAGTATCTTTGGTGCTGAAGAAAAGATTGTCCGACGGATGTCGAACAGTTAGCCGACTCTTGTCAGACAGCTGTTCCACCTCCGTCGAACAGCTGTTTTACAGGGGTCGGACAAACCTTTTGTACCGATATAAGTAAGATTATATCGGTTATAATTGAGATTATGTCCGGAACAAGGTTGATTACAACCGGGATATCACACTTAAACAACACTGCCTATGTCAGCCACTTATAACCTATTTAAGAATCCGGGGAAGGGAGATAATCTTCATGCTCGTCAGGTAAACCAGTACACCGTGCGCATCGATGCGCTTTGCGAAGAGATTTCCCAGATCAGTTCTTTCTCTTCTTCGGATGTAAAAGGAATGCTGGAAGCACTGAAAAGCCGGATTGCCTTTCACCTGAAATACGGGGATATCGTCGAACTGGAAGGATTGGGTACGTTCAATGCCTCCCTGAAATGTCCGTCTCTGCCCACAGAAAAACAGATCACACCTCATCTGGTGAGGTTCAACAAAGTAGTGTTCCGCTGCTCCAACGAACTGAAGAAGGAGTTGCGTTATATGAAAGTGAAACGGGCCGACGAACCAAGCCGTCTGAAAGGATACACGGAAGAGAAGCGGAAAACGAATATATTGAATTACATACAGCAAAACAACACGATCTCTACCCTCGAATGCCGTTCCATCAATGGTTGCTCGAAGTATATCGCCTTGAAAGATCTCCGGACATTGTTGGATGAGCAAAAGATTGTCCGTTTGGGGTATCGCGCCAATGCACAATATGGCCTAAAAACCAGGGAGGAATAAATATGGGAGTTATCTACAGACTGATGCTTACCCTGATCCTGTCCCTGCACCTCATCACTATATATGCAGAAAACGAAAACCCTTTCTTTTTTTCCCATCTCGGTGTTGAAGACGGGCTTTCGCAGGTATCTATTCTCAGTATATTTCAGGATTCGGAAGGATACATATGGTTTGGGACACGTAACGGAGCAAACCGTTACGACGGTTATGAATTTAAAGTATACCAGAACGAAGTAAATAACCCGGCATCGATCAGTGACAATTATATCCGTAAGATAAGTGAAGACAAAGACAAAAATATATGGATAGGGACTTCCAACGGAGTCAATTGCATCGATTACAGGACACAGCAGATTTCCCGCTTCTATCCGCAGGCCATCAATCCGCAGATAACAACGAATGCTGTCAATAACTTTCTCCGCCATGCAGACGGTGAGTTATATGCTTTCACCACACGGAGCATATTAAAATGCAATTCTGACAAAACTGTAGAGGAAATGCCCTATCTGACAGAAATGAAATCACCGATCCATTCTGTTGCCCAGGATAGTGACGGAGATATTTTCATCGGAACAGAAGATAAAGGACTGTACATTTTCACTTCCGGCTGGAAGCTGAAGAAACATTATTTACCGGACAGTTCTAATAATCAGCAAACATTACCCATCAGTACAATATCGGCCTTATTACCGGGACCCGGTAATACTGTTTTCATTGGTACCAATGAAAACGGATTGTGCCTCTACAATAAAAAGGAGCAGACTTTCACCCGTTTGAACACGGATAATTCGGGGTTAAACAATAATTCAGTCCGCCACCTCACCGTATTGAGCAAGGACTCTGTCTTGATAGGGACTTTCAGAGGACTGAATATACTAAACACCCAAAACATGATTATCACTCCGATCAACATGGATATGAAGGCAAAAGGAGCACTCAGCCATTATTCCATCCATAGCATGCTGATTGACCGTGACCAAACATTATGGGTAGGGACCTACTCGGCCGGAGTCAATTATCACAGTCCTTTTTACAGGCCAGCTTCCTTTATCACCACCAACTCTTTTGCCGGTATTATTGGACAAGGACGGGAAGACAGCAACGGGAATATGTGGTTCGCAACGGAAGGGGCCGGATTACTTTACTATAATCCGCGCACCGAAGAACAAAAACTCTACCCCATCAAGCCTTTACAGGCCGGGAACTATGAAATAAATATCCTTAAATCCATCTTGATACAAGGAGATTCCATTCTATGTTCCACCCACTTCGGCTCAGTCTATCTCTTTTCCATCCGGAACAAGCAGTACAAAAAAATACATGATTATAAATATAATGACATCAATACATTATATATAGACAACAAACAGCGGCTGTGGATACCAACCAATACGCCCGACCAAACCGTCATGGCCGATAAAGAAAAAACAACGAGTTATTTTAATGTAAACGGTCATAAAAAACAATTCAGGGGAATCTGTCTGATTAAAGAGCTGGAACCGGATGTCTTCTTATTCGGAGCAATATCCGACAGTGTTTTTGTGTACGACATGAACAAAGAAACAGCTACCGACCTTACTTCCCTGCTCCAGAACGGCGATAAGAGAAAACGGTTGGGAAGTATATCGGGTGCCTTGAAAGATGACAACCAATTCATTTGGATAGCCACTACGAAAGGAGGTCTGTTCCGCCTCGACAGCAACCTGAATCTGATACAAAACTACCAGAAAGAAAACGGGTTATCAGAAAGTTATATCAATTCACTTTCGATCGATAAAAACGGAGATATATGGGTCGTTACCGGTAAAGAATTATATAAGTTAAACCGTCCTGAAAACAAATTCGAGCTGGTAAAACCGGTCGACAGTCCGACACAGGAATACTCATTATATGCAAACAATTGTGTTTCAAACGACGGGACCCTCTATTTCCCGGGGAACCAGGGTATCCTGGCCATCAACCCGCAAAAAGTAATAACAAATCCGAACAGACCTCCTGTCTATGTCACCTCACTACTGATAAACAGTCAGGAAGACCCGGAAGGCCTGCCGACTTACCAGGAGTTATTGCCTTTGCAATATAATAACACCATCACGTTAAAAGCCAGCCAGGGTAATATCACCATCCGCTATTCAGCCCTCAACTTTATCCACTCCGAAGACAACTCATATGCCTATATGATGGAAGGGGCCGACCATAACTGGCATAATATCGGCAACCGTCGGGAGGCTTACTATAGTAATCTGTCACCCGGCAAATATACCTTTCGAGTAAAAGCGGCAAACAACGACGGCATCTGGAACCCGGAAGAAGCGATACTACAGATTACCGTAAACCCTCCTTTTTACAAAACATGGTGGGCTTATTCGCTTTACCTATGTATCTTATCGTTAATTATTACGCTAATTATCCGTTGGCAACATCGTAAACACGAACGGGAACGGGAGGAAAAATACAGACAACTGGAACAGGAACGAATGAACGAACTGCATGAAGAACGCATGCGGATGTTCACCAACTTTTCCCATGAGTTAAGAACTCCCCTCACATTAATCATCAATCCGCTGAACGATCTTCTCCAACGGGTAACTTTCTCACCCGAAGTAAAAGACGCTCTGCAACTGATTAAAAAAAATACGGGCCGGATGCTGCTGCTGGTAAATAACCTGATGGATATCCAGAAATATGAGGCCGGCAAGACGATCCTTCAAAAGACCCGGTTCAACTTCTCGACCTTTATGAATGAAATGTATCGTTCATTCGAGAGTGTGGCAACCAACCGGGAGATCACTTTCAGATTAGAAAACAAGTTACCGGAATCATTCTTCACTTGCTATGACGAAGCTGAGATCGAAAAAGTCTTTTTCAATCTGCTATCCAACGCTTTCAAATTCACTCCTTCCGGAGGGCAGATCACCATCACGATCCGACAGATAGCACAAAATGACTGCGAAGGCTTACCGGTTTTTCCTGAAGACGAAGCATCGATACTGATTGAAAACAGTTATCTCTTTATCGAAATAACAGATACTGGAAAAGGATTCAATCAAAAAGATGCAGAAAAAATATTCGAACCGTTTTACCGGGCGAAAGGAGATATTCATAAGCAAGTCTCCGGCACCGGTATCGGACTCAGTCTGACCCGTTCCATCGTCCAGCAACACCAGGGATGTATCTGGGCGGAAAGCATCGAAGGAGAAGGAACTCATTTCATGATACTCTTGCCGGATACGGAAAAACAGAAAGTGCAGACTGACGAAGTCCCTGCATCACGCCCATCGGAAATCAGTAAAAAGGTAGCTTTGCTGGTTGAAGAAACGGAAACCCGCAATAAGCAAATCATCTTGTTGGTAGACGACAACCAGGAAGTTTTGGAATACCTGGAACAACAACTCCAGCACGATTATATTGTCATGAAAGCTATCAACGGCAAGGATGCCCTTGAACAGATAGACAAGACTTATCCTCATATCGTCATCAGCGATGTCATGATGCCGGAAATGAACGGACTGGAGCTATGCCGGAGGATCAAAGAAGATCAGAACTTCTGCCATATCCCGGTAATCTTATTAACAGCCAAGTCGATGGTTTCTCAAATCGAAGAAGGACTGGAGGCCGGTGCGGACGACTATATCGTCAAACCGTTCCATGTCTCCTTGCTGAAAGCCCGTATAAAGAACATCCTCTCACTCCGGGAGAAAATGAAGAACCTATACGGAGAATCTTTGACTTTGAAACAGCTCGGTGTGGAAAAGCCGGAAGAAGACAACGACTTCCTCAACCGGTATATAGAAATTGTAAAAGCCAATATATCCAATCAGGAACTGGACGTCTCCGTCATCTACCAGGCGCTGGGTATGAGCCGGGCAAACTTTTACCGGAAGGTAAAAGCCGTTACAGGCTTATCTCCTATTGAACTTATCAAGAACATACGCCTGGAAGCCGGAGCCAAACTACTTAAAGAATCGAACATGAATGTTTCTGAAGTAGCCCAGCATATCGGCTTCAGCAGCCGTTCTTATTTCGCCCGGAGCTTCAAAGCGGTATACGGAATGTCGCCTACCGAATACCAGGAAAGTAAATAAAACGACATAGTAATTCTGCTTATCAGCAGCCTGAGACATTTATACTCTCTTTTGGGATAATTGTACTTATCCGGAAACAGGTTCTTTTATTCTTTTGACGTTGTTAATTTTAATAGAAGAACCTATGTATTCAATGTCATTAAAACACATGGCTGCCCTGGCTAGTCTCAGCGCCGCCACTTTGTTGCCCGGAAATCTGAACGCACAACCGGCACCCGTTCCTTTTACTGAACAAAACACGGCTACGCCGGACAAGCAGGAAATCCTTTCCATTGCCCGGAAGGTGGCCGACTGGCAGATCAAGGAGTTTTCCAATAACAAATATGCCGTCAAAGAGCCGAAAGGCTGGATAGCAGGCGCCCTTTATATGGGAATGTTCGACTGGGCGGAACTCAGCGGTGACAATCAGTATTTCGACTGGCTGAAAAAAGTATTCAACCGCCAGCACTGGCAGGTAGCCGACCGTATGTACCATGCCGATGATGTTTGTGTTTCGCAAACCTATATCGATATGTATACTAAGTATAAGGAAGACAAAATGCTCCTCCCCACTACGGCACGTATCGACTGGGTTATCAACAACCCGTCCAATGGCGGTCTGGATATCGACTATAGCAAACCGCTTTCCTACGAAAGATGGTCATGGTGCGATGCCCTATTTATGGCTCCGGCTGTCTATACCCGGCTGTACACACTTACCGGAAACAAAAAATACATGATATTTGCCGACGCTGAATTCAAAGCGACCTACAACCATCTGTATGATAAAGACGACAAACTATTCTTCCGCGACAGCCGTTATTTCGGCCAGCAGGAGGCCAATGGGAAAAAGGTATTCTGGGGACGCGGTAACGGTTGGGTTATCGGCGGACTGGCTGAGATATTAAAAACACTTCCGGCCGAAGATACCGAATACCGTCCTTTCTATCTCCAATTATTCAAGGAGTTAAGCGAAAGCCTCGCCAATCTGCAAAACAAAGACGGCTTCTGGCACGCCAGCCTCCTGGACCCGGACAGCTATCCTTCACCCGAAACAAGCGCCACCGGATTTATCGTTTACGGACTGGCTTATGGTGTCAACCAGGGATACCTTCCGGCAGACAAATACCTTCCGGTTATTCAAAAAGGATGGAATGCACTCGTTTCTGCGGTTGAACCGGACGGCAAACTGGGTTGGGTACAACCGGTCGGAGCCGACCCGCGAAAAGTGACCCGCGAGATGACGGAACTATACGGAACCGGAGCTTTCCTGATGGCCGCCTGCGAGATGTATAAATTTAACAAATAAAACCATATAAAATACATGTTTTTTAGCTTATCGAGACAAAAATACACCATTTTGAGACGTTTTTGCCCACACACCAAACCCGCTTTTTATTCTTTTGACAAAAAATTAGTGACATAACTTTATTTTTACAACTTAAATTATTACAAGTATGAACAAATCTTACAACGCCCTCCCTCCTCAAAAGAGGAAGGCAGCAGGGAGAAAGAACAGATTTCTTTCTTTATTAATCATTCTTCTTACATCTTTATCCGTGCAGGTATTTGCACAAGATGTCAGAATAACTGGTACTGTTATTGGAGAGGCCGACAAATTTCCGATTATCGGAGCAAACGTATTGGTAAAAGGTACTACTATCGGTACCATTACCGATGTAGATGGTAAATTTTCTCTTGATGTTCCTCAAAACGCAACCCTGGTAGTCTCTTACATCGGTTGCCAGACGCAAGAGATTAAAGTGACAGGAGCTAAAACATTGAACATTGCTATGAAAGACGATGCAATTGGATTGGAAGATGTTGTTGTTATCGGTTACGGTTCACAGAAAAAGTCTGACCTTACCGGTGGGATTGTTGCCGTAGGAGAAGAAAAACTCCAGATGGTAACGACCAACAACCTGTTGGACAAACTTGCCGGACAGGTAGCAGGTCTGAACATCACGACAAGTAAAGCCAGTCCGACCGAAGACCAGACACTGCGTGTTCGTGGTGAAAACTCACTGACTGCCGACAACGCTCCGTTGGTTGTATTGGATGGTATCCCTTACAGCGGTTCGCTGGGTGACATCGATCCGAACATCATTGAAAACATGTCTGTACTGAAAGATGCCTCTTCGGCAGCGATCTACGGTTCACGTGGTTCTAACGGTGTTATCCTGATCCAGACTAAAAAAGGAAAGAAAGGTGCCGCCTCTGTTTCCTACAAAGGTCAGATCGGTTTCTCACAGCCGGAACGTCATATCAATATGATGAACGGTACGGATTACATCAAGTATCTGCAAGCGCAGTATGCAGTATGGAAAGGCATTGAAAACCCGACCGTCGATGACGTATTAAGAGCGATTGAAAAAGAAAACTACCAGAATGGCATCGAAACGGACTGGCAGGATATGATCTTCCGTACAGCCCTGACTAACAGCCACCAGATCAGCATTTCCGGAGGTACGGATGCAACGACTTATATGGCATCTATCTCCCGCCTGAATCAGGAAGGAGTTGTTAAAGATACCGGCGTAAAACGTACGAATATCTCTTTGAATATCACCCAGAAACTGGGTAGCTGGCTGACAGTGGGTATGGGAACCCAAGCAATCCAGAAAGATTACGGTGGCATACAGGCCGGTATCTCCGATGCTATGCTTCAGTCTCCTTACGGTAAGATGTACAACTCTGACGGTTCTATGCGCGACTATCCGATGGATGAAACATTACACCCGAACCCATTCGCCAACGAAAAAGCAACCAGCGATAAGGTGACCCGCAACATTTTCATCTCTACTTTTGCAGAAGCAATGTTGCCGGTAAAAGGTTTGTCTTTCCGTACAAATTTCGGTTACAACTACCGCTCTAAATTCGAAGGTGAATATTACGGACGTAATACCCTGACCGGACGTGCACAGAACGGTTCTGCCAAAATTTTGAACCAGCATTACTGGGATTATACCTGGGAAAACCTGTTGAAGTACAACCGTGAATTCGGGAAACATAAGATCGATGCTACAGCCTTGTTCAGTATGCAGCAAACCAATACGCAGCAATCGGAACAATCCGGTACGAGCTTCGTAAACGACGATTCCGAATACCACAACATGGCGGGAGCAGAAAACAACAAGACACTCAAGTCCGAACTGACCGAAACAGCGATGTTGTCATACATGTTACGTGTTAACTACAACTATGCCAACAAATATCTGTTGACTCTTACCGGACGTTCCGATGGCTATTCCGCTTTCGGTGAAAACAATAAATATGCATTCTTCCCGTCTGTAGCCGGAGCATGGAACATTTCACAAGAAGATTTCATGGAATCGACTGCCGACTGGTTAAGCATGTTGAAAGTACGCCTGTCATGGGGTTCGAACGGAAACCAGGCCATCAAGGCTTACCAGACACTGGACCGTCTGTCGCTGACGACTTATATCTGGGGTGACAAAGGTACGACAGTCAACGGCGCATTTCTGCCTTACGACGGTGTCGGCAACCCGAACCTGAAATGGGAAACAACCCGTACGATCAATGCCGGTATCGACTTCAGCTTCCTGAACAACCGCCTGTCCGGTAATATCGACTTCTATGGTGCCAATACGTCCGACCTGTTGATGAAACGTACTGTTCCTATCATGAACGGATACAACTCAATCATGGACAACGTGGGTAAAACCCGCAACACCGGTGTAGAAATCGTATTAAACTCCGTAAATGTTGAAACAAAAGACTTCCGCTGGGGATCTACTTTCAACTTCGCCCTGAACCGCGATAAAATCATCGAACTGCGTGGTGACGGCAACGACGACTTGACCAACAAATGGTTTATCGGCGAACCGGTAAGAGTACATTACGACTACGATGTAATCGGTACCTGGCAGGAAAACGACCAGTTTGTTATAAACGGTCATACAATCTCCTGGGATGCAACTCAGAAAAAATACCTGAACGAAGATGGCGTTGAATATCAGAAAGGTGCAGCACCGGGTTCAGCCAAACTGGCGGACCGTGACGGCGACGGTGTGATTACCGCAAAAGATAAAAAGATCATCGGCTCCAAACTTCCGAGTTTCACCATGTCTCTGGGTAACACGATCAATTATAAGGACTTCACCTTCTCATTCCTGTTCAACGGCGTATTCGGCGTGACTAAGGAAATGCAAGACTACAACTTTGAACGTTGGGGACTTGGCTACAATTACATCGACGGTATGGATTACTGGACACCGGAAAACCCGACCAACGAAATGACCTCTCCGGGTTATGTACCTTACGACAAACATACATTCTATAAAAAGATGAATTATGTTCAGTTGAAAAATATCACACTGGGCTATAATATCCCGCAGACAGCTTTAAGCAAAATCGGTATTGCCGCTCTGAATATAAATGCAAGTATCAATAATGTATGTACATTCAGCAACGTGAAAAATGCATTGAACTATGATGGTACGGATACAAATGCGAATATCATTTACACCTATCCGACCGCCCGTTCATATATGTTAGGTTTAAATCTTACTTTCTAATCAATAAATGAATACAGATATGAAAAATATATTGAAAGTTGCCGCAGCAACATTTTTACTACTTTCAGGAACTGCGTGTTCCGACTTCCTGGATGAAGACCTGAAAAAAGAATTGGCACCGGATAATACCTACACCAGTACTTATGGTTTCCAGGTGGGTGTAAACGGTCTGTATGGCTGGGCCCGTTCCGAGTTCAACACATGGGGAGGCGGTACGGCTTCGCTAAGCCAGGCTTGTCCGTACGAAGCATTCCAGGTGGCGACCGATATCGTTTATACCGGTCATAAAGACGGTTCCCTGCTTCCATTCGAGAACCTGTCTTATACATCTTCCACGACATTCGTCGAAAACTACTGGAAATGGTCGTACGGTCTGATTGCCAACGTAAACGAATTGCTTACTTATGCCGATAAAAATGAGAACTGGACTGCTCCAACCGATAAAGCCGGTTTTCAGGCAGAAGCCCGCTTCTTCCGCGCTTATGCTTACCGCTACCTGACTTATCTGTATGGTGACGTTCCTTATGTAGATAAAATCGAAGGACAATTCCGCACTGACTTTACACGGACACCGAAAGCGGAAGTGCTCGGACATATGATAGACGATTTGAAGTTTGCTTCAGAGAATCTGCCGGAAAACCCGGATAATATATCCGACGTCGGCAAATTGACGAAATGGGCAGCCATCCACCTGTTATCGGAAGTTTATCTGATGGCCGGAGAATATGCTAAAGCAGAAGAAGCAGCCCTGCAGGTTATCAATTCAGGTTATTTCCATTTGATGAATGAACGTTTCGGTGCACAGAAAGACCAGCCAGGCGATGTATTCTCAGACATGTTCCTCGAATACAATCAGAACCGTACATCCGGTAATATGGAATCCATCTGGGTTATGCAGCTTGAATACGACACCAACGGCGGTGGCGGCAAATACGAAGACTGGACAAAACGTGCATGGGTTCCCAAATACTGGAACGAAACAGGTTTCACATTATGTGACTCATTGGGTGGACGTGGTCTGGCACAGATCGTTCCGTTCAAATGGTGGATCGATGAAGATGGTTTCTATACAGCCAATGATGTACGTAATTCAAAATACAACATTAAGAGAACCTGGTATTATAACAACCCTGAAACACCGGAATTGCTGGGTAAAGAAGCGCCTGTTACGGAAAGTACATGGTCAAAATGTACCATTTATCCGGTTATCACGAAGTTCTTCTATGGAAAGACCGATGACAGCCCGAGTTATGAAGGAAACAACAAAGACCGTATGAAATTCCGTCTGGCAGAAACCTATCTGCTGTTGGCAGAAGCCCGTATCCGTCAGAACAACGCAAGCGGTGCCGCCGAAGCGATCAACGTAGTCCGCAAACGTGCCGGAGCACCGGACATCACAGCATCACAAGCAACAATGGACTTCCTGCTGGATGAACGTATCCGCGAATTGGTTGGCGAAGAACTGCGCCGTCTGACATTGGTTCGTACCGGTAAACTGGTAGAACGTACCAGAAAGTACAACTCTTACAGCAACAAAATAGACGAACACCATGCTTTATGGCCGATTCCGCAGACAATCATCGACTCCAATACAGGAGCTGATTTCCCACAGAACACTGGTTATTAATCTATAACCGATAAGGGACATTTACAGACAATGTACTTGTCCCTTATTATTTATTAAAATTTATGTATCATGAAACATTTTCTAGTATTTTTATCTCTCCTCTCCACATTCAGTTTATCCGCCCAGGATTGGCTGATCGACGGTTCCTCTTACAAATCGACAACACAAACAACCCATGAAGGGAAACGTCTTGAATTAACGAACGGCCTCCTTCGCCGTACATTCCTGCTTGCTCCTAATGCAGCGACCATCGCCCTTGACAACCTGATGACCGGGCAAAACGAGCTGCGTGCCGTCCGTCCCGAAGCCTTACTTGTCATCAACGGAAAAGAATATCCTGTCGGAGGTCTGACCGGACAGCCGGTCAATAACTTCCTGACAGAAGAATTTATCAACAATATGCAGGCTTGCGATTCAGCATTCATGTTGGTTGATTATCAGATAAGCGAAAGCAAAGAACGTTTCCCCTGGAAACCCAACAGCCAATGGATATCTAACTTATACCCCTGGCCTGCCCCGGGAAAACGGATCACCTTCAATTACCAGGCTCCGGCAACCGCCCCCCAGGAATGTAAAAACCTGAAAATACGTGTCATTTATGAACTGTATGACGGTGCCCCTATCCTGGCCAAATGGATCGAGATCGACAATAAAGGAACAATGCCCGTTACACTCGATTCTTTCAAGTCAGAAATACTCGCCTTGGTCGAAACGGCTCCGAAAGTACATTACGGCGAACCGCATGAAGTCCGCATGATGGCACAGGAAACAGGCGCTTACACAAAAGATTTCCGTAAACAACCCGTGCAGACCGATGCGCCGCGCGATTATATCGACCGCTTCACCCAACTGTTCGTCGTAACCGACTATGCCATGGGCGGCGATATGGAAGCGATGAAAGACAATCCGGCTGTCCGTTGGGTATTCGATCATCCGGAATACGAATTTACCGGTATCCGCTATTATGGTCAATATAAACCGGCACGTCTGGAAGTCACTCCCCTACTCGGTCCCGGTTTAGAAATCAAACCCGGCGACACCTTTGAATCCTGCACAGCTTTCGAAATGCTACGTGATGCCAGCGACCGGGAACGGCGCGGACTGGCAGAATGTAAATTCTGGCGTATGATGGCTCCCTGGACACAGGAAAACCCTATCTTCATGCACGTCCGCCAATCGGACAGCGAAGCGGTGAAGCAAGCCATCGACCAATGTGCCGCCGTTGGTTTCGAAATGGTCATTATGACCTTCGGTAGCGGATTCAAAATCGAAAATGACTCAGCCGCCTATCTGCAACGAATGAAAGAACTTAGCGACTACGCTGCCGGGAAAGGTATTGCCATCGGCGGTTATTCCCTCCTGGCAAGCCGCGGAGCGAAAGAACAAGATGCCGCAATCAGTCATAAAACCGGAAAACCGGCCAAAACACGCGAAGAAGGCAGCCGCTTTGGCGTATCTCCCTGTATCGCATCCGATTGGGGAGACACCTACTTCCGTAAATTACAGAACTTCTTCACCACCACCGGAATGAATGTCTTCGAAAACGACGGTTCATATCCCGGCGACCCTTGCGCCTCCACTTCACACAGCGGCCACAAAGGCTATCTCGACTCCCAGTGGCAACAGTGGAAGAAAATCAACCAATTCTATCGCTGGTGCCGGGCAAACGGGGTTTATCTGAACGTCCCCGACTGGTATTTCCTGAGCGGCTCCAATAAAACACCGATGGGATATGTAGAGACCAACTGGTCGCTGCCTCGCGCCTATCAGGAAATTATCGAACGACAGAATATCTATGACGGAACCTGGCAGAAAACACCCAGCATGGGTTTCATGTTCGTTCCCCTCACCCAATACCACGGAGGAGGCGAAGCAGCCACAATCGAACCGTTGAACGAGCACCTCGACCATTACGAAACGCGTCTACGGAACCTCTTCGGGGCCGGTGTGCAAGCCTGTTACCGTGGTCCGCGCCTCTACGATACGGAAGCGACCAAAGAACTGGTCAACCAATGGGTTGCTTTCTATAAAAAATACCGTCAGATACTCGATTCCGATATTATCCACCTGCGCCGTCCCGACGGACAGGACTGGGACGGCATCATGCACGTAAATCCTTCATTGAAACAGAAAGGATTCATCTCGGTATATAACCCGCTGGATGTTCCCATCCGCAAAGAGATCAAAATTCCTCTTTATTACACCGGACTGACCGACAAAGTGACTGTAAAGGAACAGGATCAGAATGTGCAGGTATATGTATTGGAACGTGACTATTCCGTTACAATCCCCATCACAATACCAGCAAAAGGATATAATTGGTATGTTATTGAATAGGAATGGAAATTCAACTCAATACCGAGTCAGCGACAAGGCGTCGTCAAGTCAGCGACAAGACAATGTCGAGTCAGCGACAATCAAAAAAGGGTTTTGTGACATGCCGGCAAATTATCATTTAATTAAGACACAGTACTTAATAAAATAATCATGAATAGAAACAACACATTAACCAGGCAACTGCTTTTTTGCCTGTCTTTCGGACTGCTCCCTTTGCTGAATGCAAACACAAGCAGTCTACAGGCATCAATGCCTGATGCCCCCAAAAATCAGAAGAAAATATATCAGAAAGGTTGGATCGATTTCAACAAAAACGGAAAGAAGGATATATATGAAGATCCTTCGCAACCTATCGACAAACGGGTGGAAGATCTCCTTAAACAAATGACAGTCGAGGAAAAGACCTGTCAACTGGGAACGATCTATGGATACGGGGCTGTCCTTAAAGATACACTGCCGACCGATGAATGGAAAACCCGTATCTGGAAAGACGGTATCGGTAATATCGACGAGCACCTTAACGGAGAATGGAAACGCACCTCCCTTGACTTTCCTTACTCCAATCACGCTGAAGCAATGAACAAAGTACAGGCCTTTTTCGTAGAAGAGACACGCCTGGGTATTCCCGCCGACCTGACAAACGAAGGTATACGCGGACTGAAACATGAAAAGTCCACCTTCTTCCCCGCCCAGATCGGACAGGGTTGTACCTGGGATAAAGAACTTATCTACGAAATCGGACGCATTACCGGTGAAGAAGCCAAAGCATTGGGATATACCAACGTCTATTCCCCTATCCTCGACCTGTCCCGCGATCCCCGCTGGGGACGTACCGTAGAAAGTTACGGCGAAGACTCTTACCTGGCAGGAGAACTAGGACGCCAGCAAGTATTGGGTATCCAAAGCAACCGGGTTGTTTCAACACCGAAACACTTTGCTATCTACGGCATACCGGGCGGTGGCCGCGACTGCTACTCACGAACCGATCCCCATGCCTCTCCGCAGGAAGTTCACGAACTGCATCTGGAACCGTTCCGCATCGCTTTTCAGGAGGCAGGCGCTTTGGGAACGATGTGTTCACATAACGATTATAACGGGACTCCGGTCAGCGCCAGCCACTACCTGATGACTGAGTTGCTGCGTAACCAATGGGGATTCAAAGGCTATGTCGTTTCCGACAGTTGGGCAATCGACAAAAACGTAAAATTCTACCATATCGTAGATACCGAAGAAGAAGCGGTTGCCAGTGAGCTGAACGCCGGATTGAACGTCCGCACCTTCTTTGAGCAATCGGAAGTATTCATCGAAGCGTTGAGAAGGGCTTTACAAAAAGGACTGGTAGAAGAAAGTACCCTGGATCAGCGCGTCCGTGAAGTACTCTATGTAAAATTCTGGTTAGGACTTTTCGACGATCCGTATGTAAAAGACACCAAACTTGCCGATAAGATCGTAAACAGCGACAAGAACCGGGAAGTGTCTCTGCGTGCCGCCCGCGAATCGATCGTTCTTTTGAAAAATGAGAACAATACCCTCCCGCTGTCGAAAAACCTCAAAAACATTGCAGTAATCGGTCCGCAAGCTGACGAAGTCAAATCGCTGACCTCCCGCTACGGCTCTCATAATCCGAATGTGATAACCGGCCTGCAAGGTCTGAAGAACCTGCTGGGAGAAAATGTAAACCTGATGTATGCTAAAGGGTGTAATGTCAGGGATAAAAATTTTCCACAAAGTGATGTGATGTACTTCGAACTGAGCGATAAGGAAAAGGAAGAAATCGACGAAGCCGTAGAAATTGCTAAAAAGGCCGAAGTTGCTATTATATATGTAGGAGACGATTTCCGCACGATCGGTGAATCCAGAAGCCGCGTGAACCTGGATTTATCAGGCAGACAAAAAGAACTGGTCCGCGCCGTACAAGCCACCGGAACTCCGGTCGTACTGGTACTCTTCAACGGACGTCCGGTTACACTGAACTGGGAAGATGCCAACCTGTCGGCTATCGTCGAAGCCTGGTATCCGGGAGAATTTTCCGGTCAGGCCGTAGCCGAGGTATTATTCGGCGATTATAATCCCGGCGGTAAACTATCCACGACTTTCCCGAAGTCAGTCGGACAAATCCCCTGGGCCTTCCCTTTCAAGCCGAATGCCACCGGTAAAGGCTTTGCCCGCGTAGACGGCGAACTCTATCCGTTCGGTTACGGACTGAGTTATACCACTTTCGAAATCAGCAACCTGCAACCGTCTGCCACAAAAATCACGGACGGAGACACCCTGACCGTAACCTGTAAAGTGAAAAATACAGGTTCGGTAAAAGGGGATGAAGTCGTGCAGCTTTATCTGAATGACGAGACATCTTCCATCTCCCGTTTTGAAAAAGAGTTATGCGGCTTCGAACGTGTCGCACTGGAACCGGGTGAAGAAAAAACGGTTACATTCAAAGTGAACCGCCGTGCTTACGGTATGTATAATGATAAGAATGAGTTTGTGGTAGAGCCTGGAAAATTCTTCCTGTTTGCCGGAAACTCATCCAAGTCAACCCCTTTAAACGCAGAATTTTATGTGGAATAGATTACTTATAAGCCTGTTGCTGCTCTTGGGCAGCCAGGCTCTTTTCTCCCAAACGTGGCTGAATAAAACGGATAAGGATATTCTTCTTTACATCTCAGAAAATAAAGAACGTATAGAAGACAGCAAACAAACGGATACGCTTTTCACCCTGACTTGCCAGGAGGAAGATGAGCTGGGCCGCTTATTCGAAGTATCCTATCGCTTCAATTTAGAAAAAAATGTATGCATATCCTACGAACGTCTGCTGCCGATCCATCGTTATTGGGCAACAACGTTGCTGGAAGAGGCCTCCTTGCAGGAAGCCGATGCCTCCGGAGAAGAAATCGACGTAGACGGAGAAACATTGAATACTCTCTATACCTTCGACGACTTCCGGATACAGGTTTCATTAAAAAACGACCGATTATCCTTACTTTATACGCTACCAGATAAATAAATTCCAGGTAATCCCCTGTCTCTTCGTGCAGACAGGGGATTTTTATATCCAGCCGTTTATACTGAATATCTCACCTTTCATCCATTTTACCGTAACGATCTCTTGACAACGCCTCATTGATTTTGTATATTTGTTACAACCTCTTTTCATAAAGACCTAGGTGTAAATCAATTTAGAGGTACGTCTAAATCAATTTACACCTACCTCTAAATTTAATTAGACGTACCTCTGATTAAAAAATGATTGAGAGAATATCAGAGAAACATCACATTCAGTTTAAACAAAAATCGTATTAATAGTAAACAAACATGAGCATCATTTACAAACCAAGAAAGATGGTATGCACCATCCCCGGCAAAGAAAAAACAGGTTACTTTGCTGCAAAAGCGGTCTCTTCCACAATCGACCTGAACAATTTATGTTATCGCATCTCCAGTAACTGCACGATCACCTCTGCCGATGTCAAAGGAGTGATCGAAGCCCTCCTGACCCAATTCGAACTGGAGCTACTAAGCGGCAAAAATATCAGATTCGGAGATATCGGGACGTTCAGCGCCTCAATCACCAGCGATATTGTTGAGAATAAAGAAGATTTGAAACCTCAGAAGGTCCGTATTAAGACAGTCACGTTCCTCCCGTCTACCCGGTTGAAAAATAAACTGAAAACAAAAGCCCGGTTCATGCGGTTACGCGATTTTAACAGGAAATACAATGGGGTAGACGAAGAATAAACAAAAAAATACATATCTTTGCTTCCGACAAATCAATGGTTTCGTGGATTTATTCCTAAAAAAAGCCGATGAAATATGACGAAGAACACACTAGTATTATTTCTTTTATTTTTATTTCCATATCTATTCCAATCTGCCAACAGTAAAAATACTTCCCCTTATTTTTTTACACAGATTGGAGTAGAAGATGGATTAACACAGGGTACCGTTACCAATATCTATCAGGATACGGACGGATATTTGTGGTTAGGAACCCAAGGAGGATTACACCGATATGACGGATACGAGTTCAAGGTGTTCAAAAATAATCCGACTGACTCCTGCTCATTAACAGATAACAACGTACTCGATATCGGAGAAGATAAGAATAAGAATATCTGGGTGATTACAGATAACGGCGTGCATAAAATCACACATCAAACAGGAAAAATCAAAAGATATTATGTAAAAGAGACCCGATTCATGCATTGCTGCATGCTCAGTCAAAGCGGAGACTTTTTCCTTGCCGGAGAAAAATTCATCTATCAATACGATGAGCAAGGCGATTCGCTTGTTTTTAAAGACTGGCTGTCATCCACTCCTATCGCTTCGAATATAAAAGGACTTCGGGAAGATGAAGAAGGGAATCTTTATATAGCAAGTTCATCAACCGGACTTGCAGTCCTGAACAAACAGAGGGAAGTCATACGTTTTTACCAACATGAACCGGAAAATCCGTCTTCGCTGATAAAAGGAGCGATCCGCAGATTATTTACCGACAGCCGGAAAAGGTTATGGATACTTTCCGAAACAGCCGGAATCTGCTATCTTGATAAAGAAAACGAACGGTTCGTCCATCTGAATACGGATAACTCAGCTTTAAGCAGCAATGTTGTCCGTGCAATAGCCGAAACCGATTCCAATACCTTATTGCTCGGAACCTTTTCCGGACTGAACAGGGTAGATATGCAGACATTAAAAGTCACTCCCTATAAATTCAATCCGGATGAACCCGGTACATTAAGCTATTATTCCATACACAGTCTCCTGAAAGATAATACAGGTGCATTATGGGTAGGAACCTGGAAGGGACTGAATTATTACAGCCCGGTCAGAACACAGTTTTACCGGATCACGCCCCGTGAATTTACCGGATTATTGGGAATGGGCAAAGAGGACAGTGACGGAAATATTTGGTTCGCAACCGAAGGAGCCGGACTTTTTTGCTATAATCCGAATACGCAAAGCCAGCAATTTTATCCTAAAAAGTCTCCTTACAAAAACAATTACAATTCAAATATCTTTAAATCACTACTTATAAAAGGCGACAGCATTATCTGTGCTACGAATCTGGGATCCGTTTATCTGTTTTCACGTAAACGGAAAGATTATCGCCTGCTCTATGATTACCAGTATGGAGATATTTATACTCTACTGAATGACAGTAAAAACAGACTATGGATCCCGACAAATTCCAAAACAGGATTAGTGCTTATCGATAAAGGCGAACAGATCAATCAGTTCAAGGTAGACGGAAAAAGTAGAAAATTCTTTTTCGTTACAGCAATAAAAGAAATAGAGCCGGATGTTTTTATTATGGGAACACTCAGCCAGGGACTCCACAAATATGATATGAAGAAAGAGACACTTAAAACGATCTCTTCGGCAGAACTGAACCTACCCGAAAACGTGAAGCCGGGAACTGTCAGTACGATCCTGACCGATTCATTACAAAATATATGGGTTTCATTTTTTGGCTATGGCATCTTTCGTTTTGACCGCGACCTCAACCTGATCAAACATTATACAATTGAAGACGGTGTAACAGATGGCTATATCTATTCAATGGTAAGCGACCGGAACCAATCTTTATGGGCATTATCCGAAAATGATTTATATTGTTATAATGCAGAAAAGGATTGCTTTGCTCCCATCCGTAACGAAAGCCACCAGGCATTGGAATTTACGTTACATGCAGGAACGACCGACACAAAGGGTACTCTTTACTTTCCCGGAAATAAAGGCATATTATGTTTTAATCCGTCCCGGATGGAGAAAAACACTTATATCCCTCCCGTATATCTGACAAGCCTATCCATAAATAATAATCCGGTAGAATTAGGGGACACCCAATCCCTCCGGTTAAAAGCGGATGAAACCAATATAGCAATCGGATATACGGCTCCAGACTTTATCTCGCCTAAACAAAATCAATACGCCTATCAAATGGAAGGGGTAGAAAAGGAGTGGAACTATGTAAGGGGCAGAAGGGTCGCTTATTATAGTAATCTGTCCCCTGGTACTTACAATTTCAAAGTAAAGGTCTCAAACAGTGAAAATTTGTGGAATCCCCAGGAAGCTTCCCTAAGCATCACAGTCACCCCTCCCCTTTACAAAACATGGTGGGCTTACATCCTGTATATCATCACAATAGGTACTATTATATGGAAGTTTATATACCATCAGAAAGTACGTCACGAACTGGAAAGCAGTATCCGCTTCAAACAGCTGGAACAGGAAAAAATGAAGGAATTACACGAGGAACGTATGAGATTATTTACCAACTTCTCACACGAACTACGCACTCCTCTAACGCTTATCATCAATCCGCTCGAGGATATGTTGCGCCATAGTTCCTTCTCTACGGAAGTCAAAAACACGTTGCAACTCATGCGTAAAAACACACAACGTCTGCTCTTACTCGTTAATAATCTGATGGATGTACAAAAATATGACTCACAGAAAATGGTACTTCAAAAAGAGAAATTCGATCTATCCGTGTTCGTTCAGGAATTATATGAGTTATTCGTTCCGGTAGCAAAAAACAGGAATATCACTTTTACCCGGAAAAATGAATTGCCGGTAGATTATTGTGTTTATTATGATCGTCAAGAGATTGAAAAAGTGCTATTTAACTTACTTTCAAACGCCTTTAAGTTCACCCCGGAAAAGGGAACAATTGAAATTATATTGTCTGTACTTTCAAGCGAAAATGACATAGTTCGTGTGAAACTATGTCAAAATCGGCATCTATCAGAAGACTACTATTTACACATACAAGTATCTGACAATGGGGAAGGTATCACATCTGAAGATATTGAAAAAATCTTCCAGCCATTCTACCGATCTTCACAAGATTTACATCATCAGATTGCAGGTTCGGGTATCGGACTTAGTTTAGCACGTTTCATAGTAGAACAACATAGTGGAATAATCTGGGCGGAAAACATAGTACCAACCGGAACATGCATGCATGTTTTACTTCCTCTCCCCGAAAAGCCAGTAAGTAATCCGGTCAAACAGACAGAATCCTCCCCCCTGATGAATGTGCAGGAGTTTATTCCTTCAGAGAAAAAAGAAACTCCGGTTATCTCACAAACATTGCTTTTAGTAGAAGATAATAAAGATGTGCTGGATTATCTGGAAAAACAATTTGAAAATGAATATAAGGTGCTGAAAGCAGAAAACGGAAAAGAGGCACTTACACAAATAGCCATAAAAATACCCGAACTGATTGTCAGTGATGTCATGATGCCCGAAATGGACGGACTTGAACTGTGCCGTCGGATCAAGCAAAATCCGCAAACAGCCCATATACCGGTCATTCTATTAACAGCCAAAACAATGCCTTCGCAAATCACCGAAGGATATAATGCCGGAGCTGACGATTATATCATAAAGCCATTCGATATAGGCCTATTGCAGGCACGTGTGCGGAATTTGCTGACTTCACGAATACAGATACGGAAAAAATATGAGAAAAAGATCGATCTGAATGAACTCGGTGTCAAAACATCTCCGCTTGACGAAGAGTTCCTGAAACAATATACGAATATTGTGAAAGCAAACTTCTCCAACCCGAAACTCGATATCGATATGATCTGCAAAGAAATCGGTATGAGTCGTGCAAACTTCTACCGAAAAGCGAAAACACTTACTTCCCTCTCTCCGGCTGAGATGATCAAAAACCTGCGTCTAGAAGCGGCAGCCCAGATGTTGCGTGAAACAGATTTAAGTGTCAGTGAAATTTTGGAAAAAGTAGCATTCAGCAGTAGCGGATATTTTGCCTCCTGCTTTAAACAAGTCTACGGAATGCCTCCAAAGGAATACCGAAAAGTTAATTCGACAGGAAAATCAACGAGTTGACACAAATCTTACCATCATTGATATGAAATTAACCTTTCATGTAGGATAATACGGACAATTTTGCCCTCGAGTTAATTAATAAGAGTTAACCATTCATTAATATTATTCTATATGAAGAACAAAGTTTTAATCATGCTGATGGGCTTTTTCCTTTTTGCCCATCAATTGTTCGCCCAGGACGTAAGTGTGTCCGGTAACGTAAAAGATGAAAAAGGAGAAGCTTTGATTGGGGTTTCCATCCAGATAAAAGGAACCCCCACTGGTAACATCACCGATATAGACGGTAACTTTACGCTTTCGTCTGTGCCCGCAAACGGCGAGTTGGTATTCTCTTACATGGGTTACGAAACCCAGACTATTCCGGTAAAAGGAAAATCAGTTATTAATGTAGTATTGAAAGAAGACTCACAGGCCCTCGATGAAGTGGTCGTAGTCGGTTTCGGTACGCAAAAGAAAGTTAATTTAACAGGAGCTGTCGCTTCCGTAGGTGCCGAAGTGCTGGAAAACAAACCGGTTGCCAATGTGGGCCAGGCTTTGCAAGGGGTTGTGCCCAACCTGAACGTATCGGCAACGAATTCATCGCCTAATGCATCGCCTTCATTCAACGTACGTGGAGGTACTTCCATCGGCTTGGATAGTGATGGAAAAAAATGGGAAATCAAGAACGGTAGTCCGCTGATCATCGTTGACGGTATACAGGTGGATACAGACTATTTGAACATGATGAACCCGAGCGACATAGAAAACATTTCTGTCCTGAAAGATGCTTCTGCTTCCGCCATCTACGGTGCACGTGCAACTTATGGTGTAATGTTGATTACAACAAAATCGGGAAAGAACGATTCCAAGGCAACCGTTACTTACAACATGAACCTGCAATGGAACACGCCGTCGCATATCCCGGATATTCTGGATGCCTATACCATTCAATTGGCAAAAAACAAACAAGCTGAAATGACAGGAGGTACAGTCACTCCCTGGATGGAAACATTGCTGGCCGCCAAAAAGAAATACATGGAAGATCCCAGACCTGAAAATGCATGGATCTACAATGAAGGCAGTACGACCAATATGACTTGGGTTGCTAATATGAACCCGTATGAAATAGGAGTAAAAGACTGGACGCCGTTGCAACGTCATAATATTTCTATCAGTGGAGGTTCTGCCAAGACACATTATTACATTTCTTTAGGCTATCAACGCCAGGAAGGTATGTACACAATCAACACCGATGTACAAAACCGCTATAACATCAACATGAACCTGAATACAAACATTAACAAATGGTTGGATGTTGCTACCAAAATTTCTTATAATACAAGTAATTATAATGAACCTTACATGAATTACCAAAAAGGTAAAGTATGGGAAGCTATGAAAAATGATCCAGGACGTAATATGAACATGCCTATCAAAACAGGTCCGAACGACCCGATTCCGGATACATGGACCGATAACATTCTGGGTTGGTTGGCTTATGGAGCAACACAAAGTACAAAGAATACAAATACGGTATTTAACATTACTCCCACTATCACCATTTGCCCGGAATTAAATGTAAAAGCAGAGTTAACTTATCGTCCTACGGAATATTTTCAGAAACGAGTAATACCCATCCGTAATTATGTCGTTGACAACTGGACTACTACAATTAATTCACATACATCTCCCTCTACCGTAAGAGAAGAGACAAGACATTCCGATTATTACACAATCAATGCATACGCAAATTTCAACAAAGCATTTGGCAATCATAATGTATCAGGTGTAGCCGGTTTCAACCAGGAATGGTATTACTATCGCAAACTGTATGGAGAAGCCGAAGACATTTTGACAAATGACCTGCCGACTTTAGGCATGACGACAGGTACTCAATACACAGGAGACAATGAAGAACATTGGGCCATACGTGGTGCTTTCGTTCGTGCTAACTACGACTATGCAGGACGTTACCTGTTTGAATTTAGTGGCCGTTATGACGGAACTTCTCGTTTCGGACATGACACCCGATATCAATTTTTCCCATCTTTCTCTGCAGGTTGGAGACTTTCGGAAGAAAAATTCATGGCTAATACCCGCAACTGGTTAGACAATCTGAAGATTCGCGGATCATGGGGTTCACTGGGTAATCAGAATGTAGCAAACTACGCTTATATAGCCAGTTATGGAGCAGCAGGTTATATTTCATGGGTTATGAACAATGAGCAGATCAAAGGTATGAACCCGACAGGTATCATTGCCAGTGACCTTACTTGGGAAACTGCCAGCACACTCGACTTCGGTGTAGATGTAACAGCACTGAAAGGTCGATTGGATGCTTCTTTCGACTGGTATACCCGCCGTACAACAGATATCCTTATGAGCGGGACAAAACTCCCGGCTGTATTAGGAGCATCTGTTCCAAAACGTAACTCCGGTGAATTGAAAACAAACGGTTGGGAATTAAGCTTGAAATGGAGAGATCAATTAAGTAATGGCATTCGTTATGATATTGGTCTGGTATTATCTGATTATCAATCAGAGGTTGTTAAATTTACAGGCAATCCAAACGGCTTATTGAGTACTTTATACGATGGTATGAAGATGGGTGAAATTTGGGGATATGAAACAGTTGGTATTTTACAAGAGGACGATTTCACTATTGATGAAAACGGTAAATATGTATTAATTGGTCCAGACCAGTCTAAGGTACACAAAACCTTATACCCAGGCGATATACGCTATGCTGATTTAAATGACGACGGTGAAATCTCTAATGGAGATAATACACTGGAAAATCCGGGTGACCGCCGAATCATCGGTAATTCTACTCCGCGTTTCCAATATGGTATCACCGGTAATATTTCGTGGAAGAACTTAGATTTGAATATCTTTTTCCAGGGTATCGGTAAAAAAGATGTTTGGATCAGCGACAACGTATTTTGGGGTGGAGACACTGCCGGTAACTGGGAAATGTATAATAACTCCTGGACACCGGAGCGCACCAATGCCAAATATCCAATGTATGCCGGACGTATTTCCAGTACGACTCAGAGCGGTTACCTGTTCAATGCAGCTTACCTCCGTTTGAAAACATTAGCGCTGGGTTACACTTTGCCGAAAGCATGGGTAAACAAAGCAAAATTGTCAAATGTCCGGTTAAGTATCTCCGGTTACAACTTATTTGAAATCACTCAAATTCCGGACCTGTACGACCCGGATCAAATCTCATCCGCTTATCCGATGATGCGTTCTGTTGCATTCGGTCTGCAAGTAGGTTTCTAAATAACACAATTCTAAACACGATATTATAAATTATGAAATTAAATATTAAGAAATATATGCTGGCACTCGGCATAGCCGTCACGTTGCTGCCAGGTTGTAATGATGATTTCATGGAACGTTATCCGTTAGATGAAATTACCGATGAAAGTTTCTGGAAATCGGAAACAGACTTAAAGATGATGCTGAATAGTTTATACCCGCTTTATATCATCGGACATAAAAGCGGTTGGGCAGATTCTGATACCTATCCATTCGGTGTTACTGGTAGTCCACTTATGTATGCAGATGTATACTCTGATAATTGCGTAAGAACAGGATCTGAATTTAGTAGCTTAGCCGGCGAATTAGTTGTTCCGACAGGTGCAGGTGAAAGCACGGGATGGTATTGGTGGAATCTACGTAAGGTAAACTTTTTCCTTACACATTACGACAAAGCTGAGTTAAGCCAGAAAAAGAAAAATGCCTACGCTGGTGAGGCCTATTTCTTCAAAGCATGGGAATACTATAAAAAAGTACTCTATTTTGGTGATGTGCCTTGGTTGACACGTGACTTAAATGTGGATTCGGAAGAATTATATGCACCATGTACACCCCGTGCAGAAGTGATGGACTCTGTTTTGATGTGTATTAATAGAGCGATAGAATGGTTGCCGGCAAAAGCAGATCAGGAAGTGGACCGTTTAAATAAAGATCAGGCTAATTTCTTGAAAGCACGTATTTGTTTGTTTGAAGGTACATTCCGCAAATATCATACAGAATTGGGATTACAAGATTCTGCCAACAAATGGTTGGAAGAAGCAGTAAAAGCTTGCGAAACATTACTTGGTAAATATTCTCTTTACAATATCGGAGAAGATACTTACTGGAAAATGTTTGCTGCAATCGACTTATCAGATAATCCGGAAGTTATTTTAGCTCGTACCTACCTTGAAAATAAAGTCGGACATGCTGCTCAACGTTATTTCAATCAAAATAACGCCAACCGTGAATCTATGGGAGTAACACGAGGTCTGATTGATGAGTATCTCTGTATTGACGGTCGCCCTATCTATACAGGAGGAAATGAAGGTAATTATGAAAAAAATCCGAACTTCCTTGGTTACGGAAAATGGACTGAGTTGGAAAACCGTGATCCCCGTTTAACGCAAACAGTATGCCGTCCGGGTGAACACGTTACAATATATAAAGCCGGTATTGTTGATAAAGAACTAAACGGCATCACATACCCGGGACTTAGTTATTCGCAAAGTAGTTCTACCGTGACAGGTTACCGTGTTATCAAACATTGGATGGGAGATATCGTTGAAGAAGACCGTTTATATAATGGTATTCAGGCTGCCATCGAATTTCGCTATGCAGAATTGCTTTTAAATTATGCGGAAGCTAAATACGAACTGAACGGAACCCTTTCACAGTCTGATATAGATTTGACAATTAATGCTTTACGTGAACGTGCAGGCTTTGATTTTTCAAAATATCCCACAGCTAAATTAACTGTTGGTAAGGAGCCTGCCGACCCTCGTCTGGATAAGATATATGCAGAAAAGCTTGATTATACGGTTAGCCCTTTACTACGTGAAATTCGTCGTGAACGTCGTATAGAGTTGGCTATTGAAAATCACCGTTACGAAGACTTAATGCGTTGGAAAGCCGGTAAATTATTGACAGTTCCTTTGCGTGGCATGAACTTCAACGCTGTAAAAGATTTGTATGATGGAAGTCACACTGACAAACCCGAAATAGCAGTAAAAGTAGAATTAGGTAAAACTGTATTTGCAGACAAAGACGGTTTCATCATCTGTTACCCCAAAAGTCCGTATAAAAATACCATCAATGGTACACTACCTTGGGATGACTACCGCTACTACTGGCCTATCCCGAAAGAAGAATTGGTTATGAACGAAAACTTAGTTCAAAACAAAGGTTGGGAAGACAAATAATTTTGATACCTACTTAATATTGTAAAGAGGCTATCCGATAATTCGGATGGCCTTTTTTCTCTTCTGAAAAAACATATGCCTTTTCCACCCTCATTTCCTCCTTCCGAGATAATAGTGATCGCATTTGATACAATTTTATATGTTCCCGTACACAATTTAGGCATACATTTGTTTTGTACAATTGAAATAGAATAACTTTAACATATCATGAACATGAAATATAAAGCATATTTATGCTCTTTCCTGTTAACTTTCCCAATTCTGGGTAAGGCTTCAGTTGAAGCTGATTCGTTGCGTCAGATACAGATAAGCCGGTTGCAAGAGCAAGTCAACTGGGTAAACCCGGAAGCTATACGCGCTTATCTGGACGATACAAAATCATCCTTGGGAGACAAAGCAACCGGACTCTATCAAAAGCTGGAAGAACTGGAAACGTTACTTCCCCGGGTAAACCGGCATTTATCTGAAGACACCACCCGGCAGACCATTGCCGAAGCAGAAAAACTGCTCGCCCTCAAACGGGAAATCATACTGGCTAATCCGCTACTCGACGTAGACAAAATCCTGATAGCCCGTTATCGACTGGGAAATAAGGCACGCAAAGCGATGGGACCGTCGCTCGGGACCTCCGTTGCCAACTATAATTCTCTATTCTCCAGCCGCCGGAAAGGATATGATGCAGAAATCAGCCAGCTTTCAAATCTTCGCGGAGACATTCAAAGTAAAACGATCTATAAGCCGGAAGCGGATGTACCCATCTCAGATATACAACTGCACTGGGATGCAAACCGACTGTTGTTTTCCTCCCTTAATGAGAACCGCCAGTGGCAAATCTATGAAATAAACACAGACGGAACGGGCCTGCATCAAAAAGTAGTTGTCGATGAACCGGACCTCGAATTTTGCGATGCCAACTATCTGCCGGACGGCAAAGTGGTGGCCACCTGTAATATTGGTTATAACGGTGTCCCTTGCGTACATGGGGACGATGTCGTTGCCAATCTCGTTTCCTACGATCCGGAAACAAAAAATATCCATCGCCTGACATTCGACCAGGACGGGAACTGGGCGCCGATCGTCATTCCGAACGGCCGCCTGATGTACACCCGCTGGGAATATACCGACCTGACACATTATTTCTCCCGCATTGTTATGCACATGAATCCGGACGGGACAGAAAACAAAGCACTCTACGGAAGCGGTTCCTATTTCCCGAACAGTACATTCGACATGAAACCGCTCTCCAAATACAACAGCCGTTTTGTCGGTATCATCTCCGGCCATCACGGAACAGCTCGTTCCGGCCGGCTGATTATCTTCGATCCGGCCAAAAGCCGTAAAGAGGAAAAAGGAATGGTCCAGGAATTACCTTTCAGCAAACGCCCGATCGTCCCGATCATCAAAGACGAACTGGTGGAAGGTGTATGGCCGCAATTCATGAAGCCTTATCCTTTGAATGAAAAATATTTCCTGGTGGCCTGCAAACCCGGTCCCGACGCACTTTGGGGAATCTATCTGGTGGATATATTCGACAACCTTACCCTGATCACCGAGCAGGAAGGCGAAGGCCTCACCGCCCCCATCCCATTGAAAAAAACGGAAACACCGCCTATCATCCCGTCGAAAATCAAACCGGGAGAGAAAGAGGCTACCGTATTTATACAGGACATCTATGAAGGTGAAGGCACACAAGGCGTCCCGCGGGGAACAATTAAATCGCTCCGCATCTTCGCCTACGAATATGCCTATATCCTCGCCCCTTCCGACCATGATGCACAGGGTATTCAGAGCGGATGGGATATTAAACGTATTCTCGGTACCGTCCCTGTTGAAGAAGACGGTTCCGTCATGTTCAAGATACCGGCCAACACGCCTGTCTCTATCCAGCCACTGGATAAAAACGGGGCCGCTATCCAATGGATGCGAAGCTGGCTGACCGGTATGCCCGGCGAGATTGTCTCCTGTACGGGTTGCCATGAAGATCAGAACACGATTGCCATGCCTAAACGCACAATCGCCTCCACTATCCTCCCGCATAAACTGGAAATGCCCGAAGGAGGCGTCCGCCCGTTCACCTTCCGCCTGGAAGTGCAACCGGTACTGGACCGCAACTGCGTATCCTGCCACAACGGTACTGTCGCCCAGCCGGATTTCCGGAAAGACCAGATGGTCACCTATAAACGTGGCATCCTGACAAAGCTGGAACGCCATTACGACCAGAGTTATCTGAACCTCCACCCCTACGTATACCGCCAGGGACCGGAATCGGATATCTATGTGCTTCGCCCTTACGAATATTATGCGAATAACAGCGAACTGATCCGTATCCTGCAAGCAGGTCACCACGGAGTAAAAATACCGGCAAAAGACATGCAGACCTTATACACCTGGATCGACCTGAATGCCCCCTATTTCGGAGCATTCACCCAACTGGACCTGAAAAAGGAAGCTCCCCAGAACCAGGTAGAACGCCGCATGGAACTGTCAGAGAAGTACAGTGGCGTACGTGTCGACTGGCAACAGGAGATTAAGGATTATGCAGCATGGCTGAAAAATAAGGAAAACAACGAAACAGACGGTACTACCGGAGCGACTTCGTCAACCGAAGCCAACGCAGGTACAACCAAGGACAAAAAGAAAACGAAAACAATTAAAGTCAAAGGTTTCCCGTTCAGCCAGGAAGAGGCCGTAAAGAAACAGGCCGAAGCCTCCAAGTCCCCACGTCAGCTGACTGTTGCTCCGGGTATCACACTGGATATGGTCTGGATTCCTGCCGGTACTTTTGCGATGGGTGACAATAACGATCCGTCTGCCTCACCTGCCTTCAAAACACAGGTTAAGGAAGGTTTCTGGATGAGTACCACCGAAATCACGAACGAACAATTCGGTGCCCTGTTCCCCGAACATGACAGCCGGTATATCGGTCAGACCTGGAAAGATCATACGACTCCCGGTTATGCCGCCAATTTACCGAAACAGCCGGTAATCCGTGTGAGTTGGGAGGAAGCGAACGACTTCTGTAAAAAGCTGGGAGAGAAAAATCAATGCCGTATCGCCCTTCCGACAGAGACACAATGGGAATGGGCCGCCCGTGCAGGATCGGCCGGTGACTTCTGGTTCGGTGACCGTAAAACAGACTTCGGCATCTACGAAAACCTGGCAGACAGTACGACTGTCGACCTGGCCGTCACCGGTGTAAATCCCAAACCGATGCGTCCCAACGATCCGATGCGCCAGTTCTGGGACTTCCTGCCGAAAGAGTTGGGAGTCAACGACCACCATCTGATATCGGCCGATGTCGCTTCCATGAAACCGAATCCCTGGGGATTATACGACATGAACGGTAACGTAGCGGAATGGACCCGTTCCGATTACCTCCCCTATCCTCTCAAAGAGAAAACGGAAAAGGTCAAACCGGAACAGAAGGTTGTACGCGGAGGCTCCTGGCGTGAACGCCCGAAATACTCAACCTCGGCCATCCGCAAGGCTTATTATCCGTGGCAACGCCCGTTCAATGTAGGGTTCAGGGTTATTGTTGAAGAGTAGAGTCAATCATATCACCTCCAAATAGCTTCTTCCATTCCCGGCACGGTTCACACGAATCTGTACCGGGATACGTTCCGTCATCTCCTGTACATGTGAGATTACTCCGATCTTGCGGCCTTGTGTACGGAGGCTTTCCAGGGCATCCATGGCAATCCGGAGGGTATCGGCATCCAATGAACCGAACCCTTCGTCGATGAAAAGGCTTTCTACCTTCATCCGGTTGGAAGACAGGGAAGACAGCCCAAGCGCCAATGCCAGCGAAACTAGAAAAGATTCGCCACCCGACAAGCTGTGCACCGTACGCACCTCATCGCACATATCACGGTCGATAACCTGCAAAGCCAGCGTTTCAGGCACCCGTTCCAATCGGTAACGGCGGCTCAGGTCACGCAACTGCACATTTGCATAACTTAGCAATACATCCAATGTATATCCCTGGGCGATACGACGGAACTTGGCACCATCGGCCGAACCTGCCAGGTCATTCAGTTTCGCCCAACGTTCACTCTGCTTACGGCAGGCTTCGAGTTCTTCCTGCTGACTGGCTATCTTCCGTTTGTTTTCAGATTGGGTACGGAGCCGGAAAGCATATTCATTCTTTTCCTGGGTGATACGGGGAAGAAGAAGTTCCAGCACCTCCCCTTCGTGAGTCCGATTCCAGGATTCTGACCAGTCGGACAAAGCCTTTTGGCGGACCAATAAATCTTCCGACGCTTTTTCCAGGTCGCGGGTAATCTGGTCGGAGATACCCCGCAACTGATCGGCAACACCCGACTGCTCCGTCTGAACGGCTTGCAGGCGTTTCAGGCGCTCTTTCAGTTCCTCTTTACGACGGTTGTAATCCTGTTCAACCTGGTCGGCCGGCTTACCGGAAAGCAGTTTAGAACGTTCGGCCCGGAGCGCGGTAAGTTCAGAACGGTTCTTGTCGTGACGCAGGGTAGCCTCTTCTACTTCTTTAGTCAGCGAAGGGAGGAAAGAGGCGTACGATTCGCATTCGGCTTTTTGGGCACTCTGCTCCCGTTGCAGTTGTTGCAGCTTTTCCGTATTTTCATGCCACTGGCGGGCAAAGGTGGTTAAGGTATCCCGGAAAGAGTCCGGGTCCTGTTGCCATGCTTTTTGCCATTCGTCATTCCCGAAAAGGCGGTTGGCAGCGGAGAGTGACTTCTCCAGCGTCTCCCGGCTTTCCACACGAATCGCTTCTTCACGGGTTATCTGCGTCTCAGCCAGTTTCTGACGTCCCTGCAAATCTGTACGGATATGGTCGGCCTCGGTAAGCTCCTTATGCAATTGCAGGAGTTGCTGTTGAAGCAGGCTTAGTTGCTTTTCATTGGCGGTATAGGCTGCTTTACGGGCATTCAATTGCTGGATTTGTAAAGTCATTGCAGCGATGGCCTGTGTGATGGGATTTTCACACACCCCCTGCCCCCTCTCAAGAGGGGAGCCGGATACCCCTTGTTGCAACTGATGGTAACCTTTCCCCTCTTGAGAGGGGGCAGGGGGTGTGTTACCCTCCATTACCGGATGATGCGTACTCCCGCAAACCGGACAAGGTTTCCCTTCCTGCAATTTCTCCCGCAACTCCAAAACATCCCCGCTAACAGCCTGCCGGGCCTGTTCCACCAACAGATTCTCACGTTCCACACGAACAGCATCCATCTGTTTATCCAGTTCAGTTATATCGGTTTCTTTTTGGGTTTGTTCCAATTTAACTTTAGCATCTTCTGTCTTTCGCAAAGCCAGTTGTTTGCTTTCTATTGTGCGCTGAACAGTGACAAGTTGTGCAGTCTGACGTTCCGCCTCCCGTTTAACGGAAGTGATTGTTTTCACGGCCTTTTCCATTGTGTGGCGACTTGCGGAAGCTGCATCAAGATGCAACAGCAAAGCAGCCAACTGTTCAGCTATACTCTCCTTGCTACGATACCGTTCGCGCCAGTCGCTTAACCGCGTAATCTCGACCAAGCTTTGTTGTTGTCGGGTCCGGGCGGCTTTCAGTTTATCCTCTCCCTCCTTCTGCCGCCGGAGCACATCCCGCAGGCGGGTTTCCGTTTCTTTCACCGAACAGGTTACCTCATCGAGGCGCACGTCCAGTTTACGGGCTTGCTGCAAGTCCTGTTGCAAGGCTTTGAAGTCTGCTTCGGAACGTTGTTCATCCTGAATACCCTGTTCGTACTCTTTACGGGCGGTATTCAATAGTTCCGTAGCCCGGAGCAGTTTGGCGGCAGCCTCTTTCTGCTGAACCTGCCGGGATTCTATCTGCTGTCCGGTAGATTTAACAGCCTCCTGCAAAGCCTGTTGTTCTGCTTTCGCCTTTTCCAGGGCGGACAAAGCGGCTTCCGACTCTTTCAGCCGGGTTTGCAGTTCCTGTTCCGCTTCTTCCGTCAATAACTCGATTCCCTGGATACGGGCCTGTACCTTATCGTAAGCCTCTTTGGCAACGGCATTCTTTTCAAAAATCAGGCGGGAGATCGAAGAATAAAGTTCGGTGCCTGTCAGCTTTTCAAGCAGCGACGCTTTTTCTCCCTGTTCCGCTTTCAGGAAAGTGGAGAAATCGTTTTGCGCCAGCAGGACGGAACGGGTAAACTGTTCGAAGGTCAGACCAATCAGTTCTACCGTACGCGCCTGCAATTCCGAACGGGTTCCCTGCTCTTCTTCTTCCTTATCTATATTATATAAGGTAACGCGGGGACTCTGCAAACGTCCGTTCTCCTTGTCGCGGGCACGTCCTACCGACCAGCGCGAACGATAGCGGTGACCGTTCAACGCCAGAAAGTCGACTTCCGCATATCCCGAAGCCGTCCCTCTTCGTAACAGGAAACGGGGATCGCTCTGGGGAAGCACCTCCTCATTCACATCCCGCAGTCTCACATTATTCTCTTTTGCCTGGTCCGTACGCGGCGTACGGGCAAACAAAGCCAGGCACATGGCATCCAATATCGTAGACTTCCCGGCTCCCGTCGGTCCCGAAATGGCAAATATTCCGGCAGACAACAAGGGTTCGGCCGTAAAATCAACGTCAAAATCTCCTTCCAGTGAGGCCAGATTACGGCCCCGTATCGCTAATATCTTCATAAAGAAACCTCCCGCATTACATCGTTGAACAATGATTCGATATCTTCCGGCAACTCGCCGCCATACTTACTGGTAAAGGCATGTTTCAGCATATCCAGCGGGGCGATACGTTGCAGGTCGTTGTAAGACAACGGACGGACCGTATCCGCCTCCTCCCGTTTCGGATAAGAGGGGACAATAGAAGTCAGGCGGACCGCTTTATCGGCCAGCGCCTCTTCTACGCGGTGGCGGAATCCCGGGTCGGGCTCCGTCAGCAACACACGCACCTCCACATACGGCCAACGAGCCGGTTCGTCGCCCTCCTCCTGATTAGCCACAGGCAGTCCGGCAAGCTGTTCAACCACCTCCTCCGGCGATGCAGGCTGCTCCGGAATCCGGTGCAAGGCGGCAAACAAAGGGACAGGCAGCGGTTCGACATCCGACAGGCATCCGTTTTCCACCGTAACGGCAACGACCTGGTGGCGGTAGTTCGTTTCCGAAAAAGACATCGGCAGCGGACTACCGGAATAGTGCAGGTTCTCCCTGCCCCCTATCCGCTGCGCTTTATGGATATGCCCGAGCGCCGTATAAGCCAGCCCTTCATCGAAGGTATCGGAAGAAACGGATTCCAGACCGCCCATAATGATACGCTCGCTACGGTCGTCGTCCGACAGTTCGGCCCCGGTAGCATGCAGATGCCCCATGGCGACCAATGCCTCACCGGGCTGCCGCCGGGCATCGGCGAAATCATAGAGCTGGCGGTACATGCGGTTTATGCCGGCTATATATGTATCATGCCCCTCCTCCGGAGCCGGATAATCTCCCTGACGCAGATAAGGAACGGCGAGACACCAGCCTTCCCGCTTTTTCTCCTTATTATATAAAGGTATCACCAGGGAATCGAAGTCAATCTCTCCGCTTTCCGTCCGCCGGATAATCCCGACAATGGAGGTATTCAACTCTTCCAGCAAAGGAATCGGAGATTCCAACCGTGCAGCCGAATCATGATTACCGGCAACGACAATAACCTGCAAATGCGGATTGCACCGGTTCGCCTCTTTCAGGAAATGAAAGAAACGACGTTGCGCCGAAGCGGACGGGTTGGCTACATCGAACACATCACCGGCAATCAACAGGACATCCGTCTGCTGTTCCGCCAGGGTATCCACCAGCCAGTTCAGAAAGGCATCGTGTTCTTCCTCCCGGTCGTAACCGAAGAAAGTCTGGCCGAGATGCCAGTCGGCAGTATGTATAATCTTTAAAGACATAGTTTGTATATCTTGTTTCCGTTAAAATGAAGATTCAAAGATAAAGGATAATTCAGACATATACAGCCTGGCGGTGACTTTATATAAACACAAAAATAACTGCCGGTATTGCATATCACAACTGGATTCCTTTCATATCACAGTTGGATTCCGTTTGTTTCACAGATGGATTTCTTTTGTATCACAGCTGTGAAACACAAAGAAGATCGGATGAAAACGCCAGTGGCTCGGGAAGTAATCCGTTCTGTCTGTCGGGTAAACGGTTGCATCCCGGCAGACAAATCCAGCTATCTCCCAAGCATTTAGTTCTGTAACCGAGAAGTTATGGAATTGTCTTGGTAATGAAAAACAGCAGTAACCGGTTCGTAATCCGGGCTCCCTACTTTTGCAGCAACAAAAAGGAACAAATTTATGACAAATTTTACTTCTGACTCGCGTGTAGGACGTGTGCTCCTACTCCCGGCCGGATTATTGGCTTGCAGCTTATTTACCCCTTTTACCGTAACTGCAAGGAATGACATTCCGGTAACTATCTCCCAGCAGGTTCGAACGAAGATACAGGTGAACGGTACCGTTACCGATGCGACCGGCGAACCACTGATCGGAGCGACCGTTCTCGAAAAAGCCAGCGGTAACGGAACGATTACCGACGTCGACGGAAATTTCAGCCTGGCAGTCCCCTCCGATGCCGTATTATCGGTTAGTTACATCGGTTACAAACCACAGGACATCGTAGTCAACGGCAAAACGACTTTCAATGTCGTGCTGGAAGACGACTCCGAGAAACTGGAAGAAGTGGTCGTTGTCGGCTACGGTGTGCAACGCAAGGTGAACCTCTCCGGTTCCGTAGACCAGATTAATGCCAAGCAACTGGAAGCCCGTCCAATCACGAACATTTCAAAAGGTTTGCAGGGAATGGTCCCCAACCTGAACATCGACTTCACCAGCGGCGAACCGGGACAGGCTGCTAAAATCAATATCCGTGGAGAAGCCTCCATCAACGGTGGTAGCCCGCTGATCCTGATCGACGGCGTCGCCTCGGATGCCGAAGAACTGAACCGGTTGCTTCCGGAAGACATCGAAACCCTTTCGGTGCTGAAAGACGCCTCCTCCGCAGCCATCTACGGGGCGCGTGCCGCCTTCGGTGTCATCCTGATAACCACGAAACAGGGTAGCAGCGACCGCATCCAGGTAAGCTACAATAACAACTTTGCCTGGAAACGCCCCTCTATCCTCCCTAACAAAACTTCCGACCCTTATATCTACCTGAAACTGAAAAACATCGCCGTACTCAACACTCCCTGGAGTTCCGGTCACGTCGCCAGCGACGAACGCCTGGAATGGGCACGCCAGCGTTCCGACAATCCTGACGGGACCGACCCGGTACGCCTCAACCCGCTCGACGAAACGCAGTGGGAATATATGGGAAACCGCGACTGGACACATTATTTCCTGGATAAGAATACATTCAGCAATACACATCAGCTATCGGTCTCCGGCGCCACCGAGAAAACGAAGTTCTACCTTTCCGGCGGTGTGGACGATGAGAACGGTATCCTGGCCGGTATCGTAAAGAATGACAACTACCGCCGCTACAGTATGCGGGCCAAGGTCAGTTATAAAATATGGGACTGGCTGACGCTCTCGAACAACACTTCGTTTGTCGCCACCAACCGCATCAAACCGAGTTATCTTTCCAGCCGCGGAGAACCGTATATCGACAGCAACGGCATCCGCCAGAAAGGGAACGGCGACTCGAACATGAGCATCTTCTACGACCTGGCTCCCACCGACTGGGACAAGAATCCGGACGGAACCTGGGCAAACAATGCCGCCGGTATCGCCATGGCCCAGCTGGTAGACGGCGGCGAAGAAACGACCCAATACAACCGCCTGCAAAGTACGTTCTCCGCCGAGATGTCTTTCTGGGAAAAGATGCTGACGGTAAACGCCAACTTCACTTTCATGAAAGGAAACGAAGATTACAACTGGTTCAAAAACAAATATGTAATCGGATACGGGCCGAACGATATCCGCGAGCTGGGAGACAGCAAAGCCTACAAAAGCACGACCAACGATTATTACAGCGTATTGGAACTGTTTGCGACCTTCAACAAGGCTTTCGACAAACATTATGTGACCGGTATCCTCGGTTTCAACCAGGAATACAACCGCTGGAACTGGTACAAAGCCGAACGCGAAGGAATCATCTCGACCTCACTCCCGTCCATCGGACTGTCGTCGGGCGACCAGTTCGTCAGCGAGCAATATGCCGACTGGGCCATCCGCGGGCTTTTCTTCCGTGCCAACTATACGTATGACAACCGTTATATCTTCGAAGTGAACGGGCGTTACGACGGAACATCCCGTTTCCCAAAGGAAAAACGTTTCGGGTTCTTTCCTTCTGCTTCCGCTGCCTGGCGCGTGGATGCCGAACCGTTCTTCGAATCTTTCCTTTCGACCGTCAGCCAGTTGAAGGTGCGCGCTTCATACGGTTCGCTGGGTAACCAGCTTGTCGGGGAATACGGTTATATCCCGGCCATGAGTTCACAGCTGGGTAATTACATCGTCAACGGCAAATTGCAGCAGGTGGTAACCCCTCCTTCGCTGGTTTCTCCGGATTACACCTGGGAGGAAGTGCGTACCCTGAACGGAGGTCTCGACCTGGCTTTCCTGGATAATAAACTGACAGCCACTGTCGATGTGTACCGCCGCGACACCAAAGGAATGCTTACGCTGGGTAAAGAACTTCCGGGCGTACTCGGCGCCAGCGAACCGAAAGAGAATGCCGCCGACATGAAAACAACCGGTTGGGAGCTGACAGTCGGCTACCGCGACCAGTTCCAGCTGGACGGCAAACCGTTCAATTGGGGCGTCAAATTCATGCTCTCGGATAACCGTTCGTGGATTACCCGGTTCGACAACCCGAACGGGAGCCTTACCCAATATTACAAGGGACAGGAACTGGGCGAAATATGGGGATTGCAAAGCGACGGTTTCTTCCAGAGTGAAGATGAAATCAAGAACCTCGACCAGTCGTCCATCATCCCCTGGGGTGCTCTGGAAATCGTCAACGGATGGCCGAAATATAAGGACCTGAACGGCGACAAGAAAATCACCAAGGGAAGCGTCACTGTAGGCGACCCGGGCGACCTGAGCGTCATTGGAAACTCTTCTCCCCGCTTCCGCTTCGGGTTCAACCTGAATGCCGAATGGAACGGATTCGACCTGTCGGCCTTCTTCCAGGGGATTGCCAAACGCGATTATTATCCGATGAGTTACCTCTATTGGGGATTCTACCAGCAGCCGTATGCCGGCGGTCCCGAACACCTGTTCGACTTCTACCGACCGACAACCGACAGCGATGTGGATATGGCCAAACACTCACAGTCCTATATCAATGCCGGGCTGGCAAACCAGAATCTGAATGCCCGTTATCCGGTACTCCAGTCCTGGCTCGCCGACAAGAACCTGGGTACCGATATCGACCAGTCAATGGGACTGGCTATCCCGCAGACCAACTATCTGCTGAACGGCGCTTACCTGCGTATCAAGAATATCACGCTGGGATATACCCTGCCGTCCGAATGGACCCGGAAGGCGCATCTGAGCCGGGTACGCGTATTCGTCAGCGGCGATAACATCTTCGAATGGAGTGCCCTGAAGAAATATTTCGACCCCGAAGCCGTTACCGACGAATCCAACTACGGTTATGTCTATCCGTTCAACCGCCAATACTCATTCGGCGTCAATGTCACATTCTAATCATCAAAAAAAGCAACAATGAAAAAAGAGTTATATTACCTGGCAACGCTTCTTACGTGCCTCGCATCGACTTCCTGCAACGACAATTTTATGGAACGCCATCCGCAGACGGAGATTGGCGTAGACAGTTACTTCAATACGGAGCAGGACTTGAAAATGTATTGTTACAACCTGTACGACTTCCCAAACTTCAACAATTACACAGCCGATGCCGGAACCGACAACCAGGCAACGACAGACGTTGTGGAAGTAAAGAACATCATGATTTCGACCAACGCCAATTCGACAACGGTGAGTTCCGGATGGGACTGGGAGAAATTACGCACAATCAATCTTTTCCTCGATAACTGCGAAAAGGCTACCGTAGCCGAAGACGTGCTTGCCCATTACCAGGGAGTAGCCCGCTTCTTCCGGGCCCGTTTCTATATGGACAAGGTAAAACGTTTCTCCGACGTGCCCTGGTACGACAAAACGCTGACTACCTCAGACGAAGACTTGTACAAACCTCGTGACTCCCGCGACGTTGTCATCCAGAAGATATTTGAAGACTACCGGTTTGCCGCCGAGCACGTGAAGACCGGCCAGGAGACAGGCGCCGTGGATAAATGGGTAGTCCTCACCTATATGGCACGCCATGCGCTGTACGAAGGTACCTACCGCAAATATCACGACGAACTGAATTTGCAGGGTTCAGCCAACACCTATCTGAAAATAGCCGCTGATGCCGCTCTCCAAATCATGAACGAAGGAGGTTTCAGCATCTATACGACCGGCGATACAGATAACGATTACCACACTTTGTTTGAAAGCCCCGACCTGAGCAGCAATCCGGAAATCATTCTGGCCACTTATTTTGACAGAAAGATAAAAGGGAATGGCTTCTGGGCTTTCATGTTCGGTAATTATATCCCTTGCCCGACCAAAGACCTGGTACAATCTTACCTGATGAAAGACGGTACCTACTACTCCGCCCAGCCGGGTTATGAAACCAAACAGTTCGTGGAAGAATTTCAGAACCGCGACCCGCGTATGTGGCAGACACTCGCCTGGCCGGGATGGGAGCTGATCAACACGATGACCTATGCCCCGGGAGCCGGCATCTATGTGCAGAATCTGAACAAGAACTTCTCCGGCTACCATCAAATCAAAGGTTTCATCAATAATAAGGACGAGGATTATTACCTGGGCATCGACTACCCTGTACTGCGTTACGCCGAAGTACTACTGACCTATGCCGAAGCCCGTGCCGAACTGGGTGAGTTAACCCAGGACGATTTGGATAAAACAATCAACCGCCTCCGTTCGCGTGCCGGCATCCCTCCCCTGAAACTGAATCCGGCAGCCGATCCGGTCATGCAGAAAGCCTTCCCTGGCATCTCCTCCACCTTACAGGAGATACGCCGCGAACGCCGTGTCGAACTGGCCCTCGAAGGTTTCCGCTACGATGACCTGATGCGCTGGAAATCCGGCAAATTGCTGGAAAAAGAACCCGAAGGTCTCTACTTCCCTTCCTTAGGCAAATTCGACCTGACAGGCGACGGTGTAGAAGATATTTACCTGATTCCTTCCTCACAGGATATCCCCGCCGAAGCGGATAAGGAAACCAATTCACTGGGTAAAAAACTGGTATATTACAAAACCGGCACAATCGACGACACGAATGCGACTGTTTACCTGACCGAAGGGACAAAAGGAAATATCCTGACGATTAAAGACATGGGTACCTTCCAGGAACCCAAATTCTATTACCGCCCCGTCCCGAAACACGAGGTCGACCTGAATCCGGCATTGGCTCCGCAGTTGTTCGGGTGGGAATAAAACAAGTGATACATAGACATAAGATAATAATACTAAAAACAAGAATATATGAAAACGACAAATGTATTAATCGCCTTATCATTCATGGCGGTAAGCGTATGTAGCCATGCACAGGATGCGCTACCCAAACAAATAAAAGTAGGAAAAGAGCGAGTGAAGGCACGCAAGGAAATCCGGTTACCCGAAATAGACGGATATAACCTGTTGAAATGTGATTTCCATATCCATACAATCTTCTCCGACGGCATCGTATGGCCGACATTGCGGATACAGGAAGCCTGGGAAGAAGGTCTCGACGCCATCGCCATCACCGACCATATCGAAGGGCAGCCGGCGCGTCCCGGTGTAGAAAAAGGAAATCATAATTATTCCTTCGACCTGGCAAAAGAGGAAGCGGACCGCCGGGAAATCATCCTGATAAAAGGGGGCGAAATCACTCGCTCGATGCCTCCCGGACATCTGAACGCCCTGTTTGTCAAAGATGTAAATGCGCTCGACCAGAAAGATTACATGAAAGCAATCGAAGAAGCCCACAACCAGGGTGCCTTCATCCAATGGAATCATCCGGGATGGGGTGTCGACTCTATCCTATGGCACGACGTACACGAAACGCTCTACCAGAAAGGCTGGCTGAACGGCATCGAGGTATTCAACGAATTTGAATGGTATCCGGTCGCCCTGAACTGGGTAAACGAAAAGAACCTGACTTTACTTTGCAACACCGATGTACACGACGTCATCGAACGCTTATATGATTTCCGCACCACCAGCCACCGTCCGATGACGCTTGTCCTGTCGAAAGACCGCACGGAAGAAGGAATCCGCGAAGCTCTTTTCGACCGCCGTACCCTGATATGGTTCTATGACACTCTGATGGGAAAAGAAGATTTACTGCAAAAGTTCTTCGAGGCTTCCGTCGAAATGAAACCGGTCCACCACTCCACCCCCGAACGTTCATACCGGAGTATCGTGAACCATACAGATGTCCCCTTCCTCCTCCGGAAAACAGATAAGAATGCAAACGGTTATCCGGAAACAATCAAGATACCCGCCGGAGAAACGATACTTGTCATACAACCTAAAGCAAACAGCAACCAATCGGTGTCTTACCTGGTCGAGAATATGATTATCAGTCCGGAAAAGAGATTAGAGGTCCGGCTGTTCTAAGGTGTTACCTCAAATTATCTGTTTTAAATATTTCAATAATTATCAGATTTGAATGAACGTAGCGTCGTTGGTAAGGGCGGTTAGCGAACCGCCCTTACTGTTCAATTTTCCAATTGCCCTTTATTTCTTATGATATTATCAAAATTAAACCCCTATCTTTGCAGTCTCAACAAAAAACTCTCTTATGAATTGGTTGCAGGAAGCTTTTTTAGAGCCGACGATGTTGCAGGCTGTTATAGTTATCTCGCTGGTTTCGGCCGTGGGATTATTCTTGGGAAGACAGAAGATATTCGGTATATCACTGGGTATCACCTTCGTGTTCTTTGCCGGAATTCTGGCCGGACATTTCGGGATTGTTGTCAATAAAGACATGCTGAACTTCGCACAGAGCTTCGGTTTGATTCTGTTTGTCTACTCTTTAGGATTACAGGTCGGTCCGGGTTTCTTCTCCTCTTTAAAGAAAGGCGGAGTAGCCATGAACATGATGGGATTGGGCGTCATCCTGCTGGGATTGCTCATGACCCTTGTTTTCCATTGGACAACCGGTGTTTCGTTGCCGAATATGGTCGGCCTGCTTTGCGGAGCCGTTACCAACACACCGGCTCTGGGTGCTGCGCAACAGGCTTTATTACAGGTAGAACCGGCCGATTACAAGGAAGTGACCGATATGGCACTGGCTTGTGCCGTTGCCTATCCTTTGGGAGTCGTAGGGGTTATCCTGGCTATTATCCTACTAAAAAAAGTGTTCGGAGACAAGAACCTGGCGGACGATAAAGAAAAACATAATACCAAACCCAACATCACCGAATTCCATATCAGCAACCCAGCTATCTACGATAAAAGCATCAAAGATATTATGAAGCTGACGGAGAAACATTTTGTGATTTCCCGCGTGTGGCGTAATGGAAAAGTAAGTATCCCTACCTCCGACACCGTACTGCATGAAGACGACCATCTGCTGATTATTTCCCATAAATCAGATGTCGAAACCATCAAAGTGCTTTTCGGAGAACAGGAAAACGTCGACTGGAACAAAGAAGATATCGACTGGAATGCAATCGACTCGCAACTGATATCCCGCCGCATCGTCGTTACCCGCAACCGGGTGAACGGTGTAAAGCTCGGTTCGCTCCGACTACGTAACCTGTACGGCATCAATATCACCCGTGTGAACCGTGCCGGTATCGACCTGGTTGCCGACTCGGCTCTACGCCTGCAAATCGGTGACCGATTGACAATCGTAGGCGAGAAAAATGCAGTCAATAATGTAGGCCGGATTCTGGGAGACGAAATCAAACGCCTGGATAATCCGAACCTGCTGGCGGTATTTATCGGTATCTCACTGGGGGTTCTACTGGGTTCCCTGCCGATTATGTTGCCGGGGATGACTACACCAATCAAATTGGGTATTGCCGGCGGCCCCATTATTGTCGGTATCCTGATGGGTGCTTTCGGCCCGCGTTTCCATCTGACTACTTATACGACCATGAGTGCCAACCTGATGCTGCGCCAATTAGGTATCGTCATCTATCTGGCCGGGCTTGGGATTGATTCGGGAGCCCATTTCTTCGAGACCGTATTCCGGGCGGAAGGGGCTTTATGGGTCGGACTAGGTTTTCTGCTGACGATTGTCCCTGTCCTGATTGTCGGTTTCATCGCTTCCCAGTTCTTCAAACTCGACTATGCGCACAACGTCGGGATGCTCTGCGGCAGTATGGCAAACCCTATGGCCCTGACCTATGCCAATACAACGGTCGAAGGCGACGAACCATCGGTTGCCTATGCCACGGTCTATCCTTTATCCATGTTTATCAGGGTGATATCGGCACAGTTAATCATTATGTTATTTACATAAAAAAGGGGGAACTTTCATTCCCCCTCCCCATAATATAATCCGTATCGATTATCCTTTCACAATTTCTTCTTTCTCTTTATCCCAGTACATCGTACGTCCTTCCAGATAAGCATGTGTTCCCATATGGGCAGTCATCGCTTCCTGGAATGCGGCATCAATATTACAGCTCGGCTGTTTATTCTGACGGATACATTCCAGCCATTCACGAATATGCAGGTGGGTCGTGTCGTAACGTTTACCGCTTACATAGGTGTAAAGCAAACCGCGCTGGGCAAAATATAATTCAGTTGGCGACGTAATAGCATCCACCGAATTCTGTCCCGGCACATAGGTGTAGAACGGTTCGTTCGGTTTGATGATCCCCTTGTCCATCTTCTCCTTGTAAATTTCGGACGCCGGATCCGCCTTCAGCGTAATCGTATTGGACAATTCCATCTGGGCATCATGTCCCATAATGACCTTTCCACGCGGACGGTTGCTAGCCAATGTCGCACTGTACAACATCGTCATATCCCGGTCGGGGAACTCGAAAGTAGTCTGCAAGACGTCAGGTACCGTACGTCCGTCCTTGAAGTAATAGACACCACCCGACGAAGTAGCCGAATGAGGAATACCCACTCCAAAGATCTGATTGATCGCATCGTACTCGTGTGTCAGCAAGTCACCGCTCAAACCGGTACTGTAATCCCACCAGCAACGCCAGCGGAAGAAACGTTCCAGGCTGAATTTATCACGGGGATCAGGACCGATATACCGTTGCAGGTTGTTCGCTGTCATATAATCGGTATATTCCTTGATGCGTTCTTCCGGTCCTTCGAACTGTTTCCAGTCGATTGTGTCGGGAGAAGCGCCGTCTATCAGCGGATATACCCACGCCCCGTTCGGGTCGTTACGGTTGGTACATACTTCGATCAGCGATACTTTGCCGATCAGGCCTTTGTCGATGATCTCCTTGGCACGGATATAACTGTCGGTCTGACGTCCCTGATGCCCCAGCTGGAAAACGATGCCGGTTTCTTTTACCACCTGGCGCACCTGATAAGTCTCAGGAACTGTCCACGACAACGGTTTTTCCACATAGACATGCTTTCCGGCTTTAGCTGCTTCCATCGCCATCGTACTGTGCCAATGGTCGGGAGTAGCGATAATAACTGCGTCGATGTCATCGGCCGCCAGCAATTCTTTATATGTTCTGTAACGTTTCGGGCGTTTACCGAACTTTCCGTTCGAACCTTCGCGATGAATATTGGATGCCGCCAAAACAGCCGCTTCACCATACACATCGAAGATATCGCACACGCCGGTTACTTCGATATTCAGGTCATCCTGTTCCAGGAACTGTTCATAACGCTTGTCCTTGCTATCGTTCTTAGCCCCTTCCATCAGGCCGTCGATCCAGGAAGGTTCGGCAAAACCGGCTGCACGCATCAGCTGCTTGCCGCGAATACCGAAACCGATCATTCCGATACGAATCTTTTTCCCGTCCGGCTGGGCAGGAATCATATAATGTTCTTTATCAAACTTAAAGGCACTACCCAGACTTTTCGACTTTTTGTCGTACGTCTGTTTCTTATAGACACCATAACCCAGTGCCCCCAATACCGGAATGGTAGCCAACGCCTTCAGGGCATTACGACGTCCTTCAGACTGAGGCCCCTGATTTTCTTTCGGAGTATTATTATTGTTTTCTGTTGCCATGATATTACATTAATTTGAGTTTAGACAATAAGGGAATCGCTTTTTTCAGATAGCGGTCCAGCCCGATAATATGAGAGGTGGGAAAAACCAGCAGTACAGCCAGCGCCGCCATCTCTACCAGATTCTTGTCTATCCACAGATAAGACCCTTCGAACGGCATCATATATTGTGCCCCGATAAACGAAGGATGGGAAAGGTAATAAAATGCAAGCAATATCATCGCCCCGATAGAAGAGAGTTTGCTGAAAGCACCGGTAATCAGTCCGAGACCGATTAACAACAGCGCCCATTCGTTCAGCGCATTAACCATGTTCATCATGGCCGGATCACTAGCCAATCCGGCGAAAAAGTCAGACATAAAACCTTTGGAATCGAGGAGGTAAGGAAGCGATGTCCATTTGGGATTCAGGATCTTCACCAGTCCTTCGTAGGCAAAATGCCAGCCAATGAATAATCGCAGTACAACCATCGCGGTCAACTGCGCAGAAGTGTAAGAATCTTTTTGTATCATTTCATGTATTTGATTTATCGCCGCAAATATAGGGATAAAATCCGGAGAACAAAGGATTTGAAATACTGATGATACTAAAACTTTCTACATTTTACCAAAATTTTACTATTGTCGGCCTGGGTAGTAGCAAAAAGATATACATCTCCACCATCCATGATCTTTGTGCGTTTACGCAATTCTTCTACGGATAGAGGGAAATTACGGACAGTGATATTTGCACGGGGTATTTGTCCGGATATTCCTTTGCAGAGTTTCCCGGTAAAAGGGAATACCTCCTCTACGACAAAACTCCTGCCCGGAAAAACAGCTACTCCTATATCTGAGGTATAAAGATGGCTGCTCGTATGCAACTTTTCCAATCCGAAACGGGTAGCGGTACTTTTAAAGGCACCGGCTTTCAGCAACGAGGAATTGGGTTCATAGAGATAGTTTTTTACCTGACCGGACAGACGTAACTCTTCCCGACTCTCATCCTGCAAAGTAAAAATAAAAGATTCTTCCTCCCCATTGCCTGTATAATTAATGCAATGAATAACCGGAGAAGTTACGGACGCATCTCTTTCCACAACAAAAAGCAGTTCCTTACATTCGTTCTTTACCGACAACACATGGACTTCCACAGTTCCGGGTAAAAGCTCCAATGTCAACCGTATATCGGCCATAGGAGATAACTTTGCAATCACTTTCGGCGCATGGCGGAAGAGTTCCGGCAACAAGGCCGGCAGGTCGGGTTCACAATCCTGCAAAGCAAAAACCCGTTTATTTCCTTCGCCGCGACGGGCCGGGTCAATATAAAAAACATCGGTTCGGGGCAGTTGGGATATTAACATTGTGCTATCCCCTTCCATAACCGTTATATTGTCGACACCCAATGCTGAAAAATTATTACGGGCAGCCTCGCAATAAGCAGGGAAACGTTCTATATAAGTTACTTGGCGGACTTTCCGGGAGAAGTAATAACTGTCAATTCCCAGACCACCAGTCAGGTCGCACAGGGTTTCATCTTCCTTCACCAAACGCTGTTTATAGAAAGCCGTCTGTTCAGATGAACATTGCTCTGCCGATATCTTTGAAGGAAATAACAAATCGTCGTTTGCATACCATAGAGGCAGCTTTTCCTTAATCTGCCGCCGGGATGCAATCTGGTCTACTGCAAAAGGAACATCGATTGAAGGATAACGGGATGCACTCAGCAGAAGACGAGTCAAATCATCGCCTGCATGTTCTTTTACAAATCTCCGGAATTCATCTGTCTGTTTCATGCGGCAAAGATAAGGTTTTTATGATTAGTGATACAACGAATATTTTTCAAAAAAAATCCGCAAATCATTTGCAGTTTGTCAGAGAATATCTATATTTGCTACCGTAATAACAAAAACAGTCATGAGAACATTTATAGTAAATACATTTTGGTGGTGGCGCTCTTTACTCCTACAACGGTCGTAAGGAACGCAGTCCTGTGTATATACTAGTCAAGATATCATAGAAAGGCCTGTCGCACTTGCGACGGGCCTTTTTTCTTTTTAATCCATTTATGAATACAATTAAAACAACATAGCAAAAGATGAAAACGTATCAAGTTGACAAAAACGGTTATTATGGTGAGTTCGGCGGCGCTTATATCCCCGAAATCCTTCACCAGTGTGTGGAAAACCTACAGAACATCTATCTGGAAGTACTGGAAAGTGAAAGTTTCAAGCAGGAATTCAACCAGTTGCTGCGCGACTATGTAGGCCGCCCCTCCCCCCTTTACCTGGCAAAACGATTAAGCGAAAAGTATGGTTGCAAGATTTATCTCAAACGGGAAGACCTCAACCATACGGGAGCCCACAAAATCAACAACACAATCGGACAGATTCTGTTGGCACGCCGCATGGGCAAAACCCGCATCATCGCCGAAACAGGTGCGGGACAGCACGGTGTTGCCACAGCTACCGTTTGCGCCTTGATGAACATGGAATGTATCGTTTACATGGGCAAGACAGACGTGGAACGCCAGCATGCCAACGTACAGAAGATGGAGATGCTCGGCGCAACCGTCGTCCCTGTTACTTCCGGCAACATGACCCTGAAAGATGCGACAAACGAAGCAATCCGTGACTGGTGTTGTCACCCTTCCGATACGTATTACATCATCGGTTCCACAGTCGGTCCTCACCCTTATCCCGACATGGTAGCACGCCTGCAATCCGTTATCAGTGAAGAGATAAAGAAACAGTTACAGGAAAAAGAAGGGCGCGACCATCCGGATTACCTGATTGCCTGCGTGGGAGGCGGAAGCAATGCCGCCGGTACAATCTATCACTTTATCGACGACCAGCGGGTGAAACTCGTACTGGCAGAAGCCGGAGGAAAAGGAATCTGTTCAGGTATGAGCGCCGCCACCATCCAACTGGGAAAGAAAGGAATCATACACGGAGCCCGTACCCTGGTCATGCAGAGCGAAGACGGACAAATCGAAGAGCCCTACTCTATCTCTGCCGGACTGGACTATCCGGGAATCGGCCCGATTCACGCCAATCTGTCCGTCAGCCACCGCGCCTCTATTCTGGCAGTCGATGACGACGAAGCACTGGAAGCCGCTTTCGAACTGACCCGCCTGGAAGGAATCATCCCGGCACTGGAAAGCGCCCATGCGCTGGGAGCACTCAGCAAAGTGAATTTCAAGCCGGAAGACGTAGTCGTGTTAACAGTCTCCGGTCGTGGCGATAAAGATATGGATACGTATATTGAATACAAAAACAGAAAGTAACCGATGAAAAACTATCATTTCAAAACGATAAGCAAACAGGTCCTGGGCGACCTTCACACTCCCGTCAGCATCTACCTGAAAGTACGGGATATCTATCCGGAATCAGCCCTGCTGGAAAGTTCGGACTTCCACGGAAACGAAAACAGCCTTTCCTTCATCGCCCTCTGCCCGCTGGCAAGTATCGGCATCAACAACGGCGAATGTACGGCAACCTTTCCCGACGGCAACCGCGAAGTGACTCCCCTCAGTGAAAGCTATAACGTGGCAGATGCCATGAATGCGTTTCTGGGCCGTTACAGCATCGAAGGGGCTGACAAGAAAGTCTGCGGCCTGTTCGGATACACGGCCTTCGATGCTGTCCGTTACTTCGAAAACATTCCGGTCATAGAAGCCCATCACGAAGAGAACGATGCTCCCGACATGCTATACATATTATATAAGTATATCCTCGTCTTCAACCATTTCAAAAATGAACTGACATTGGTCGAATTATTGCAGGACGGTGAAAAGAGCAACTTGCAGGAAATCGAAACACTGATTGAAAACCGCAACTATGCTTCCTATAACTTCCAGACTACCGGGCCGGAGACCTCTCCCATCACCGGCGAAGAATATAAGGCTATGGTTCGCGAAGGTATCAAACACTGCCTGCGCGGTGATGTTTTCCAAATCGTTTTAAGCCGCCGATTCGAACAACCGTTCAAAGGCGACGACTTTAAAGTCTACCGTGCCCTGAGAAGTATCAATCCTTCCCCCTACCTTTTCTATTTTGACTTCGGCGGCTTCCGCATCTTCGGTTCGTCTCCCGAAACGCACTGCAAAGTGACGGAAGGCCATGCAAGCATCGACCCGATTGCCGGAACCGCTTTCCGCACAGGCAACGTGGCTCTCGACAAACAGCGTACAGAAGCCCTCCTCGCCGACCCGAAAGAGAATGCCGAACATGTCATGCTGGTAGACCTTGCCCGCAACGACCTAAGCCACAACGCACACAACGTACAGGTCAATTTCTACAAAGAGGTACAATATTACAGCCACGTCATCCACCTGGTTTCCCGTGTAAGCGGCGAAGTGAACAGCGACAGCAACCCGGTAAAAACATACATCGACACCTTCCCGGCAGGAACCCTCAGCGGCGCCCCGAAAGTACGTGCCATGCAGCTTATCACCGACCTCGAAAAACATAACCGCGGAGCCTATGGCGGCTGCATCGGATTTATCGGCCTGGACGGTGACCTGAACCAGGCTATCACTATCCGCACCTTCGTCAGCCGCGGCAACGTACTGTATTACCAGGCCGGTGCCGGTATCGTAGCGAAAAGCAACGACGAACGCGAACTACAGGAAGTAAACAACAAGCTGGGAGCCTTGAAAAAGGCAATCGACCTGGCAGAGAAGTTGAAGAATTAAAAATTGAAAATTGAGAATTGAAAATTATGAGCAAGATATTATTATTCGACAATTATGATTCCTTCACCTATAACTTATTACACATCCTGAAGGAACTGGGTGCAGAGGTGGAAGTTCACCGCAATGACAAAATATCTTTGGAAGAAGTAGACCGCTTCGATAAAATCCTTCTTTCGCCGGGTCCCGGCATTCCGGAAGAAGCGGGCATCCTGCTTCCTTTAATCCGCCAATATGCCCCGACAAAAAGTATTCTGGGAGTATGCCTCGGAGAACAAGCGATTGGAGAAGCCTTCGGAGCAACCCTGATTAACCTGACGGACGTTCATCACGGCGTTTGTTCCGATATCCGGGTAACAGCTAAAGAACCGTTATTTGCCGGACTCGAAGCCGGATTCCGCGCCGGGCGTTACCACTCCTGGGCAGTCTCCCGCGAAAACTTCCCCGATTGCCTGGAAATAACAGCCGAAGATATGGAAGAAAAACAAATCATGGCATTGCGTCACCGTACGTACGACGTGAGGGGTATCCAATTCCATCCGGAATCGGTTCTGACCCCGAAAGGCAAGATTATTATTGAAAACTGGCTGAAAAGGTGACTAGTGGCAGTTAAAAAGAAATCATTTACGAAAGAAGAGTTATGAAAGATATATTATACAGATTATTCGAACACCAGTACCTCGGCCGGGATGAAGCCCGCCAGATACTTCAGAATATGGCTGCCGGCCAATACAATGATTCCCAGATAGCCAGCCTCATCACCGTCTATCTGATGCGTAACATTTCCGTAGAAGAGCTATCCGGTTTCCGCGAAGCCCTGCTCGAAATGCGCGTACCGGTCGACCTGTCGGATTACAAGCCAATCGACATCGTCGGTACAGGGGGAGACGGCAAAAACACATTCAATATCAGTACCGCTTCCTGTTTTGTCGTTGCCGGAGCCGGTTACAATGTGGTGAAACATGGTAACTACGGCGCAACCTCCGTCAGCGGTGCCAGTAATGTGATGGAACAACATGGCGTCAAATTTACCAACGATATCGACAAACTACGCCAAAGCATGGACACCTGCCATATCGCATACCTGCATGCCCCTTTGTTCAATCCGGCCCTAAAAGCGGTAGCCCCGGTACGTAAAAGCCTGGGAGTACGCAGTTTCTTCAATATGCTCGGCCCGCTGGTGAATCCCGTTATGCCGGCTTACCAGTTATTGGGTGTATATAATTTACCTTTGCTGCGGTTATACAGTTACACATACCAGGAAAGCGGGACGCGTTTTGCCGTTGTCCACAGCCTGGACGGGTACGATGAAATATCACTGACCTCCGACTTTAAGGTAGCAATGCCGGAGAAAGAGAAACTATATACCCCGGAAATGCTTGGTTTTGCCCGTTGCACAGAGGATGACCTCGACGGCGGACAGACTGTCGAAGATGCCGCCCGCATCTTCAATAACGTAATGACCAATACGGCAACTCCGGCACAAAAGAACTGCGTAATTGCCAACTCTGCCTTTGCCATCCAGGTCATCTGCCCGGAAAAGAAGATAGAAACCTGCATCGCCGAAGCCCGCGAATCGCTGGAAAGCGGCAGTGCACTGGCGACACTGAAGAAATTTATTTCGCTGAATAATTGATTTATGAAAGATATATTGCAAGACATAATAGCCAACAAACGCATCGAAGTAGACCGGCAGAAACAAGCCGTACAACTCCGTACGCTACTGGCATTGGGTGGTGAACGGCTGGAACGTACCACCTATTCGATGCGTGCCTCGCTGGCTGCATCTTCTTCGGGTATCATCGCCGAGTTTAAACGCAAAAGCCCTTCGAAAGGCTGGTTGCATCCGGATGCCGCCATCCCGGACATCATCCCGGCCTATCAGCAAGCCGGAGCTTCCGCCTGCTCGGTCCTGACCGACCCGCAGTTTTTCGGTGGTTCATTGGGTGACCTCTGCCAAGCACGCAAGCTGGCTGAGATTCCTCTGTTGCGGAAAGATTTTATCATCGACGAATACCAGGTGTACCAGGCCCGGGTCATGGGAGCCGACGCGATTCTGCTAATCGCCGCCTGCCTCACCCCCGACCAATGCCTGTCACTGGCAGAGCTGGCGCATACCCTCCAACTGGAAACACTGCTGGAAATCCACAGTGAATCGGAATTGGGGCATCTCAACCCGCATATCGACATGCTCGGTGTTAACAACCGCAACCTCGGGACATTCCATACCGATGTGGAAAATTCATTCCGTCTGGCAGAAATCATGCAGGAAGTCAGCAAAGAAAAAGACCTGGCTCCCCTCCTGGTTTCGGAAAGCGGAATATCAGACACAGCCACAGTAAGCCGCCTTCGTGAGGCTGGCTTCCGCGGTTTCCTGATTGGTGAGACATTCATGAAAACAGAAGAACCGGGCGATACTTTGTCCGCTTTCATAGGAGGTCTGCCATGCTAATCAAGGTTTGCGGCATGCGGGAACCGGAAAATATCCGGCAGGTAGCAGAGACGGGAATCGACTGGATGGGATTCATCTTTTACGCCCACTCCGCTCGCTCAATTGACAATGGAAAATGGAAAATTGACAATGAAAGAAAGAGTTCCTCTCTTAATAATTCTCAATTCTCAATTTTCAATTTTCAATTGAAGAGGGTCGGTGTCTTTGTCAACGCCACGCCGGAAGAAATGATGGAAACAGCCATCCGTTACCGGCTCGATTACCTGCAATTGCATGGAAACGAATCGCCGGACATCTGCTATACCCTCCATAAGCGGGGATATGCAATCATCAAGGCATTCTCTATCGCCACCGAAGAAGATTTAAAACCGGTCGCCGATTACGAAGACCGTGCCGACTATTTTCTTTTCGACACCAAATGCAGCAGCTATGGCGGTTCAGGCAAACAGTTCGACTGGTCGGTACTCTCCGCCTACAAAGGGCAAACGCCTTTCCTGCTCAGCGGCGGTATCAACCCCGACAGCGCAGAAGCCCTCCGGAACTTCAGCCACCCGAAACTGGCCGGTATCGACCTCAATAGTGGTTTCGAAACCAGTCCGGGCATGAAAGACGTAGAGAAACTGAAAACATTTATTGACAAGATTAAAAATAAAAAAACTGACATATGAATCGTATTACAAACTTATTCGAAACAAAAAAGAACGGCATCCTGTCCGTTTACTTTACAGCAGGTTATCCTCAGCTAAATGATACGGTAACCATTCTGAAAGAACTGGAAGCAAAAGGTATCAACATGGTCGAAGTAGGCATCCCTTTCTCCGACCCGATGGCAGACGGTCCCGTCATCCAGGAAGCCGCTACACAGGCATTGCGAAACGGCATGTCGCTCCACCTCCTGTTCGAACAGTTGAAAGACATACGAAAAGAGGTACAAATGCCTTTAGTTCTGATGGGCTACCTCAATCCGATTATGCAATTCGGCTTCGAAGACTTCTGTAAAAAATGTGTGGAAGTAGGTATCGACGGCATGATTATCCCCGACCTCCCTTTCGCCGACTACATGTCCGACTACAAAGAGATAGCCGACCGCTACGACCTGAAAATGATTATGCTCATCACCCCTGAAACCTCCGAAGACCGTATCCGCCTGATTGACGAACACACTTCCGGCTTCATCTATATGGTATCGAGTGCAGCAATAACAGGTGCACAGCAGAGTTTCGACGACCAGAAACAGGCCTATTTCCGCCGTATCAACGGAATGAACCTGCAAAATCCCCGCCTGGTAGGTTTCGGAATCTCCAATAAAGCCACCTTCGATGCCGCCTCCTCTAATTCCTCAGGCACCATCATCGGCAGCAAATTTATCCAATTGCTGAAAAGCGAAACTACAATCCCCGGAGCTGTAGATGCATTACTGGAAGGTTTGAAAAAATAGGACGGCAACCTGCCTGAAATGGGTAGGCATCGAAACAACAACGGACAGGCATCGCTTTATCTATGGATGCCTGTCCGTTTTTAGATTAACAAAATATACTCGAAAAAACAGCAACTTACAACAATGTTATTCCCTACTATCTAGTACATTTGCCAAAAACAGGAACGTCTTTTGTGCGTTTTTGCCATTTTCAGGAACATAAAATTGATTTTATCATGGAATTATATCGTAGCATCATTGAAGATTTAAAAGATTGGAAAAGCAGACCGGATAGAAAGCCTCTAATTTTAAAGGGGGCCAAACAAACTGGAAAAACATGGATATCATGAAACTAATATCGATCCGATAATCTTTATACATCTGAAAAAAAACAGTTACCAGTTTATAACCGACAACTGTTTCTCTTTTCAGCGGAAAGCGAGGGATTCGAACCCCCGGAACAGTTACCCGTTCACCGCATTTCGAGTGCGGCCCATTCGACCACTCTGGCAGCTTTCCTGGTCGTTGACGCGACAAATGTATAAAAAATTTGATACCGTTATCCTCCGAAGGTCCTTTTTTTCTGCACACAGCACTACTATGTCAGTCCCAACAACACTATTATGCTAATACCCATAGCACTATAGTATCATACAACACAGCACTATAGTGCTAAAAAAAGGGAGTAACCTCTCGGCACTCCCAATCCTATCGTGTTAACGAATTGAACGTTATTATTTGAAATAACGGTTATATAATCCTTCGAAACCTTTACCATGGCGGGCTTCGTCTTTACACATTTCGTGTACTGTATCGTGGATAGCATCCAGATTCTGCTGTTTTGCCAATGTAGCGATACGTTTTTTATCTTCGCAAGCACCGGCTTCTGCTTCCATACGTTTTTTCAGGTTAGTCTTTGTATCCCAAACAACATCACCTAACAGCTCTGCAAACTTGGCAGCATGTTCTGCTTCTTCCCATGCATAACGTTTGAATGCTTCTGCTACTTCAGGATAACCTTCGCGGTCTGCCTGGCGACTCATTGCCAGATACATACCTACCTCAGTACATTCACCCATAAAGTGAGCGTTCAACCCCTCAAGAATAACAGGGTCAACACCTTTTGCAACACCTAATACGTGTTCGTCTACAAACTGCAGAGCGCCTGTTGTTTCTACCAGTTCTTTGAACTTGCTTTTCGGTTGTTTACATTGCGGACAGAATTCAGGAGCTTCGTCACCTTCATGAACATAACCACATACTGTGCAGATCCATTTCTTTTTCATCTTCGTAAAATTTTATTGGTTGTATAACTATTAGTATAATCTTTTGTTATTCGCTGTGACAAAATTAACCAAACAAATCTAAACAGCAAGAGATAAGCCAATAGAAATATTCTATCTGTTAATTGATAAAAACTATGGAACTTATTCAAAGCGGCAAATGTTAGATTATAAAACTTACATATAGTATGGATACATTAAAGATTACAAGCCTCTTAGGCGACAAAGCAGAATATTTACTGGGTCACACCTGTAAAACGATCGACAAATCACTGATTCACATACCATCTCCTTCAACAGTCGATGATATCTGGATCAATACGGACAGAAACATTCAGACATTAAATAATTTACAACGGATGTTGGGAAGCGGACGTCTGGCTAACACCGGTTATCTGTCTATCCTCCCGGTCGACCAGGACATAGAACATACGGCCGGAGCATCATTCGCCCCGAATCCCATTTATTTCGATCCGGAAAATATCGTGAAGCTGGCAATCGAAGGCGGTTGCAACGCTGTCGCTTCCACATTCGGAAACCTGGGAGCTGTGGCACGTAAATATGCACATAAAATACCGTTCCTCGTAAAACTCAATCACAATGAATTGCTTACTTATCCGAACAGCTACAATCAGGTGATGTTTGGCACAGTCAAGGAAGCCTGGAACATGGGGGCCGCAGCAGTCGGTGCCACCATTTATTTCGGTTCTGCGGAAAGCCGTGAGCAACTGGTCGAGATTGCGGATGCATTCGAGTATGCACACGAATTAGGTATGGTAACCGTCCTCTGGTGCTATCTGAGGAACAATGATTTCAAGAAAGATGGCGTAGACTATCATGCAGCAGCTGACCTGACCGGTCAGGCCAACCATTTGGGTGTAACAATCAAAGCAGATATCGTTAAACAAAAACTGCCGTCCAACAACGGTGGCTTCACAGCCATCAACTTCGGTAAGGTAGATAAAAAGATGTACACCGAACTGACGACCGAACATCCGATCGACCTTTGTCGTTACCAGGTAGCAAACGGTTATATGGGCCGTGTCGGCCTAATAAATTCCGGAGGAGAATCACACGGTGCCTCCGACCTGAAAGAAGCCGTCATCACTGCAGTCATCAACAAACGTGCCGGCGGCATGGGCCTGATCAGCGGACGTAAAGCATTCCAGCGTTCCATGAAAGATGGCGTCGAACTGCTTCACACCATCCAAGACGTTTACCTGGACCCGGAGATCACGATTGCATAAGTAATAACAATTAAATAGAACACCCGGAAAACTCACCATTGATAATGGAATGTTTTTCGGGTGTTTTTTATTTCAGGCTATTACTTGATACCGGAAACATTGGTTTCCCTTTCCGGTATAGGATAGAAATACTGTTCCTTACTTTTTAGATTATCAGCTATACCATAACGGGACAAGAACTTTTTCATCACATCGAAAGCCCTGTCTGTCCTGACCAGATCTCCCCACCGCTGATTTTCAAAACAGAACTCACGCCGCCGTTCTTTCAACAACACATCCGTAAAACTATCTACCGAAGATATGGCAGCAGAGGTCAATGCCGTCAAACCAGCCCGAATACGCACCTTATTTATTATATCCAACGCTCCGGCCTGATTATTCGTATGATAAAGAGCCTCTGCATACAACATATAAACATCCGTATAACGCAGCATGATCCAGTCGATATCCCAATCGCTCGCCGCACTGATCGGTCCGTTTTGATACTTTCTTACAAACGGCTTATTAGTAATGATGCTACCCGATTTTTCCTCCCATTCCGTCTGTATAGAATAAACTCTCCGCTCATCCCCTTCCTCGGAAAATATATCGTCCAGAATCTCATCATCAAAGAAGAGCTGCCACGGGCTTCCTCCAAACGGCACGGTAAGTTCCGTATCTCCCGGCTTGATACCATTAGGCGCATTACGACTCGGATAAGGATTCCCTTCTCCCTGCGCATTCGTCTGGCAACCTAAAGAGAATACCGCTTGATCTTTGTTTTCATTCTCATACAAAAAAATATCCTCATATTTAGAAAAGAATCCGGCCTGACCTATACCATTGACAACAGCCTCCAGCTCGCCCTTTGCCGACTCCCAACTGTTTTTATTCAGCGGATAACCGGACTGGAACACATAGACTTTACCTAAAAAACCTTTGGCCGCCAAAACGGTCGCCCTGTTAGGCAGTTCTTTTGGTTTCACATCCGGTAACAAGCCGATAGCCGCTTTCAGATCACTGATAATAAAATCATACACTTCCTCTTCCGTTGCCCGTGTCACAGAATAGGCCTCACTGATCGTCAACGGTTTATCAACAATAGGAACACCTCTGAAATAACGCACTAAATCAAAGTAGATCAAAGCCCTGACAAAACGGGCCTCTCCTTCTATCTGTTTCCTTACGCCTTCGTCGTCAAAAGTAGCATCCTCGATACGGGTCAGAATATAATTACAACGCATAACCGTATTATACAAATCTGCCCAAGCTGTATTGAGCACCGGAGTCGCAGCATTCTCTGTAAACCGGGAAATCATACCGTCATCATAATCCACCTGTTGCCAGGCATTATCACTGCGGCATTCGGTCAACTGATAAGAAAAATTACTTTTCAGATTAGCATTCCGTAAACCATGATAACAACCGATAATCGCCTGTTCGAACTGACTTTGTGTCTTATAAAATCCTTCGATATTCTTATTTGAGATCGGAGACAAATTCAAGTCATCCGAACATCCTCCGGCTACCATCAATAACAATGAACTTAGTATATATAGCAAACTCTTTTTCATAATCTCCTGCATTTAAAATTTGACATTTATTCCAAACTGATACGTACGGGCAAGAGGATATCCGGAATCATAATCCACACCCGGAGTTAAATTACTGTTACTGAACGGAGCATTTTGTGCCATGTGGTTATAATGATCATGCATATAGACATTATCCATACTGAAATAAATCCGACAGTTGCTGATAAATGAGATTTTACTCATTAAACTTTGCGGAAAATTATAAGCAATATTGATATTTCGTATTCTCCAGAAAGAGGCATCTTCCAGCCACCAATCGGACGGGGTTGTCAGATTATCCGTTGTACAGGCACGTGGCACTCTCCCGTTACCCGGCTGTTCGGGCGAACGCCAACGATCTCTCCAGTATCCTCTTACATTACCGCGGGACTGTGTCGTCTCTTTCTTCCCCAGGTTGATCAGATTACATTTAGAAACGCCATCCATGAAAATAGACAGTTCGATACCTTTATAGGAAAAATTATTGGTCAATCCCCACGTGACCTTAGGAACGTTATTGCCGCAATTGGTTTTATCCAGCTCATCGATCACACCGTCACCATTCATATCTTTATACTTGATATCTCCCGGCTGAGGGTTCTTATTTGCATAAGACATATTCTTGTTTACCCGGCAATCTTCCTCATCTTTGAAAACACCGTCCGTCTTAAACAGATAATAGTTTCCGATCGACTCGCCTATCTCTGTTTTTGTGATCGGGAAACCTCCCTGATAACCGATAATAGGACTGCCGTCAGGTCCCAGCTGTTTTACCTCATTATGGTTATAAGAAAGATTGAAATTAGTACTCCAGTTAAAGGCACCTACTATATTTTTAGTCATCAGCTCTACTTCAAAACCTCGGTTTTGTATCTTTCCGATATTCTGCAAGGCTGTCCCAAATCCTGTAATCTGAGGAATCGGTACATTCAAAAGCAGATCCTTCGTATTAGCAATATAATAATCCAGACTTAAATTGATACGGTTTTTCACAAATCCCAGGTCTATGCCGATGTCGGTCGTTTGTGTCTTTTCCCAACCAAGATCAGGATTGCTGAAACTGCTGGGGCTATAACCACCAACCTTATTGCCGTTAAAGATATAGTTCGTATTGCTCATCAGTCCAATGGATGAATAATCACCTATATTATTATTACCCACAACCCCATAGCTCGCACGCAATTTCATATTGCTGACAACAGGCAGGGCGTCTTTGATAAACTCCTCTTCAGATATCAGCCAACCGGCAGAAACGGAAGGAAATGTTCCCCAATGGTTATTCTTGCCAAACCGCGAACTACCGTCCTGGCGGATACTAGCTGTTAAAATATAGCGGTTCATATAGGCAAAGTTCGCTCTCGCCAGATAAGAGATCAGACTCCATTCGGTTGCACCGCCTGTTGCACTGTCAATCTTCGTCGCAGCATTCGGTGTTTTAATATCATCATCCGGAAAATCACTCTTCTGGAAACTCGAGTTCTCAAAATATTCATTCTGATAAGTAAAACCAGCCAGTAAATTTAACGTCCAGTCCTTCTTCTCCAGATCATAATTCAATGTATTCTCCGTCAACAGATTTCTTCGCAAGCTATTGGAAACAGAGCCGTAACTCGGATTTCCCCTATTTACGTTCATGGTCTTGTAATACTTATCATTATACGTCGTAATGTTGGCACCGAAAGAAGATTTAAAGACCAGGTTATCCAGGATATTTACATTGGCATATAAGTTCGCCAGGTAATTATTTCCTCTGGACTGGTTTTCAACTTCTTTTGCCAGGGCTATAGGATTCAGGAAGAAATGAGCATGATAATAATAGTTTCCTCCCTTTACAGTCTGCTGATCCAGTCCAACGATCGGTGCAACCAGGATGGAGCGGGAAATAGGTCCTTGTGAACTATCCGTATCCGGATCATTTCTCTCCGAATAACTTGTCTGTAAATTCAGACCGAGTGTCAGGTATTTATTGGCATCCACTTCCACATTTGAACGGAACGACAACCTTTTATAATCCGAATTGATTATTATACCGTCCTGGTCCAGATAATTAGCAGATATGAAATACTTGCTTTTCTCTCCCGCACCGGAAACAGAAACCGAGTAATTCTGAACCGGAGCCGTCCTGCTGATCAACTCCTGCCAGTCATGATCCGGGAAAGAAGTAGGATTCGTACGCCATAACGGATCGATGGCATATTTATAATTATCTCTGTCACTTTCAGGTACAGAGAGGTCTCCTCCGTTATAAATATAGCTGTTTGTCCTTTCTTCGATGGCATATTCTATATATTCATCCCGGTTCAGGACATCTACTTTACTAAATCGTTTCTGGATCCCGTAAGACACATTCAAATCGATTACCGGCTTTCCTTTGCGTCCGCTTTTTGTCGTGATCAAAACAACCCCGTTAGCACCGCGTGAACCGTAAATAGCTGCCGATGCCGCATCTTTCAGTACTTCTATGGATTCTATATCCGAAGGACTGATACTGTTCAGGTCGCCTGATATGGGAAACCCATCCACTACATATAAAGGTGAAGCTCCGTAATTGATGGATCCCGTACCACGGACTTTTACATTAAGCGATTTACCCGGAGCACCGGATGTCTCCTGAACATATACACCGGCGATCTTTCCTTGTATAGTCTGATCGACACGAGTCACCGGGCGATCTTCCAGATCCTCCGAGCTGACTTTTGTAATGGAACTTGTCACCTGGCTGCTCTTCAGTTTGCCGTAACCTATGGCTACCACTTCCTGCAATGCCAAAGCACTTTCATCGAGACTCACATGGATAGTAGACAGATTTCCTACTACTATTTCCTTTGAATCATAACCAATAAATGAAAATACCAGCGTTTCACCCTTCTTAGCCTCAAGCGAATACTCACCGTTCAAATCTGTGACAGTACCTCTGGTCGTTCCCTTCACAACGACGTTCACACCGGCCAACGGTTCTCCTCTTACTTCTGAGACTATACCTTTTATCTGATTTTCCTGAGCTACAAGCCGGAACGGACTTACACATAATAAAAGAAACGTCAGGAACAAATACAGTTTTAACAAATTCTTTCTCATGGTCTTTCTTTAATTCATGATTGATGCTTTTGATAATGGACAGACTTATAAAAAACGTTCGATCTGAGATAAAAAGGGGGCTACGCTCAGTCTGTGACCAAACGCACATATAGACATAACCCTCTGTTTAAAGCAAGATTATTCTTTTATAAGTATCACACAAAAACTAGGTTAAACAAAAAATACAGTTAAATTTTAAGTAGAATACAAACAACCTCCCCCTGGTAACCAGCGCGCGAATATATACCGTTGGGAACAGTCATTCGTTAGGACACAACTCGATTTCTATTTTTTCAGAAACAATGACAAAGGTAACTTTGCAAAATAAACAGCTGAATTTGCAGTTTCATGTGAAGAATAATAGCTAACCCACAACTGATCTCCCTCTACCAAGAATCCGGGATAACTCGTATCTCCACCGGAAGGCAATACATAAGATTCCTGAAGATTCCCCTCCTCGTTACCCGTAAATAAAACGGTTTTATGATGCGACGGAACATAATAGGAACGTGACCCTGCTACTAAAACTCCTTTCCCGAGAGAGATAAAATCCGGTCCGCCCAGAGGCATCTCCATTTTTTTCCAACTCCATTCTTTATAAGGAGGTAGGCTAACACCCCAATATCCGTAACGATCACCTTTTTCTCTCCTCACCATCATCAACATTTTCTTATCCGGCAAAATACGGACAGTCGTTTCATTCGGAAAGTCAGGAACATCCAGATCTGTCACCCATTGATAATTAACACCATCGGTTGTTTTCAGCAAAGTGATCCGGGCTTCACTATCTCCTTCCAGCGAATAGTTCACGCCATAACCGACAGCACCATCCCAAGTCACCCGCCAGAGCCAGTCATTACCATTTTTAGCTCTCTCTTCGATATGGATCGGAGCCGGTTCTGTAAAAGAAACTCCATCGTCGCTGAAAGATACCTGGGGGATACGGGCTATCAATTTTTTATCTTTATAGATCGATCCTCCTATGATAACCATCAACCGTCCGTCCGGTGTGACAGACAATTTAGGATCACGCAGATCATACTCCGGCTTATACATCAGCGCAACCGACTTCCATTCTTCTCCATCCTCAGAGACCAAGATTCTGACTTTCCCCTCTGCATTCCCCTTCCTATCAAAAATATGTGTTTCACCTTCCCTGAAAGAACAATAAAACTTTCCTTTATATTTGATCAGCGAAGTAAATGCACAGTGAGAGCCATTATCCCATATTTTTTTTACCGACACCTCATACTTTTGTGCGGTAATCGATGCCATACTGACTATCAGCAGGCAAAAAACAATCAGAGATACACGTTTCATAATTACTTTTTTAGAGTTAACAACTTAGATTCAATATAACTACATATAACACCAACAACAATACCGACTATCAAAGCCGCCGGCATAATCCACAGAACTTTAATATTGAATATCTCAAAGAATGCAATCAAAACGGCTGTAAGCAGGGAGATCAATCCGGCAATCACAGTCCCTCTGTTTGTTGCAAACGGGATAAACAAGGCCATAAAAAACAAGACAAATAAAGGAGCCACCACCAAATTGACGACTTTGATCACAACATCGAGTAAGTTTCCCGTCACATAAGAAATCAGGAAACAGGAACAGGAGATCACAATACCCAGAATAGCGGATATTGTCTTTATCATTTTCAAATCAGAAACAGGATCACTTTTTTTCTTCCGTACTCGGTTGATTATATCCTCCTGAATCACAGTGGAAGAAGAATTTAAACCGGAAGACAAACTCGACATCGCTGCGGCCATAATAGCTGCAGCGATCAGTCCGGTAATACCGGCCGGCAGCCCGATCAGGATAAACCGGGGAAACAGCGTATCTGCATCCTGGTATATGGTAGTACCTTCTACCATCTGTCCCGGGAAATAAGTAAAATAGGCCATGACCATCAATCCCACTACAGCCAGTAATAACTGGATACCACACGAGGCTGCCAATGATATTTTATATGAGTGGCTTGCCGTACGGGCGTCCTTAGTTGCCAGATACCGTTGAATCGCCATCTGATCCGACCCTGCCGTACAAACCTGCCAAACCAATGTCATAATAAAGATATTCCCGACAGTCATTCTTTTCGTTGCATCGATAGAAAAATCGACGGACTCCCAGTGAGCAAACAGAGCCGGATTCAAAAAAGCGTCGACAGAACCGACCTTCCACCCGATAACCACAATAGCCAGTATAACACCGACGAACATCACTGCTGTTTGTAATACATCCGTCATAACTACAGCTTTCAAACCTCCCATCGTAGTATAGACAACTGTGATCAGCACCAGTATGATACTGATAGCCGGAACCATTTCCTGAGATAGCCCCAATATAGGAATAAGGGCAGAATCGACTGTCGCATATACTATCGTCGACATCCAAAGAAACCGTAAAGAAAGAAAAAAGACCGTAGCCAGATTACGTGTGCCTTTTCCTAACTTTATCTCCAAAATCTCATAGGCACTCGTTACCCTCATCGACATAAAACGAGGTATCAGATATTTACCGACAATCCAGTTAGCTACAGGAAAAGCGGCAAGTCCCGTAAAAACGACCGGACCATATTTGATCATTTCCCCCGGATAAGCCAGGTAACTCAGTGTGCTCAACAAAGTCGCAAACAAGGATATACCGATCATCATGGAATTCATGGACCTTCCTCCCAGTACATAATCACTGGCAGTCTTATTCTGTTTGGAGGAAGAATATCCAATCATCAACATTAACAAAAGAAAAACTACGACAACCGACCAATCTAACCAGGTAAATCCCTGAGTTTTCTGTACGCCATTCATTTTCAAAATTGCGTATGCCCGGGCGGATTGTATATCCCTCCACCCTTCTGCACTGATCAGGCCGTCATCCCCGTCTCCTTCTTCAAACGAATCCGTAATGAATGACCAATCCTCCCGGTCACCTATTTGACCTAAAGCCACATAAGCCTCATATCGTTCTGTTTTTCCGCCTGTAACAGCCAGATCACGCAATTTGATTCTGATCCGTCCTATTTCTTCTCTGAAAGTGTTCTTATCGGGACAAGTCGTAACAGCACCATGTAATAAAAAGGCCACACAAGGAGAACTCAATGGTTCTGCCAAAGCCAATGATACAATTTTTTTCCAGTGAACTGTATCAAAAACACCCATATAGCTTAAACCGTAAGCCATGACCTTACGGTCCGTCTCTTTACCGGAATCAAGAACTGAAAACAACAACGTATAATCTAACGGTATAGAAGATGTTGAATTGTAAACACATCCCCACTTAAGATAAGCCTGCAACAGCCCGTTACCGATCGAATCATCTTCTATTACAACAGCCGGATATTCTTTCAAAGAAACTCGTAATTTTGCCAGACTTTCCGCTGCATGTATCTTATCCGGACTATCCGGATTGAGGTATATCTCCAATATTTTATCGACATAAGATGCCTTTTCCTTCTCATCCGACGCAACATTGGCCCAACATCTGAAATATCCGATTCTTTTTTCCGGAATAGAAGAGACATACTTGAAATCTTTCTTTAAAATAGTTTGTACCTGTGACTTATAGCCAACCTGACAAAGGAATTCCAAAGCATGAATCTTATTCCAGAAAGAACTGTCCCCTGTTTGTTTCAAGAGATATTCAGAGGCTTTATCAACGACATCTGCCTGAATCTTCTGTGCATTCACTCCGAAAAGAATGATTGACAAAAGAACAAACACAATTATTTTAGCAGATTTTTTCATCTTATGAATTTCTTTGTTAGTATTACTCCATTAAAGCCAACTGATTGTTTTCAAATCATTTTCCAAAGATTTAATTTCCGAAGCAGAGAGATTTTGTAAAGGTAAACGGCAAGGTCCGCAATTAATCCCCATCACAGAAAGGATTGCTTTAATACCCACAACAGCATTGACATACTTAACCATAATACGGATCAACTTATTTGCATCCGCCTGTATATCCACAGCTTTTTGAAGCTCTCCTTTATTGAATGTCTGAAGTAACTGATTGAATAACGGAGCAGATACATTATAAGAAGTTCCGATCCCGCCGGTTGCTCCCAGAACCAACCCGGTCAACAGGGTTTCATCATGGCCATGCAAAATATCGAACATCTCATCGTTATAATTTATACATTCCTGCATTTCCATTGAATTATAGGACGTATATTTTATACCATTCAATGTCGGAATCTCGGAAGCCGCTTTTTCTAAAAAGGCCGGCATATGAATATTCACCCCCGAGGTTGTCGGAATATGATAATAATAATAAGGTATTCCCGGAGCTTTCTCCGCAATCAGTTTATTAAACTGTACCAGTTCTTCTACCCGGTTAGGTTGTAAAAAACAGGGCCCCATAGCAGAGATAGCATCCGCCCCGATGAGACCGGCGTGAACAGCCAACTCCGATGATATCCTGTAACTGGTACTGCCGACATGAACCAATATTTTAAGCCGATCGGAAAACTTCATCCAGGCTTCAGCGACTTTCTTACGCTCTTCTGTGTCCAGGAACAAACTTTCCCCCGTAGTTCCGCAAACAAAAACACCTGCCACTCCCAGTTTAATTAGATGCTCCGCATAAGCATCGATCGCTGTGAGGTTGATATCGCCATTCTTTTCCATCGGTGTAACCGTGGCGGCAATAAGCCCTTTAATTTTAGTCTTCTCCATAACTTGTCATTTAAGGTTGATAATCTATTTCAACTACTCATTTTCCTGTATTCTTCAATATACAACTGATAAGCCATCAAATGCCGCCTGATCACCTCTTCATACTCATTCTTATTCCTGTTCCTCAAAGCCTGAAGAATATCTTTATGAGAAGCCTGAAGTTTCTCCTTCTTTATTTTATTATTGAACACATCAAACTCATCATAATTGTCATGAATATAGCGATACATAGGGATCAGCATTTGCTGTAGGTCCATAATAATCTGATTTCCTGTAATAGCATACATCCGGGAATGAAACTCCAGTTCATCTTCCATAGAAACTCTCACTTCCCCCAGAACGACTTCTTTGGCCAAAATACTTTCCAGATCTTTAATATCCTTATCCGTTATCCGATTCAGCAAAGTGGGAATAATTCCCAGTTCAAGCGTATACCGTAGTTCAAGCAGATCGATAATCGTATCCCTACCTAACATCTGAGGATTGATCAACTTCTCCAGATTTTTTCTTATATCCGGTTCCTGCAGAACGATCCCTCTCCTTTTACGGCTGTCCAGGATACCTAATGAACGTAAACGGCTTAAGGCTTCTCTGACAACGTTACGCCCTACTCCCAGTTGTTCCGACAGTTCTTCTTCATGAAGTAACCTGTCACCGGGTTTTAAATTCTTCTCCTTAATATATTTAAGAAGAGACTCTTCCACCAGATCAACCAGGGTGGTAGTTTCCGTATTAATCTTTAATGATTCCATAGTATTATAATTATGTGTTATATGTATTACATATTAAATATGTCCCACAAATATAAATGATGATTATAATATTAGCAAGCATTATAAGTAATTTATTTTGTTAAAAATCAAAACGGAACAAATGAAGAATTGAATATCAATGAATACAGGTTAAAAAAAATCCCTCTGCATTTTAATATTCTTTCAAAAGAGTGCAGTAAACCAAAAACCCATTACCTTTGCCCGTGTTTCAATAAAGGCAAAATGAAATCAGATGCTTATAAGGGCCATCTGGCTATGCTGGGGGCAAATATATTATGGGGGCTGATGTCTCCCGTTTCAAAAGCCGTATTAATGGCTGGTCCGGTCAGTGCGTTGTCGCTCACGACTTTCCGCATGGTGGGAGCGGCTGTCGTTTTCTGGCTGGCGTCACTCTTCACCAAAAAAGAACATGTCAACCATCAGGACCTTGCGAAGCTGTTCTTCGCCGCGTTACTGGGAATCGTACTGAACCAGGGGTCATTCATCTTCGGCGTTTCCCTGACCTCGCCTATCAATGCCTCCATAGTCACGACAACAACGCCTATCATTACTATGATTATTGCGGCATTCTACCTGAAAGAACCTGTCACCGGAAAAAAGGTAATCGGTATCTTTGTCGGGGCAGCCGGAGCCTTGTTGCTGATTCTGAGCAGTCAAAGCGCAGCGGCCGGTAGCGGTAAAAGCAGCAATATATGGGGTGACCTGCTCTGCCTGCTGGCACAGTTCAGTTTCTCTTTTTATTTTGTGTTGTTCAAGGGATTAATAGGCAAATATTCCCCTATCACATTGATGAAATGGATGTTCACATACGCTTCCATCTGCACGATACCGTTCTCCTACAACCATATTGCAGGTATCGATTTCCTGAATCTTCCTTCTGAATTGTATATGGGTATCATTTATGTCGTACTGGGAGGTACTTTCCTGCCTTACCTGTTCATTCCTATCGGACAAAACCTGTTGCGCCCGACAGTAGCTTGTATGTATAATTACGTACAACCAATCGTTGCGTCACTGATTGCCGTACTTTGGGGGATGGATACTTTTGGAGTGATGAAAGGGATTGCCGTAGCATTGGTATTTACCGGCGTTTATATCGTAACACAAAGTAAATCGAGGGCCCAGTTAGAGGCCCTCTGAAATACCTTTCCATAAATTATCGTCAGGGACAGGGGCTACAATCTTTATCAATTCTTTGGATACCGGATGGATAAACTCGGCACTCCGGGAATGGAGACTGATACCACCATCTTTATTCGAACGCTCGGCACCATATTTCAGGTCTCCTTTAATCGGACACCCCATCTTTGCCAACTGGCAGCGTATCTGATGATGCCGGCCGGTTTTCAGGTCTATTTCCAATAAGAAATAATTATCCGAATGCGCAATCACCTTATAATGAAGAATCGCTTTCTTTGAATCCGGACGTTCGGTATCGTAAGCGTAACTCTTGTTTTGTTTCTCGTTACGGACCAGCCAGTTCACCAGTTCGCCTTCTTCAGCCGGCGGACAGTTCTTGACAATGGCCCAATAGGTTTTCTTCACCTCTCCTACCCGGAACATCTCGTTCAGGCGGGGCAAAGCTTTACTGGTCTTGGCAAACAGGACTACACCACTCACCGGACGGTCCAGCCGGTGGGTAACACCGACATACACATTTCCCGGCTTGCAATACTTCTCTTTCAGCCACGCCTTGAGCATTTCCGAAAGAGGAGTATCACCGGTTTTATCTCCTTGTACAATCTCACGGCATGTTTTGTTTACCGCGATGATATGATTGTCTTCGTAGATAACTTCCATATTACATATTCATACCGCCGTCTACCTGAATCACCTGTCCGGATACATAAGCAGACAAATCTGATGCCAGGAATGTAGCTACATTTGCCACATCTTCAGTAGTACCGCCGCGGCGCAAAGGAATCTTCTTGTTCCATTCTTCTCTTACTTCTTCCGGCAATTTCGCAGTCATATCGGTAATGATAAAACCAGGAGCGATTGCATTAGCACGGATACCGCGTGAACCCAGTTCCTGAGCCACCGATTTAGCCAAACCGATCATACCGGCTTTTGAAGCCGAATAGTTGCTCTGACCGGCATTCCCGTGAACACCTACGACAGAAGACATATTGATAATGTTACCTGCACGCTGTTTCATCATGACCGGAGTACAAGCATGAATGAAGTTGAAAGCCGATTTCAGGTTCACATTCAGGACAGCATCCCACTGACCTTCGCTCATACGCATCATCAGGCCGTCTTTCGTGATACCGGCATTGTTAACCAGAATATCGATACGACCGAAGTCTTTCACGATTTCCGCCACTACATTATGAGTCTCTTCAAAGTTGGCTGCATTAGAAGCATATCCTTTTGCTTTAACGCCTAAAGCTTCGATTTCTTTCTGTGTAGCTTCACCGTTCTCGTCGATAACCAGGTCTGTAAATGCGATATTTGCACCTTCAGCGGCAAACTTTAAAGCGATAGCCTTACCGATACCGCGTGCAGCACCGGTTACAATGGCAACTTTTCCTTCTAATAATTTCATAATATTTCTATTTACGTTTATATTAACACTGTATCAGACAAGCACCCGCCGAATATCCGCCGCCGAAGACGGTCAGACAAACCAGGTCGCCTTTCTTGAATGTATGGTCATTCTGCGCATACACCAAAGCCGAACTAACCGAACCGGTATTACCCAGTTCTTCGATATTATGCAGGAACTTTTCTTCCGGCAAATTCAGCTGCTTGGCAATATTCGACATGATACGCATATTTGCCTGGTGACCGATGAAATAAGTCAGGTCATCCAACGCAAATCCGTTCTTCTCCAACAGATAAACTGCATTTTTAGGCATGTAGGTACAAGCCTGGATAAACACGTCGCGACCTTCCGGCATCTGGATACCACCGTCACGAGGACGCAACTGCACACCTTCAGGCCCTTTCCCCAGATGACCCAACCCCTGTGTAAACACTTCAATGATATGCGGATCTTTCTCTGTCACACGTTCCTTTGAAATAAAGAACGCAGCAGCGGCATCTCCCCAGAGGTGACCGGCTTTCGGATCTGTTTCATTATAATAAGCAGAATTTTTATCTGCTGAAAGGATTAAAGCCTTTGTAGCCTTTCCCATGGCAAAATAACCTTCCACAACTTCCAGCGCATTTAAAAAAGAGGAACAGGCAGATGATAAATACAACGCTTTCGCATTTGTAATATTAAACTCACGCTGCGTATAATGGGCTGCGGTAGCAACTGTATCGTACGGAGAATAGGATGCTGAGATAATCAAATCAACTTCCGTAATGTCATACGGCAATTTTGGCAGTGCGTTACGTACGGCGTCCATTCCCATGGTACAAATTGTCTCTTCCGGTTTGGCTTTGGACCGGGTTTTAATACCCGTACGCTGTTCAATCCATTCACTTGTCAACCCGTTTAATTCCAAAAAATGTTGGTTGTGCACCCGCTCTTCAGGCACATAAAACCCTGTTGCATTAATAAACATCTCTGGTTTACTTTATCTTTATTCCGTTGAATATTAAATTCATTACATTATCTCTCCGCTTAATCCGCTGGCTGATATTATCTCCCATAATACCCCTTATATAAGGAACTTCCAATCCCTTTAAGGCATGATGTAGCACCACTGCTGTTATTTCTGTATCAGGCATTGCAAAGATTCCTTCCTTCACTCCGGCATCCAATATTCCCTTCAATAATTCTGTCTCACGTATGTCAAAGTTCTTACGAACCTTCTCCACGCGCCATATATCACGGAAAAAGTTAGCTTTCAGCGTACCATTACGAAATACGAGCGCTTTGATAGCATCCAATCTGGCATAGATGAATGTCATCAACTTCTCATCAGCTGGCAAATCCTTTCCGGCAACATCAAGCAGCATCTTGTATAACTGGTCCAGCTCCGATTCCACCACAGCCAGATAAATCTCATTTTTGCTCTTGAAATACGTATATAACGTACGTCTGCCTTTCCGGGAAGCCTGTGCAATATCGTTCATTGTCGTATTATCAACCCCCATGCGGGCAAACAATTGCCTGGCCACATCCACCAACATTTCGCGTGTTTTAGAAACTGTCATCGGCATTGTATTGCACATTTTGATTAAAACTGTGCGCAAAGTACCTAAAAAAGATTGGTTCTACCAAGTATATTAAAAAAAACTTGCAATAAATTTGTTTTGTAAGAAAATATCCCTACCTTTGCACTCGCAATCAAGAAATGATAGCAACTATATCGCGGAGTGGAGCAGTGGTAGCTCGTTGGGCTCATAACCCAAAGGTCGTAAGTTCGAGTCTTGCCTCCGCAACTATCTAAAGGCTTTCAGTATTCACTGGAGGCCTTTTTCTTTTTTATCTTTCCTAAGCTTTATTAGCCAAATTTAAGCCGTCAATTTCCGCCCCGGCATGTTTATTGTAATGTAGATGTATGGATATCAACCGACAAAAAGACTTAACAATATAATAATATGGCTTATATAGACTATTACAACATTCTAGGGGTGAACAAAGGCGCTTCACAGGACGACATTAAAAAAGCGTACAAGAAGCTGGCCCGTAAATATCATCCGGACCTGAATCCGAACGACCCGGATGCTCACCGGAAATTCCAGGAGATCAACGAAGCCAATGAAGTACTGAGCGACCCGGAAAAACGGAAGAAATACGACCAATACGGTGAAAACTGGAAACATGCCGACCAGTTCGAAGCTCAGCAGAACCAATACGGACAGTATCAGGGCGGCTTCGGTGGTTTTAGCGGCTTTGGAGGCAGCAACAGCAGGGGTGCCCAATGGAGTGCCTCAGACGACGGCAGCGGCTTCTCCGACTTCTTCGAATCCATGTTCGGAGGCGGCGGTCGTGGCAGAGGCAACCATGCTTTCCGCGGCCAGGACTATAATGCAGAACTGCATGTCTCTTTGGCAGATGCAGCCCAAACACACAAACAGGTTATTACCGTCAACGGTAAGAATCTGCGCATAACCGTACCAGCCGGTATCGCAGACGGACAGACCATCAAGCTGAAAGGCCAGGGCGGTCCGGGTGTAAACGGCGGACCTGCCGGCGATCTGTACATCACATTCAGCATAGCAGAAGACAGCCGTTTCAAACGGGTTGGCGACGATTTATATATAACCGCCCCGTTGAACCTCTACACTGCCATACTGGGTGGCGAACAAATCGTAGAAACAATGGACGGCAAGGTAAAACTGAAAGTGGCTGCCGGAACGCAGAACAACAGCAAAGTCCGCCTGAAAGGCAAAGGTTTCCCTGTCTATAAAAAAGACGGGCAGTTCGGTGACCTGATCGTCACCTACTCCATCGAGATACCGACTAATCTGACGGATAAACAAAAAGAGTTGTTCCGCGAAATACAGAGTCTTAATCAATAAAACACGAGTACTATGCAAACAGATTTAATTATAGTCAACGAATATTGCCGGATATGTCATATAGAACCTTCTTTCATCTTCAGGCTGGAAGAAGGCGGACTCATTGAAATCCGTATCATCGAAGGCGAAAAGTATTTACAGGCGGAGCAATTACACGATATCGAAAGATATACACGTATGTATTACGACCTCTCAATCAATTTCGAAGGAATCGATGCCATCCACCATCTGCTGAATCGTGTCAAATCCATGCAACAGCAAATCGGACATCTGAAAAAGAGGTTGCGGGTATATGAAGCAAAAGATTTTGAAGAAAATGAATTATAAAATCCGAATGACACATCTACCTTACATTCAACCTGGTAGATGTGTCATTTTGTTACTAAAAGAAGCCTTACTCCCCGGCTTTCAACAGAAAGACAAAAACTTTTTGTAAAATAATTTGGATTGTAAGAAATAATTCATACCTTTGCACTCGCAATCAGGAATGATAGCAACTATATCGCGGAGTGGAGCAGTGGTAGCTCGTTGGGCTCATAACCCAAAGGTCGTAAGTTCGAGTCTTGCCTCCGCAACTTTTTGAAGAAGCGACACAAAAAAGCGATGTACATTAATTGTACATCGCTTTTTTACTTTTCAATAAATCTAAATTGTGCATGATACCATTCACTTACATATTTTTACAATACTAAAAATGAGCGTCAAATAAAGACTTTCTAGCATCAACAAATGATGTAAAATTATCAGAGGACCTAAAACTACGACTAGGAGGAGCATCAAATAAATCGTCCCAAGCAGGAGTAGACAAAGATTCCCCTTTGCCTGATAAACTTGCATGTGAAGCCTTTGCTGTCGTTTTCCAAGCATATACCGCATATGGATCCATGTTCAAAAGTATATTAGTTAAATGCTTTATCTTAATTAAATCTGGGTTTGTTGTTTTAAACATGGGAAGCAACTCATCATAATAACCCTCATAATCTTTGACATATCTCTCTAATCGCTCTTGCAATTCCCTTGAATAAGTACCTGAAATAGGAACTTCATCTGCAAATATCACTTCTTCAACGTCATTTGGAGTTAATATTTGTTCATCAAAAATTTTAAATACCTCAACAACAGTCTTTGCATCTACCAGAGCTTTAAGAATAATCTTATGTGCTGCAGTATGAGGTCCTTGTAAAGCAAAACTCAGTTTGTTAGCAGGTTTAGTATGTGTATATGTATATAAGGTTGGAACCCTGGCTCTCAATTCTTCTCTATTCGCATTTTTCAGCTTTCTGTCATAAACAACAGCTTCACGTTTAGTTGGGAAAATAGTATATGGATCATAACTTGAATACCATTCTCCGATTCTACGTTGCTCCACTTTGAATTGAATAGAAAGGTCATTAACTTTATTTTTAGTCAAAGAAAATGTATCCTTTGTCTTTTTCTTGATAGCTTGAGCAAGCTTCGCTTGATTAATTGCAACATCTCGATTATCCTCTATTTGCATCAGTTGCCTCGATCTCTTTATCTGGGGTATAAAAGTTGAAAATTGCATCGGAACTCGTTCTGCTTTCATTAGTTATTTTAATTTAAAGATTCTCATATAATATTTTACAATGTGCCGGAAAGATAGTAAAAAATAAAAAACAACAAAAACTTAATTTGCAAATAACCATAATAAATTGATGAAATGCAAGATAAAGGATGTAAACGTAAAAACAACATTTATCAAAAAGTAACGAAAATCACTTTTGTTAATTTCGTTTTTCTATGATTTCAATCAAAAAAAGCCGTCTCAAAAAGACAGCTTTCTTTCAGGTTTAGGAATATTGATGTTTTATTCCACCGGCAAGTAATCCTCCTCTACTAATTTGTTCTTCGCAAACATATCCTTCACAAACAAATATCCGATACCACCGAACAGAGCTAAAAAAACAAAGCCGATAAGTATCAGTGGCTTTTTAGGTGAAGCAGGCTTTAATGGCACCGTTGCCGGGCTGATCACCGTATAGACCGGAGTTTGTTCCTGGACACGAAGTTTGTCCTGCTCCAGTTTCTGGGCCAACGTATTGTAAACATTGAAGGTCAGTGTCTATAACACATTAGCGCAAAAACAGGAACAGGATAAATTGCGGGTACAGGAACAAACACCTGTCTATACCATTATAGAACCTGCTTCCGTCCCCCTGAAAGCTTCAACACCTAAAAAAATACTGATCCTTATCGGTTGTATTTTTCTTGACCTGATAGCAATAAGCGGATATGTACTGATCAGAGACAGGCAAATATTCTGATCAGTACATATTCTTGTAGTCGAAGTTACGACCGGCTGATCTGTAACCCCTTATCGGAAAGGCTCATCTCAACGAAACGGGCATTCGGATTATGCGGCGAAGCAGTCAGCTGTCTGCGTATTTGTAAGGCCGCATCCGGATCTTTAGCGACGATATACAGATAACCGCCTCCACCTGCTCCGGGTAATTTATATCCCAAGGCATACTCTTTAATCTGGGTGATAAGTGCCTCTACTGCCGGAGGATTTGTTCCGGAATCGAGTGCTTTCTTTTGTTCCCAGGTCTTTGCGATAAGTTTGCCGTAGGTTTCAAAATTACCGCACTGGATGGCTTCAAACATATCCAGGGCATGTGTTTTCATTTCTGAGAGCAGGTGGAGATGAGTCCCACTGTTCAGGAACATCCCTTGCACGATCTCAGCCAGGATATTTTTTGCCGTACGGGTTATACCGGTATAATAAAGTAAATGACAGCCCTGATATTGCGAGTCTGTAAACAAATATTCCGGCAACCAGCGCACGGAAGGATTCTGGTTGAATCCCTCTCCTGTTTGTAAAAGTTTCAGACCGTGCAATACTCCGCCATACTGATCCTGCCAGCCTCCGCCGGTTGTCAGCAATTGTTCCAAGATCAATGTACGGTACCCTATCTTACTTTTATCCCAGGCCAGACCGCAAAAATCAGAGATTGCACCCAGAACCGTTGCTGCCAGGATAGAACTGGTACCAAGTCCGGAACCGGCAGGAATAGCCGCCAGTAAAGTTACCTCCAACCCGCAACCGAAACTCTTCAACTGATCTTCCAGCGAAGGGTAATGCTCTGCTGAAAATTCCGGGACAAAGCCGGCAAGTGCTAACGCTGCTTTCGGTATAGAGAAAGGAGAACCGATCTTTTTATAATCATGCAATTCATCCCAGGTTGAAACAACCTCCATAGCCCCCAGGTCTATGGAACGCAAAATAATTTTATATTCTTTCGATGGCTTGACATATACTTGCAACGGCGGCTGGCCATTCAGTTCGATAGCTACATTAACCACGTTTCCACCGGCATACATACAGTAAGGAGGTGTGTCAGTCCATCCGCCAGCCAGGTCGATACGTACCGGACTACGTCCCCAAACAATCTGATCGCGATAGACATTCAGGAAAGGAGATTGTTTTTCACGGGAAACAGACCCGATCAGTCCTTCTCTCAACAATGAAAAAGCATCCTGTTGTTCCTCTTCATAAGGTTTCCCTTCCAGTTGCAATACACGAGCCCGGAACATCCGGTTATGTATCCGTTTCATTAAAGGAACTTCAGAGGAAAGCACCTCAGGTAAAGCCAGATTTCCACCGGCAAATTCACGTGCAGCATCAGCAAGGTCCAACTGATAGAAGACACTTTTCTCGTGATTAGCGGCCAGCATCGGCCAGTTGGCATAACGGAACTTTTCACGTTGGGCAAACAACCGATCCAGATTCGCATAATCAGATAATTCATTCGCCGACATTTTCCGGGAAGTTTCCCATATCTTACGGCCATTTTCCAGTCCGGGTTCGGAAACCATCCAGCGTATCACCAGTCCTAATTCGTCCGTATTCTTACAAACCGGGAACAACGGGGCATTCTGTAAATCATCAAAAGGTTCGAATGTTACTCCCCTATCCTTTCCCCATTGAATGACAGGACATCCCATGAAAAGCGTTTTCTCATCGTCAGATGCTCCTTTAAACGGATCATTAAAACCATAAGGACGTGCAGCCCAGTCTTGCTCACCGACCGGAACGACATCGATACAAACACCGGAGGGCAGATCCAATTCCCAGTTATTTGCCGGGACACCGGTTATTATATGGCGGTTATCCAGTTTCCAATTCTTTCCTATATAACTGTTTTCAATCCATAGCTCAGAGTTCTCGGCTGTCAGCGTCAAATCGATAGCTGCATTCTGCACGAACATGGCCGGATGAGGTTTAACCTTACGGTGCATAATTGCCCGCTGGTCACGTACCAGATTCTGAACGGCTAGTGTGGAAGAGATCAGTTCACGACTCGTGCCATAATGGTAAAACTCTCCTCCTTCCAATGGTAAAATAGCCACACTTAACTGATTCAGTTCAGTATCGGCAATACAGGGATGTTCTCCCAATGCCAGCCCAAATTCAGAATACAGATCGTAAGATTTCATAGTCTTCCCGTCGGCTGTATAAGAATGTTTCATCAGCAACTCCATTGCCCGGTCGCTAAGTAACCAGACCCCTATATCCATCAGGAAAAGATGTGTCTGTGCCAACTTCCCCAAATCATCCAAAGAAGGCTTCTGAAGCATAAAGTCCAGTTTATCGGGCGTCTGCCGGTCCGACACGAATACACCATGGTTGGTAGCCAGGGCAGGATCGACCCACAATCCGTAACAAACAACATCCACCTCCGGAATATCCTGTAACGGCTCACTGTTTCTTATATACACATCACCACTGGCAATCAGGGTATGGAGTGAATCCGGCGCTTTATACATGATCTCCTCATATAAAGGAAGTTGCAGGGATAGCAGATTTTGTGATAACTTTTGCCCTCTCGCCCATCTGAAAACAGGTATCGGAGTCAAAATCTTTCCCGACGGGGCATATCCGGGTAACCGCCGGCTTTGACCTCCGGCATGCAACAAAATTCTTTTTTCTTTTGCCAGCCATTCCTTTACAGGTATTTGAGGTGCTTCATTTTGCCGGCATGCTTCGATCAACCAGGTTGTACCACCACCGGAACCAAGCCGTGCCCCTACCGGGTCGGAAGTACAAAACCATTCATCCACATTTACTTTCGCTATCTTGTGGAAACTATTCACCAAATTGGGCGGTAACGATAATAATTTCTTCATATTTATATATGTATCAGGAAACGATGAAATCATTCCTGCCTAGTTATTCTATCTTTATCACAAAAGTAGTTTTTCCTTCCATTATGATCACACGTAAGTTAAATTTTAATTTAATTTTACCATTCAATATGCCATTGGTTTAAATTATTATATTCATATTTGTAGTGAAAAGCAACTTACATATCCAGTTGACGATAAAAAACGTTGGTTTTTACTAATCACCCCCTATCATTTAGTTTTCTAACGTATCTTTAGTTATTCATTTAATATTCAATTGTATGATATACGGTTATGTAAGAGTCAGTACGGATAAGCAGAGTACTGAAAATCAGCGATTTGAAATTGAAAAGTTCGCAAAAGCCAAAAGCATGCGTATTGATCGCTGGGTAGAAGAAACAATCAGTGGAACAACAGATGTTGCAGAACGACAACTAGGACGGTTAATCAAGCAAATCCGTAAAGGAGACATCTTGATTACAACTGAGTTATCCCGTTTAGGTCGTAACCTGATGCAGGTTATGAGCTTCCTCCATCAATGCATGGAGAGAGACATTTTCGTGATAACAGTAAAAGAACGCTATGAGTTGGGAAACAACATCAACAGCAAAATCCTGGCCTTTGCTTTCAGCCTGAGTGCCGAGATAGAACGTAACCTGATTTCTCAACGTACAAAAGAAGCGTTGGCACGAAAGAAAAAAGAAGGGACAAAACTAGGTCGTCCCAAGGGGGGAAAGTCGGAACAGTACAAACTGTCCGGTAAAGAAAATCTCATTCGTAAACTTCTGGAAGAAAAGAAAACCAGATTGTACATCAGTAAAAAGTTAGGAGTAAACAGACAAACTTTAAGAGATTTCATGAGGATGAACCCGGAGTTAGACTGATTATAGAAATATTAAGTTTTTTGTCGCCCGAAGAACATGTGTCCCAATTGTTAAACAATGCAATCCAGGTGAATAAAATCTAAGCTAAATTGTTTATTTATAGTTGTTTGTTCTAAATACATAAGAAAAATGTGTATTGAAACATCTAATATTAATACTGTTTGTGTTCTGAAGGAATATTTTATCCACCATTACACTCTCATTATGAAAACATTAGATACAATTATCGATCAACAAAAAATTAATTTTTAATGATTCACATATCAGAAGCAAATAACAGGCCGTCTTCGGACAAGACAGACATTTTTTTGAGAATAAAAAAGAGATTGTAAAAATTACACTAAGAGAAAAAATTCAAGGAATAAAGTGATATGGATTAAGTATTTAAGTTAAAAGCTAAGAAGTTATTCTATTAGGCGCAGCAAGGAATAGAAAGAACAAGAACTCTGGGATTCTACTTTAGTAAATAATTACTTGTGTATTGAGAAAACTTCATTTTTTCATCTCACTTTTACACATTATTATACTATAAATTAACTAATTGTGAATAAATATACTATCTTTGGGATAAATTGCGCTAGTAGAAATATTCGTTGAACCTTATAAAAAGAAAAGAGTATGGAAAGAACACTTGTAATATTAAAACCATGCACCATCCAGCGAGGTCTGATTGGTGAAATAATTGCCCGTTTTGAAAAAAAGGGATTGATACTGGAAGGCATGAAAATGACCTGGTTGACGGATGAGATTTTAAGCGAACATTACGCTCACCTGAAAGAAAGGTCTTTTTTCCAAAGGGTTAAAGACGCAATGGCTGTATGCCCTGTGATTGTTTGTTGCTGGAAAGGAGTCGATGCGGTAAATGTAGTGCGTACGCTGGCCGGATCAACCAATGGAAGAAATGCCGCCCCGGGAACCATCCGCGGAGACTACAGCATGAGTGTACAGGAAAATATCGTACATGCCTCCGATTCACCGGAAACAGCCGCTATCGAATTGAAAAGATTTTTCAATGAGGATGAATTATTTAGTTATGAGACAAAAAACCTGCTCAGTCTTTATGCGAACGATGAATTCTGAGAGATAAAGTAAACGAAAAGCCGGAAAAGAGTCTATGATTTCTCTTTTCCGGCTTTTTTATTTCTACTATATCATCCTATCCTCCCGAACCGGATGAACAACCTCATTACTAATCTAAAAATCTAATACCATGAAAAACACACTACATTATATAAACAAGCCCATTCCATGAAATGTTCCGAAAAAATAAAGAAATTACTTGCAGTTGTATTATTCCCGAATTGGACCTATATTTGTACTGTATTTTAAACACGAGTACAGACAAAAAATTAAAAGAAAACAATATGCACAGTTGGTTTGAATGTAAAGTCTCCTTTGAAAAAGTATTGGAGAACGGAATGCAAAAGAAAGTAACAGAACCTTATCTGGTCGACGCCCTCTCTTTCACAGAAGCGGAAGCCCGTATCATCGAAGAAATACGCCCGTTCATATCCGGCGAATTTACTGTTACTGACATCAAACGTGCCCGTCTTTCAGAATTGTTCTTCAACGAAAACGGCGACCGTTTCTACAAAATTAAAGTATATTTCATCACACTCGATGAAAAAAGCGGTGCTGAAAAGAAAACGGCTGCACAGATGCTTGCACAGGCTTGCACACTGAAAGAAGCCATCGCCGTACTGGAAGAAGGCATGAAAGGCACCATGGCCGATTACACAATCGCTTCGGTTACAGAAACCATGCTGATGGACGTATTCCCTTTCTCCGTCAATGATGACAAAACGCCCAAATCAGGAGAAGAACTGATTGCCGAACAGAAAAAACAGGCTGAGGACAAAGCACAGGAAGCATGAGTATCTCCCAGAACATAGTACAGTTAAAGGCATCGCTACCGGCAAACGTCACATTGGTAGCCGTGTCCAAGTTTCATCCGGCAGAAGCATTGATGGAGGCCTACAATGCTGGCCAGCGTGTCTTTGGCGAAAGCAGGGCACAGGAGCTGACGGCTAAACAAAAAGTACTACCGGGTGATATCGAATGGCATTTTATCGGTCCGCTGCAAAGCAATAAAGTAAAAGATATTGCGCCATTTATCCATACAATCCATAGCATCGACTCGCTGAAATTATTACAGGAAGTAAATAAACAAGCCGCAAAAAACAACCGTATAATCCGTGTATTGCTGGAGATACATGTTGCTCAGGAAGAGACCAAACACGGACTAAGTCCTGACGAGTGCCGTGAGCTTCTGCAAAACGAACAACTTGCCGAACTAGGCAATATTCAGATATGCGGATTGATGGGAATGGCGACCTATACCGATGACATTGCGCTCATCGAACAGGAATTTCACATCTTACATGAACTTTTCAGCGAATTAAAAGCTATATATTTCATAGGAAATGATAATTTTGCAGTACTATCTATGGGAATGAGTCACGATTATCCGGTTGCCATTCGCCAGGGTAGCACCATGATACGGGTTGGAACCAGTATTTTCGGCGAACGCGAGTACTAACACATTAAATTGAATCTGACATGATTGACATTAAAACCCAATATGCGGGACTAACACTTCGTAATCCGTTAATTGTAGGAAGTTCAGGTCTGACAAACAACCCTGAGCGAAACAAGGAATTCGAAAAGGCAGGTGCCGGAGCGATTGTTCTCAAATCTCTTTTTGAAGAACAAATTGAAATGCAAAGCGATTCGCTTATGCAGGATTCAGACTATCCGGAAGCTGCCGATTATATCCGTGGTTATGTAAAAGCAAACCAGGTAAACAACTATCTGGAACTGATAAAAAAGACAAAAGAACAGTGTACCATTCCTATCATTGCCAGCATCAACTGTTACAAGTCTGATGTGTGGATTGACTTTGCCCGTCAGATAGAGCTGGCAGGAGCCGACGCACTTGAACTGAATGTCTATTTTCTTGAAACGAGTCTGGAATACAATCCCGACGAGATTCGTGACCTTTACGTCAACATCATCCGGAAAGTAAAGGAAACGGTTTCAATACCCGTTATCATGAAAATCGGGAAAAACGTCGGAAACATTCCGGCACTGGTTAATACATTAAAGGTTAACGGGGCAGATGGCGTAGTGATGTTCAACCGCTTTTACCAGCCGGACATCGACATCAACAATATGCAGATAGTATCGGGCAACGTATTCAGCAACCACTCCGACCTGAGCGACACAATCCGCTGGACGGCAATCATTTCAGGTAAGGTTCCCGGAATAAGCATCGCTTCGTCAACCGGTATCCACGATTGGGAAGACGTTATCAAATGCCTGTTGGCAGGAGCTTCTGCCGTACAGATGTGCAGCGCATTATATACTCATGGCGGCGAAATCATATCACAGGTACTTACTTGTATTGAAGAATGGATGCACCAGACACATTATCAGAATCTGGCACAATTCCAGGGTAAACTGAATTATGCCAATATCCCGGATCCGGCCATGTATGAACGTTCACAGTTCATGAAATACTTCTCAAACAGAGACTAAGAAACAAATCTGATAAAACAGAAAAGAGACAGGGTTCCAGCCTTGTCTCTTTTTTATTTATTCCTTAATCATTGTCAGAAGCATTTTAAAACGTTGCACCGCTGTTAAAGCATGCGGTACATTGGCAGGAAGCACCAACGACTCCCCTGCTTTCATCCGGGAATGATTTCCATCGACAACGATTTCCATTTCACCTTCCAGTATTTGTACCAGAGCATCAAAAGGTGCGGTATGTTCACTCAGTCCTTCCCCTTTATCAAAAGAAAACAGAGTAATGTTACCTGCTGCACTTTTCACGATTTGTTTGCTGACAACCCCACCCGCTGAATAATCAACCAAATTGCTTAAATCGACTACAACTCCTTTTTGAAATAATTTTTCCATATCTTTTCTATTTACTGGTTTATAATAATCAATTCTGTTTTTCTTAAAACAACAGATGAAAAACATTTGTTCTCAACTACCCTTCAACAAGCCGGATGAAATATTTTCCACTAAACAATATCAATATTAAAAATATTATCTATCTTTGCATCATTAATAAAGAATACGACATGGAAGCAATCTGCGTAATCAAAGACATATACAAAACATTATATCAGTTTGAAAAGACTTTTTCAGACGTTCATGAAATTACAATCAACGAAGCAATGCTACTTTGCTGCCTGAAAGACAATCAGCCCAAATCAGCAGGCACCATCTGTGAATATATCGGATTATCGAACTCACGTGTATCCAAAGTAATCACTTCCGTTGAAAACAAAGGCTTTATCGACCGTACGATGAGTAAGGAAGATAAACGGCAGATGTTTTTTTCTCTCACCCCGAAAGGGAAAGAAAAAGTACAGAAAATGATGAATGCCGAATTACGTTTCGACGGCCTGTTCGGAAAACTGCAACAATGTATGGAAAAGGGATAATCCCTTTTTTTACTTATTTATTTTCCATTAGAAAATATGTATAATAACAATAATAAAGAAAGTAAGATGAAATATTTAGTAATCGGAGGAGTAGCCGGCGGAGCAACAGCCGCCGCACGTCTGAGAAGAATGGACGAAAATGCAGACATTATCCTGTTTGAACAGGGCAAATATGTATCATACGCCAATTGCGGGCTACCTTATTATATCGGTGGCGTCATTGCAGAGCGTGATAAACTGTTCGTACAAACCGCCGAAGGTTTTACCGCCCGTTTCAATATTGATATACGGACCGAGCAGGAAGTAACCGTTATCCATCCCAAAGAAAAAAACGTTGAAGTGAAGAATCTCCGCACCGGACAGTCTTATACCGAAAGCTATGACAAACTGGTACTCTCTCCGGGAGCCGAACCTTTGCGTCCCGGCATCAAAGGTATCGACAGCAAAAAGATATTCACCCTACGCAACGTACCCGATACCGATACGATCAAAAAGTATATAGACCGGGAGCATCCCCGCCATGCAGTAGTTGTAGGCGGCGGATTCATCGGACTCGAAATGGCCGAAAACCTGCACGACCAGGGTCTTGATATCGCCGTTGTCGAGATGGCTAACCAGGTAATGGCTCCGCTCGATTATTCAATGGCCGCTATCGTACATCTGCAACTGATTGAAAAAAAGGTAGACCTACGTCTGGAAGACGGCGTATTACGTTTTGAAGAGACGGACGGAGGTATCATCGTCCACCTGAAGAGCGGCAAACAGATTCCGACAGACCTGGTTATCCTCAGTATCGGTGTACGTCCTGAAACAAAGCTGGCCAAAGAAGCCGGACTGACCATCGGAACTTTGGGAGGGATTGCCGTAAACGATTATATGCAGACCTCCGACCCGGACATTTATGCCCTGGGAGATGCTGTCGAAGTGCTCAATCCGGTAACAGGCAAACCGGCTTTAATCCCGCTGGCTGGTCCGGCGAACAAACAGGGACGTATCGTAGCCGATAATATCGTATTCGGCAATCGCGAAACTTATAAAGGTACGATAGGCACTTCTATTGCCAAAGTGTTTGATATTACGGTCGCTGCCGCCGGTGCCAATGCCAAGTTACTGAAACGGGAAGGCATCCCCTATCAGTCATCATACACCCACTCGGCTTCGCACGCCGGTTATTATCCGGGAGCCGTTCCGATGTCTATAAAAATAGTATTCTCACCGGACAACGGACAGTTATACGGTGCCCAGATTGTCGGATTCGACGGAGTAGACAAACGAATCGAAATGCTTGCCCAGGTAATACAACGCAAAGGAACAGTCTACGACCTGACCGAACTGGAACAGGCCTACGCACCTCCTTATTCGTCCGCCAAAGACCCCGTCAACATGGCTGGTTATGTTGCAGAGAATATCCTTACCAAAAAGGTCGAAACCATTAACTGGCGCGACATAGCACAGCTGGGCAGCAATACCCTGTTGGTCGATGTACGCACTGCCGACGAATACAACCTGGGTTCCATACCAGGGGCTATCAATATCCCGGTCGACGAACTGCGCAACCGCCTGCCGGAACTACCGACCGACAGAACAATCGTAGTAACTTGTGCCATCGGATTACGCGGATATCTGGCTTACCGCATTTTGGTTCAGCATGGTTATAAAAATGTAAAGAACCTGTCGGGAGGATTCAAAACATGGAGTGTAGCGACAGCCGGAATAACATCCAAACAAACAGAAGATAAATCCCAAACAGCGAAGACACCAAAAACGTCTACCGCCGCCGCGTCTTCTTCTCCCTCACAACAGACTATCCGGATTGATGCCTGCGGTCTTCAATGCCCCGGTCCTGTCATGCAGCTGAAAAAACATTATGCTGAAATAAATACAGGCGACCGTCTTCTGATAACCGCCACCGACCAGGGATTCGGGAAAGATGTAGCTGCCTGGTGCAATATGACCGGAGCACAGCTGGTCGGAGTTGAGAATAAATCGGGAGTCATCCATGCCACAATCGAAAAAGGTGAACCTAAAAGTTCCTGTAAAATGGTGAACGGTGCGGACAACAAGACGTTGATTGTATTCAGTGACGACCTGGATAAGGCCCTTGCCTCCTTCGTTATTGCCAACGGAGCCGCCTCGACCGGCAAGAAAGTAACCATGTTCTTCACTTTCTGGGGACTGAATGTCATCAAGAAACGGCAGAAACCGTCTGTTTCAAAAGATATATTCGGCAAAATGTTCGGTTGGATGCTTCCCGCCCACAGCGGTAAACTGAAACTATCGAAAATGAATATGGGTGGTGCCGGAAGTTGGATGATGCGCCTCATTATGAAGAAAAAGCATATCGACAGCCTGGAAAGCCTCATCGCTCAAGCCGCTGAGAACGGTGTCGAAATGATAGCCTGCACCATGAGTATGGATGTGATGGGTGTCAAAAAAGAGGAACTGATGGACAACGTCACGCTTGGCGGAGTAGCCACTTATCTTGAACGGGCGGAAGATGCAAACGTAAACCTGTTCATCTAAACACTCCGGTTATTTTCCAAAGGATATATACCCCATAAAAAAAGCATATATGTTTTGCGTTTAAAACATATATGCTTTGCTTACAAAAGTCCCTTATTTTGATTTCAAAAGTCCTATGTTTTTTTCTTGACAAATAAAGGCCTCTATTTCAGGGGCAATGTCGTTACGTCGACATCCGGAGCAGTTCCGTTCGGCTGACGTGTAAAAACGGATTTGAACTCTGTATTATCATTGAAGAAACCGCCGTTACGGAGGAAGAACATATTATCTTCCACCCCACCGGCATAATCCTGACGGACACCGGCACGGGCGGTGGCATCATAAGTGAACATGCCTTCAGTAAGCTCTTTCCACTCTCCTTTAGCCGTACGGGCCCATTGGTTTCCAAAATGGACACTACGTTCCAGATAGCCTTGGCCGGGCATAAAGTTTTCAAGAAAAGAATGTGCTCCGGTGTACCATGCGTTTGTCTGCGGCCGCAGAAAACCGGCTATCAATCGCCACTCGCCTTCTTCAGGAGCAAAGAACCAGGCATAATAGGCCGTATTCCCTTTACCGTCCGGATGAACACGGGTAATGACACGATAAGTTTGTCCGGCTTTCCAGGGGTATTTCAGATAACTCTGTCCACCCGAACCTTCATTGCCGAACTCTCCGATATGTACATCTTTTCCCTGCGCCAGCAGCTTGATGCGGTGGTCTTCCGGTATCGCTTTCGGATCGTCCGTTTCAAACGGGCTCCATACGGAAAACAAGACACGGCGTTCCGTATCGCTATTCGCCTGGATACCACAATAACCTTCACCGAAACCATTCGTCATAAAGTAACTGCCAATCTTATCTTCTCCCTCCGGAACCGTTATTTCATTGTAGAAATATTCGACCGATTCTTCCGGCAATGTATATTTCATATGTACAGAAGGTCCACGCATTCCCCAGTAAGGTTCAAAGTTACGCACAAAATAAAGAGGCTCCTGCGCAGCCGGCCCGTCTATCAGCAGTTCGGAGATATTGGCAAACTGAGCGCCTTCTTTCTCTTCTCCCTGCAAATCCACACGGATATAACCCGGTTCCGTAACGGATACCTTCCCTACCGGAATAACCGTTTCCTCTGCTTCCGTCACTTTTACGGTAAAACTTTTACCTCCGAAAGTTACCTTTACAGTCGACGGTCCGTCTGCCGCTTTCCCTTTCAGGAAAAGATTCAAATCACCGGGCTGGCAGGTTTTAAACCACGCCGACAAGACGGCATCCGTCCCCGTCCACGATTTGATACCATCGGTCGAAACCTTCGCACTCTCTTTTCCGGCAGTCACATAAGTGTTTCCGCCTAACGGAACCGATACCGCCTCAGTCGACAGTTCCATCGGTTTACTCTGGCAGCTGCACATCAGGACAGCTATGCCGAACAGGATAATTTGTTTAATCTTATTCATTCTTATTTTAGATTTAAAGCAAAAACGGGACAGAAGTAAACCTCGCTACTTTCTGTCCCGTTTTTCTATTTATTGCCCGTAGATAAACTAAGGTAATTATTTAATCATATCGAAACCTGTATAAGGAATCAACGCTTTCGGAATGCGGATACCTTCAGGTGTCTGATTGTTTTCAAGCAATGCAGCAACGATACGCGGCAAAGCCAAAGCACTTCCGTTCAGCGTATGGCACAACTGTGTCTTTTTGTTCTCATCACGATAACGGCATTTCAGACGGTTAGCCTGATAATTATCGAAATTGGAAACAGAACTTACTTCCAACCAACGTTTCTGAGCTTCCGAATATACTTCGAAGTCGAAGCAAAGAGCGGCAGTGAAACTCATGTCGCCACCACACAGACGCAGAATACGGTACGGAAGTTCCAGCTTCTGGAGCAGGCCTTCCACATGGTCCAGCATTTCCTGATGAGACTGCTTAGAATGTTCCGGTTTGTCGATACGAACCAGTTCAACTTTAGAGAATTCGTGCAGACGGTTCAAACCGCGTACATCTTTACCATAAGAACCGGCTTCGCGACGGAAACATTGTGTATAGGCACAGTTCTTGATAGGCAACTGTTTCTCATCGATAATTACATCACGGTAGATATTGGTGACCGGCACTTCGGCAGTCGGTATCAGATAAAGGTCGTCCACTTCACAATGGTACATCTGTCCTTCCTTATCCGGAAGCTGACCGGTACCGAAGCCGGAAGCGGCATTTACCACGGTCGGCGGCATGATTTCCATATAACCGGATTTGCGTGCCTCATCCAGGAAGAAGTTTATCAAAGCACGCTGCAACTGAGCGCCCTGTCCTTTATAAACCGGGAAACCGGCACCTGTAATCTTCACACCCAGGTCAAAGTCAATCAAATCATATTTTTTAGCCAATTCCCAATGAGGCAGTGCGTCCTTCGGCAGTTCTGTTTCCATACCACCCATTTTTTCTACCACATTGTCCTCAGCGGCAACGCCTTCGGGCACTTCATCGTAAGGCACATTCGGAATTGTATAAAGCAGGTTCTGCATCTCTTCCGCAGCCTGGTCCATTTCAGCCTGAATGCCCTTGCTCAGTTCCTTGATTTCGGCAACACGCTTTTTAGCAGCTTCGGCTTCTTCTTTTTTGCCTTCTTTCATCAGGCCACCGATTGTTTTCGACAGCGAGTTAACCTCTGCCAGGTTTGTATCTAATTGATTCTGTGTACTACGTCTTTTATCGTTCAGTTCAATCACCTTAGCGATGCTTTCTTTTGCACCCTTAAAGTGTTTCTTCTCCAGACCACGAATCACGCGGTCTGTTTCTTCCGTAATCATTTTAAGCGTCAACATACTTGCTCTATGTTTATTTATTTTGAAATGCAAAGATACATAAAAAAGCAACTTCCGCTCAGATGTTTACAAAAATATCTCACTTCACCCGTCCTCCCGTTATCCAGCTCCGGGTATAATAGGGTTCGCTCAGGCTGCTGACCATTACTCCCCTGGAAGTACTGGTATGGATAAACTTCCCGTTCTTCAGATAAATTCCTACATGGTTAGGCGTCTTTTTCTTGCCTCCTCCTGTTTTAAAAAATACCAAATCGCCTTCCTGCAATTTGCCACGGCCGACCTTCTTACAATTATATTTCAGCATATCCGCCGACGAACGTGCCAACTGTTTTCCATAAACCTCGCGAAACACAATCGCCACAAACCCGGAACAATCCACGCCCCGCTTGGTACTTCCTCCCATCCGGTAAGGTGTCCCCAGCCATTTCGCCCCTTCATTATAAAGAAAGATATTATCATCCGGCGTAATACGCACACCATATAAACGTGACAATTCCTTCGGCCCTTTAAAATCAGCCGGAAGCGCCACACGTTTCTTACTGCCGCAGGATGTCAGGACCAGTACAAACAAAAACAGCCAAAGGCTGAATATAGGATTTTTATATATCATGATTTATTTATTCTCTTTCTGTAGTTGGAGCAATACGATGAACCGTTTCTTTTACTTGCTTTACAACATCTACCCCATCTCATACTTATTAGGATTGATTCTTATAATGCAAATATACATATTTTTCAACACCATTCGAAAAGTTTTTAGAAAACACCATCACATTCCAACGATCGATTCAAAGTAAGGATTCAGTTTGTGCTGGTTATAATTAGCTTCCGCTATCATTTTTGAAGAGTTTGCATAACAATACTCACATTTATGCGGACAGGTATATTTGTTCAACCCCATCAACCCTCTCGCCAGATACTCCATATCATCCTTCTCAAAAAGCCGGTAATTAATATGATTCTTTTCCAGATTCGCTTTTACCTTCTTATATTCCAGAATATCAGCAAAACTGAATACCAGCTTCTTCGTATACCCTTTTAACTGATTTCCGATACGCTCAACCTTTTCCAGTAAATCATCTTTAGAAATCCGGTCAGTCAGCACCATCGGGTCAAAGCGCCAGATAACCCGGTCGCTATCTAGACGGTCAACCAATCGTTTAAACGTATCTATCAACTGACTTATTCCTTCTCAAAATACAATTGTTTTTAGTTGCAAATACAACTGTTTTTGTTTCTAAATACAATTGTATTTGTATTCAAATACTTAAGTCTATGAAATAGAGAACATTTTGAATATTTGTTTTCTTAGAGTTGAAAGAAGATTATTTCACCTACTGACATACTGTTGTCGCCACAATAGTCTATATTTGTAACCTTACTATCAATATTGCAAAATGAAAACAGAAAAGCCATTAGTAGACAAAGATTACGTATTAGATAAAATTGAAAGTTGGACATTTGTCGAAATACCGGAAATCCCAATGCCTAAGACTCCTTTTGGAATGCTAAAAGTAAAAGGAAAGATAGATAACTATGAATTTTCCAATGTACACCTGATGCCTATCGGAAACGGACATATAGGTCTGGCTGTAAAATCGGAAATAAGAAAAAAAATAAAAAAGCAAGCTCCAGATATCGTACATATCACACTGTATGAAGATAATACGCCATTAATAATACCCGAAGAATTATTGTTGTGCATGGAAAATGAGGAGGGCCTCTTAGATAAATTTGAAAAATATAAGCATGGTCAAAAAAAAGCATTTATAGATTGGATTAATTCTGCAAAAACAGAACAAACCAAAGCTAACCGCATTGCCAAAACGATAACAATGATACAAAAGAATGAAAAGATTTAACAGTAGAAACCTGATCGATAGAATACGATCCACTCCTGACTCTTATGGAAATATCACCTGATGATAAATCCATAAAAGACTGGAGCGAACGTAAATGGGCGTTATGACAGGACTTTACTTCAAAAACATAGGCAAGTGAACAATAAAGACTATATCCAAAGTCTGTACATACTTTCTCTTGGATACGAATTACTCCGTCTTTATAGACTTCACCGGATTGTTGAGAGCCGCTCTTAACGATTGGAAACTAACCGTCAGCAAAGCAATCAGGGTTATCAGCAAGGCCACTCCTGCAAAAATATCCCAACCGAGTGTAATCCGGTAGGCATAATCCTTCAGGTAGTGGTTAGCAGCATATAAAGAGACAGGAATACCTATTACAAAAGAAATAAGTAAAAGTATCATATACGCTTTTCCCAACAAAAATAGTATATCTATTATTTTAGCCCCCAATACTTTGCGGACACCGATTTCCTTTGTTCGCTGTTCGGCAGAAAAGGCACTTAATCCCAGTAACCCCAAACAGGAGATAAAAATTGCCAGCATGGCAAATAAGGCAGACAACTTTTCTACCAGGCGTTCATCCTCAAACATATCCTCGAAACGGTCGGTCATAAAGGTCGGCTCAAACGCATGATACGGTGTAAAAGAACGCAATACCGTCTGTACCCGTCCTATCGCTTCATACGTATCGATATCCGGTTTCAGACGAACAAACAATATATACGTTCTTTGAGGATCATAGAAAAACAAAGCAGACGCCGGCTCAAGTGTATAAAAATCATCGAACACGAAATCTTTCATAATACCAACTATCTCCCATTTGTGATCAGGCGACTGACCGATTTGTCCTCCTACACGGCCTTCCCTTCCCATTCTTTTTGCCAAAGTCTCATTGATAAGGATTCCTGCCCCTCCCTTATTATTTTTCTTAGCCGGATCGATATCCGTTCCGTCAAGCAGTTTTATCCCGGCAGCATCTATCAAACCTTCCGACACAAAATTAAAAGAAATATAGGCATCATCTTCCGGATCTTTTCCATTCCAATACCAGGGATTGGTACGCATACTCGATTTCAGAATCGGACTGGCTGAAAACCCGCAATTTTCTACTACACCGGTATTGATCAGCTCATTCCGCACAGCCGAAGACGCATTGCACAATTCTTCGGTGGCCGGAAAACTTACCAGATTTTCTTTTTTTATTCCGATATCCCGTTTTTGTACCAGCTGTATCTGAAGATAAATAACGAAAGTACTACAAATCAGGATAAATGCCATCGTAAATTGAAAGATAACCAACCCCTGACGTATCCATGCGGCACTTCCCCCTTTACTCACTTTCTGCATTTTCAGCGTAGTCAACGGATTGAAAGAGGACAGATACAACGCCGGATAGCTACCGGCCAGAAAAGTACAAAACAATCCGATCGCCACCAGTCCGGTCACAATCGTCGGATCGAGCAGAGTAAAGGATAATTGAACACCTATAAATTCATTAAACCAGGGAAGACTCAGCCAGATCAATCCGACCGACAGTAAAAGAGCTATCGATGTTATCAACCCTGATTCTACCAGAAATTGCCGGATCAGGTGTTTTCGTTTAGTTCCGAAGGTTTTCCGCACTCCGACTTCCAACGACCGTTTTTGGGAACGTGCAGTCGATAGATTCATAAAATTGATACAGGCAATCAAGAGTATCAACACTCCGATCAGAAAGAAAAGGGAGACAGTCTTTATATAGCCACCACCAGTTTCCACCCCATCTTTAAACTGACCGTATAAAAGCATTTTATTAAGAGGATAAAGGAATATCTGAATACTCTCACAAGCGGGCCCGGCTTTACGAAAAGCAAGTCCTTTCAGTTTATCATTCAACTGCCCCAGATCCACTCCCGGTTCCAACTCGACATAAGTTTGCAGCCAGGAAGCCCCCCATTCGTTTACATTAAAAACGGTTTTCATTTCCTCTACGAAGACACGAAAAGGTATCAGCCATTCAAATTGGAACGAAGTATTACCGGGCATATCCTCAAACACACCCGTTACTTGATATATAACTCCTTCATGAATCAACCCCTTTCCTATCGGATCTTCTTCGTTATATATCTTTCGAGCCATCGACTGGCTGAGGACAATGGAATATTGCGGTTCGAAAACGGAAGAGGCATCACCACTTATGAACTTCATACCGATCAGATTAAAGAGAGTGGAATCGGCATAAGCTCCCTTTTCTTCAAAAGAGTCTGTTGTATTTTCAGGGACAAAAACGACTGGCTGAGCACTATATCTGCTACAACTCTTCACTTCCGGAAATTCGTCCTCCAAAACTTTTGACAGCATAGAATTTGATTCGAAGCTTGTTATACATTCATTCGAGACAGGAAAATAATGAGATGCACTGACATATATATTTCGGGAATTAGGGATTGCCTTGTTGAAATTCACTTTACTTTCCACCCACAGAAAGATAAGTGCAGCCGAAGTAATTCCGATTGCCAGTCCCAGGATATTCAGAAAACTATATATTTTGTTCCGGAAAATAATCCGGAGAGATCTTCTTATATTCATTGTGTAAGTTTTTTAGTTTGCGGTATAAGCTAATTCTTTCAGGAAATTTTCCGAAACAGGTTTCCCATCCAGCATATGAATAATCCGGTGGCTGTAACGGGCATCGTGTTCACTGTGTGTTACCATAACGATTGTGGTTCCGGCATCATTGAGCGTAGTCAGCAGATCCATTATTTCCAAGCCGTTGCGACTATCCAGATTTCCGGTTGGTTCATCTGCAAGAATCAGTTTCGGATCATTGACAATTGCCCGGGCAATCGCCACACGCTGCTGTTGTCCGCCCGAAAGCTGCGACGGGAAATAGTTACGGCGATGATTGAGAAGGACGCTTTTCAAGGCTTTCTCTACTTTCATTTTACGGAGGGAGGCTTTCATTCCGCAATTTTCCAACGGCAATTCGATATTCTCAAATACAGTTAACTCCTCTATCAGATTGAAATTCTGGAAAACAAAACCGATATTCTCCCTTCGCAAATCGCAACGTTTGTCTTCATTTAATCCGGTAACCTCACCCCCATTAAAAAGATAGGAACCCGAATCAGGATCGTCAAGCAATCCCAGCATATTCAGTAAAGTAGACTTTCCACATCCCGACGGTCCCATAATAGCAACAAACTCATGTTCCTTTACATGAAGCGACATATTATCCAAAGCAATTGTCTCCACCTCTTCCGTCCTGTAGACTTTCCTCAAATCATTTATTCTAATCATAGTCTTATGAATAATTTAGCATGTTACATATAAATCCGGAACAATTGATATGCCAAAACAGCAATCCCCAATATATTAACCCATTAACAAAACGACCGCCCTTGAATAGTGTCCATAAACGGACACCTTATGTCTGCCTACAGACAAAAAACAGGAACAGCTTGGGCATTCACTCCATTCTTGATATATTTGCAACCTACTAACAAGAGTAATTATGAACTTACACCAGGCAAATATACTGATTGTTGATGATGATAAAGACGTTCTGACCGCCGTACGTTTTTTGCTGAAGATGGAAGTGAAAACAATACTGACAGAAACAAACCCGGACAACATTCATAAGCTGGTCACAGAGAATGACTTAGACATTATTTTGTTGGATATGAACTTCAGAAGCTCCATCAACACCGGCAACGAAGGTCTGTTCTGGCTGAAAGAAATAAAGAAACGGAAACCTTCCCTGTCAGTCATTATGATTACAGCCTATGCAGATATAGACCTAGCCATCAAAAGCCTAAAAGAAGGGGCCGCAGACTTTATCGTCAAACCCTGGCATAACGAGCATCTGCTGAATATCCTGTCGGAGACACTTCGGAAACAGGCAACTCCGGACAGTAAAGAGAAAACAAATAAAAGAAATACTGATATAGAGATTATCGGAAACTCGGAAAGCATGCAGCTTTTGTTCCATAAATTGCAAAAGATAGCACCTACCGATGCAAACATATTGATCTTGGGAGAAAACGGAACAGGAAAAGATCTTGTTGCCCGCTACATCTATCAGTCATCCCTTCGCCGGAATCAGCCATTTGTAAAAGTAGACGTAGGTTCCCTGACGGAAACCCTTTTCGAGAGCGAACTTTTCGGACATAAAAAGGGAGCATTTACAGATGCGCGTGAAGATCGTACCGGTCTAATCGAGGCGGCAGACAAAGGTACACTTTTCCTGGATGAAATCGGAAATATAACTTTGCAACAGCAGGCCAAACTGCTGACCGTGCTGCAAAACCGTGAAGTGACCCGCCTCGGAGCCAATACACCGATGCCGGTGGATATCCGTCTGCTGTCAGCAACCAACCTGCCATTACGGGAGTTAGCCAACGAAGCAAAGTTTCGTAAAGACTTGATTTACCGAATCAATACAGTAGAGATAACCGTACCGCCTCTACGTGAACGAGGCGAAGATATTATCCTGCTGGCAGAACATTTCCTGAAAATGTATGAGAAAAAGTATTTCAAACAAAAGTTCCGTTTAGCCGACTCAGCCAAAAAGAAACTGATGCTGTATCATTACCCCGGCAACGTACGCGAGCTGCAATACACCATAGAAAGAGGCGTTATCATGGCCGACAGCGATGTGCTGAAAGCGGAAGACATCACCTTCTCTCCCTTGGAGCAACAGGAAGAAAATGCCCAACCGATACCGACACATAATCTGGATGATCTGGAAAAGACAGCCATCGAACAGGTCATTCAAAAACATAACGGAAACATATCGCAAGCGGCAAAAGAACTGGGATTAACCCGGGGAGCCTTATACCGCCGGCTAGAAAAACACGGACTATGACGATCGCCCTATCCATCCTAATCGTTATACTTCTGCTATATATAATATATGTACGCAGGAAAACAAAACAGGATATCGACGAATTTGCCGAGTCCATCATTAACAGAGATTTTTCAAGGAAATATCCCCGGTTCCAGTCTATTGCGGATGCCTTCCTGAATCTGGCGGCCGAGAAAGAAACGCAGCAGCATTACCTGAAAGAGATGCTGGAACTGGTTGATACTGGTATCCTCGCCTATGATGTGGAAACCCATGAATCACTATGGATGAATGACTCTTTTACGACCATGCTCAACATTCCTCATATCAAAAATATCAACTGGCTGAAAAAGCAAAACGAAAACCTTTTCAGTGAACTGCTTGATATCCCGATAAACAAAAGTACCCTGATAACGATCCATGCCCGGAAGCAAACCATCAAAACAATGACAAACGCTTCCGTCTTTCAAACCGGAGGAAAAACCTACAAACTGATCGCATTCCATAATGTAAGCGCAACGATGGAAGAAGTCGAATCGGGTGCCTGGAAAGGATTACTCAATGTAATGACTCATGAGATAATGAATTCTATCGTCCCTGTCTCATCCCTCTCGGATACGCTCAGAAGAAAAATACATACATTGAAAGAAAATGTATCCGAACCGTCTACTACGGATCTGGAAGATATGGAACTGGCGATGGACACAATTCACCGGAGAAGTGAAGGCCTACTGCGCTTTGCCGAAACCTATCGTAATCTAAGCCAAAAGATAGTACCTGATATGAAATCATATAATCTCTATGATTTGCTGAGTTCTGTTCATTCCCTGATGAATCCTTCCCTTCAACAAAAAGGGATCGCTTTCACGCTAAAAACAAACGCTCCGGAAGTTACCGCCTTTATGGACAGGGATTTGATAGAACAGGTTATCATCAATTTTATAACCAATGCCACCTATGCCACAAGTGAAAAAGAGAATCCGCAAATACATCTTTTCTCCGGGTATGACTCAGAAGGACATCCTTACCTCACCGTTGCCGACAATGGCAGGGGCATCCCCGACTCAATCCGCGACAAGATTTTCATTCCATTTTTCAGTACCAAGAAAAATGGCAACGGCATCGGCCTGAGCATTTCCCGGGAAATCGTCAAACTGCATAACGGAAAGCTGCACGTGCAAAGCCAGGAGAAAGAAGGAAGTGCCTTCACTATTTTATTCAGTCCCTAAGCCAGCATTTGTTTCATTAGGAAGAAACAAGTGTTTCTACCGCATGAAACAGTTGTTTCCCATGCATGAAACAGGAAGCGAAACCACATAAAAAAAGCGAAACCTCCTTTCGGAATTCCGCTTTTCTTATTTTCTTCGAGTAAAGCTATCTTATGCTTCTGCTACAACTTCCTGGATAGAAACGAATGATCTGTTTTCTTTACCTCTACGGAAAGTAACAACACCATCTTTCAAAGCGTACAACGTATGATCTTTACCGATACCAACGTTTTCACCCGGATGATGAACAGTACCTCTCTGGCGAACCAAAATGTTACCAGCTTTAGCAACTTCACCACCAAAAAGCTTAACACCTAATCTTTTACTTTGTGATTCACGGCCGTTCTTAGAACTACCCACACCTTTCTTATGTGCCATTTCTTCTTTTCTCCTTTAAACGTTAAGCAACAATTTCTTTAATACTCACTTCAGTGAACTGCTGACGGTGACCGTTCAGTTTACGATAACCTTTTCTTCTCTTCTTGTGGAAGATCAGCACTTTATCACCTTTTACCAGCGGAGACAGTACTTCACATACTACCTTTGCGCCTTCTACTGTAGGAACACCTACTTTAACTTCTCCGTTGTTGTCAACCAACAACACTTTGTCAAACTCAACAACAGCACCGCTTTCTGCGTTCTGAATGTGATGAACGAACAACTTCTTACCTTCTTCAGCTTTGAACTGTTGTCCGTTAATTTCTACGATTACGTACATCTGTCTTTTTATATTTAAACAGGTTATGTCCCGGGGGTGGATACATATTCCATATCACTTGTTTACCCTCTGCGGAATTTCAGACTGCAAAAGTACTGTTTCCGAATATATTATGCAAGAAATATTCGTTTTTTTTCGATTATTTCCTATCTAAGAAGAAAACCACTTTATTATAAATACAAATTATACGCAACAACAGACCTATGGTTTCATACCTTTTAAACACTCTTTTACGTTAAGCTACTACCAAAGTATTATAAATACACAACAATATCAATAAGTCCTAAAGTAAACAATAAGACTATTATATCAAATTGTTTACTTTAGAACTTTATTCAACCTTCTTTTTCCTTAAAAACATTCACTTTGATGAATAATCTCCTTGAAGAGTATATTGCCATTTGAAGGTATTAAAATCTACCCCCGGCTCATTCAATGAATATACAGGAATACAATAGACACCAATAACACTATCTGAATTTGGACCAATACTACGCTTTTCGTAACGATAATATATAGTAGAAACAGTCCATTGATTACTTCCCGTTTGCACTAAATCATAACCATAAGAATTTTCATCACTAGGTTTGACTCCTGCATAATCACCTATTACAAACTCATGTGATCTTGATTGATTGTAAACCAAAGTCAGTTTCCAAGAATACACATAATAATATCCCGGATCAATACCCCATTTATTTGCAACACTTTCACTGATGGTAACAGCTGTTTTGTTTAATACAATTTCATGATTAGTAACACCTTACATGGTAACATAAGTCATATCCTCAATCCAATTATACTCAACCTTGATAATAGTATAGTCACCAGCTTTTGTAAGAGGTGTACTTATACTATATTCTTTGACAGTAACTAAATTAGTCGAATCTGGATTATTAACTAAGCGAATCGCTTCATATTCAGCATTTGTCGATGTTGCCATAATAGGGATAACATCTTCAATAGGAACTGATTCGGCAGCAATTGTTGCAGAATCAACAAGTTCAGAAACTTCATCAACTGATACTTTTTCATCAATAAATGAATTGTTACAAGCTGTAAACACAACTAATAACACTAAGGGAATCATTCTTTTCATAATACATTCTAATTAATAACAATACTAATACTATTTACAAAAGCAAATTGATATTGAATATCTATAAATCATTATTTATATTGTAATACAGATTTATCTCCGCCACCTAAATCTATAGCTTCCCCATTTACATTACGCAAATTTGTTACATCTATGTTCTCATTAACATAGATATTATTCAAAGGGCGATTCAAAGTAAAATATAGACATTTGATGGCGGGACATAATGAAATATCCAACGTTTGAAGCAGATTTTGTGATACATCTAAATAAGTGATCAGAGTAGAGTTTAAAGTAATGGAAGATAAAACATTATTATGACAATCAATATGTGTAAGATCTTTGGAATCAGACATATTCAACGATGACAAATTATTTGAATAGCATTCCAATGTTTTCAAGGACACACAGCCTTTAATTCCTAGGATTTGCATTGATGGATTTTCAGAACAATACAATTCCTGTAAATTCTCACAGTTTGCAACATGCAACCAGGATATATCATTTCCGGAACAGGACAATATCTCTAAAGCCTTTGAATAAACATCGATAGCGGTAAGTTTATTTGAATAACAAATCAATGTTTTTAACGATGTACATTCTGTTATATCTATCAATTCAATAGAATTCTTTTCACAAAGCAAAGCTTCCAGTTTAGTACATTTACTTAAATTAAGATCTCCTTGCAATTTATTTCCTGAACAAGAAATTTCTTTCAAATCGGGATTGTTTGTAAAGTCCAAAGATGTCAGTACGTTGAAATCACAATACAAATACGCTAAACTTTCAAAATCGGAAAGATTGAGTTCATTCAAAGAATTACTATAACAATATAACTCTTCCAGTCGACTGCATCCACTCAGATTAAGTGAAGAAATATTACAATTATGGCAATCTGCTTTTTTTAAATAAGAACACTTACTGAGATCTAATGAAGTCAATTCCGTATTATCACTACATGTTAATTGTTCCAGGTATGCAAAATTTTCAATCCCACCTAACGATTTTATTGTTTGTCCGTTATACTGAGCAGGAATATTCATTTCTGTTACGAGATAAAGTTCCCGAAACGATAATTCTTGATCTCCGTCCAAGTCAAAAGAGCTAAGACACCATTCATAGAAAACATTGTCAGAAAAATCAACAAATGTTATGCCTTCTTCATTCTTCTCACACGAAGATACTATTCCTAAAATAATTATCTGTAGAATAAGGATAATTGTGTTTTTCATTTTATCTGAAATTTAATATTGTTCATATTTCAATACGAACAAATATCTCATATGTTTTCAGATAATCAAAATAAAATCCGCCAACGGGACATATCAGTCGATGAGGCAGCTTAATTTATCGGCCATGCCCATAAATCAGCCCCATCGTTCACTAAATATTTTCACAAGGAAACAACGCTTAAAACTTTTTCAATTCCTGATACAATCGTTGCACCGGCAACCCCATTACATTATAGAATGAGCCATTGATAGCTTCTACCCCGACGTAACCGATCCATTCCTGTATCCCGTAACTGCCAGCTTTATCGTACGGACGGTATTTATCTACATAATAGATAATGTCATCCTTTTCAAGTTTGGAAAAGGCGACTGCCGAAGAGACGGAAAAAGAAACCGTTTTCTGTTTAGTCGTCAGGCAAACGCCGGTGATGACTTCATGTACATGGCCCGACAGGTGGCAAAGCATCTCGATTGCTTCCTCACGGTCGGCCGGTTTGCCCAGGATACGATCCGGTTGCCCATAAGTGACAACGATTGTGTCAGCCGTAATGAGCAATTCGTTATCAGTCATTTTTTCCAGATATGCTTCTGCCTTTTTACGGGCGATATAAGCAGGTATCTCGTCTGCTGTCAAGTCATCAGGATATGATTCGTCGATGCCGGGTATTACTTCGACCTCGAATTTGAGGTCAAGTCCGGCCAATAATTCTTTTCGCCGGGGTGAGTTAGATCCCAGCACGATTCGGTAATGTTGTAGGTTAGTCAGCATAATTATTTTTCATTGTTATTACCATCCGAACGCTTCTGCGCTCATCCAATGTCCTTGTGCTTTCATTGTTTGTTCTATCACATCACGGGCAACACCCTCGCCCCCTTTGCATAAGGAGATATATTTCGCTATTTGCTTGATTTCCGGGGCTGCATCCGCCGGAGCAACCGGCAAGCCTACCCGCTTCATCACATCATAGTCGGGGATATCGTCTCCTGCATACATGACTTCTTCAGGCGTCAATCCCGTCTTTTGCAGGAAATCATTGAAATCGTGTATCTTTACAGCACTCCGCATATATATATGTTCAATACCCAAGCGGGAAAAACGGATTTGCACAGCCTCCGTATAGCCACCGGTAATAATCCCGACCTGGTAACCTTTCTTTACAGCCAGTTGCAGGGCATAACCGTCTTTGATGTTGACTGTGCGCATCGGATCGCCGTTGGGATGAAGTGATACCACATCGCACGACAGCACACCGTCTACATCAAACACAAACGCTTTTATCTTTGTCAGGTCATAATTGATACTACTCATTTTGGGCCTCCTTATGTATACTTTGGCTAAGAAGCCGGTAGATCGCTTGCATATCCGGATCGTCCAGCATAGCCAGGTGTTTATTGATCACATTTTCATCATACCGGATTGCGGGCCCGGTCTGAGCCGCAGCAGGCGGCATGGAATGTATTTTCGATACTGTCTCATCGATAAGCGGCAAAAGGACATCTGCCGGAATGGATTCGTTTTCCAGTAACTTATAAGATAATGTATAAATATGATTGGTAAAATTACAGGCAAAGACAGCCGCCAGATGCAAACTCCGGCGTTTTTCCGAAGACATGAAACGAACATTCTCAGAAAGGGCGCTGGCTATATTCTTCAGATAATCCGCATTCTTATCCGTGTTTGCTTCCAGAAAAATGGGAATCACATCAAAATTCACATTCCTTCCCTTACTGAATGTCTGCAAAGGATAAAGGACTCCGAAACGTTGGGCATATCCTTCAAATACACTCATCGACATACTTCCTGCCGTATGGACCCACATACCGTTATTCGGTTTGACCTTCGATATTACATCCGACAAGACAGTATCCTTCAGTGAAAAGACATACAGATCGCCATCTTCCTGTAAAGCGGATAAATCATTCGTCCACGGACACCCCAGTCGTGTTGCCAACTGACGGGCACTCGCCTCTGTATGGCTGTACACCTGACCAATCTGCATACCAACCCGTTGCATAGCGAGCGACAAACGTGTCGCCAGATTTCCGGCTCCGATAAAAACTATTTTCATGCTTCCTTGTTTTCTTCCGGCATTTTATAAGTGCCCAGGTGAATCTTTTCCCATTGCAAATGAGCTTCATCAAATGGTTTGCGCTCCTGGTCCTTATAACCGAAACCGATAATCGAGAGCACCTCCAGCTGATAAGGAATATCCAGCAGGCTACGGACATACACATTGGCGTCTGCATCATCTTCCGTCTGCCGGTTACGTATCTGGCACCAACAGCTGCCCAGACCCAGATCTTCCGCCTGGAGTTGCATATAGATAGAAGCGATCGAGGCGTCTTCCACCCAGACATCGCTATCCATTACATTCGCCATTACCACAACAGCCAGTGCACAACCTTCAAGAAACGAAGCTCCGGCCGGCTTACAACCAGCCAGTTTTTTCAACATTTCCTTATCTTCCACCACAACGAACTGCCAGGGATTTTTACGCTTGGAAGCGGGTGCCATCAAAGCTGCCTTTAAAATCATTTCGACTTGTTCAGGTGAAAGCAACTGGTCGGTAAACTTACGCGTGCTTCTTCTATTCTTTATCAGTGTTGCAAAACTCTCCATTTTTATCTTATTTTGTAGCTGTTAATTAATCATCTTCATTCTGTAAGGAAGATATTTCTGAACAGGACAAAGATAAATATTTTTTACACGCTGAATATACGCTTCCTTCATTTTTCGCGTTAGTAAAGCTATAACATTATTAATTATGAAGATTCGTGCGATAGCTGCACTGCTATTTATATTAGTTTCAATCAGCGCTTTTGGACAAAAGCATGTTAAAATCACGGGATATGTTCGGGATGCCGACGGTAGTCCGCTTGAACTTGTGCTTGTTCAGATAAAGAATACGCTGAACGGGGCAATGACCAATGAAAAGGGTTACTATTCGATCACCACGTCGCCGGGCGATTCCGTAGCGGTTATTTTCTCTTGTCTGGGATATAATAAGGCAGAACGTATTCTACCCAGCTTGCAACAGGACATGCGGCTGAATGTACAGATGAACTACACGAGTATCGACCTGGGGGAAGTTGTTGCTGTAGGTACCCGTTACCAAACCAGTACCCTTCAAACCATGAATGCAGACCGTGTCAAGCTCCTCCCCGACCCTGCCGGCGGAAGCATCGAAAGTCTCGTGGTCACTTTTGCCGGAGTTTCATCCAGCAACGAATTAAGTTCCCAGTATTCGGTTCGCGGCGGTAGTTACGATGAGAACATAGTATATGTAAACGGCCTGGAAGTATTCCGCCCGTTACTGATCCGTTCCGGCCAGCAGGAAGGTCTGAGCTTTATCAATCCCGACCTCACCGAAGCTGTCAACTTCGCAGCCGGAGGATTTGAAGCACGGTACGGAGATAAAATGAGCTCTGTTCTTGACATCACCTATAAAAAACCCAAGTTATTTGAAGGATCGGCCTCCGCCAGCTTACTGGGAGCAAACGCCTATGTGGGCAGTTCCATCGGCAAGTTCACACAAATAACCGGTGTTCGTTATAAGACAGGACGTTCGCTACTAAAAACAATGGATACGGACGCCGAATACCAACCGGATTTCGTCGATCTGCAATCATACATGACTTATCAGTTAGCTCCGAAATGGGAAGTAAACTTTCTGGGGAACCTGGCGTCCAACACGTTCAAATTCACCCCGCATAAACGGGAGACAAACTTCGGTACGGTAGAAAACGCCCAACGATTTGAAGTGTATTTCCCCAACAGCCGCGAGCGGGATAAGTTCCAGACAATCTTCGGCGCACTGACCTTGAAACACAATCCGAACGAGAAAACAGAACTGGGCCTTCAGGCATCCGCTTTCTCCAGCAAGGAAATAGAAACCTACGACATCACCGGCGAATACTGGCTGGGTGATGCTACAACAGAAAACGACAATAACCAGAATGCCCTTGAAATAGCCCGCTACCATGAGCATGCCCGCAACCGTTTAAGTTCAACCATCATGAATGTAGGACATTACGGCAGCAGCAAGATCAAAAACAACACGCTGAAATGGGGAGCCACCGTACAGATGGAAAAGATAAACGACCGCATCAGCGAATGGGAAAAACGCGACTCGGCAGGTTACTCACTTCCTCAAACAGGGAACGGGGTAAACGTGATCTCCAATCTTTATTCGGACAATGATTTGTCGACTACCCGGATATCGGGATATTTGCAGGACGTTTTCAAGTTCCGTACCAAGCAAGGTATGTTCACACTCATCGGCGGTATCCGCGGAAGCTACTGGAGCTATAACAAAGAATTCATTTTCAGCCCACGCGTTTCTTTAGGTTTTATCCCTAATTTCGATCAGAATCTGACCTTCCGTGCAGCGACAGGTATCTATTACCAGTCACCGTTCTATAAAGAACTACGAACCACCGTGCAGGATGCCGCAGGCAATGATATTATCGAACTGAACAAAGATATCAAATCGCAACGTTCCATCCATTTCATTCTCGGTGGCGATTATACGTTCCGGGCAGCCGACCGCAACTTTAAAGTCAGTGCCGACCTCTATTACAAGAAACTGGACGACCTGATTCCTTACACCGTCGACAACGTAAAGATCCGGTACTACGGAGAGAACTGCGCCAAAGGCCATGCAATGGGTATCGATGTTAAATTCTTCGGTGAATTTGTACCCGGAACCGACTCATGGATCAGCTTCTCGCTTATGAAAGCAGAGCAAACAATCCGTGACATGGTAACCGTTCCCATGCCCAACAGCCAGGGATATAACGTATCGTTATTCTTTCAGGATTATTTTCCCGGATACAAACGTGTAAAACTGAATCTGAAAGGCGTCCTCTCCGGCGGACTTCCTTTTATTGCACCACGCACGAAATACGAAGATGTGAAGAGTACTTTCCGCACGCCGGCCTACAAACGTGTCGACCTCGGTTTCTCTTACCAGCTGGCCGGAGGAACCGATGCGATCATGGACCGCGGAGTCTTTCGTCACCTGAAAAATATCTGGATCGGAGTGGACGTATTTAACCTGTTCGATATAAAAAATGTCAGTTCCTATTACTGGATCACCAACATCGACAACCAGCAATATGCTGTACCGAATTACCTGACAGGCCGACAACTCAATGCACGACTGATTGTCGATTTCTAAAAATATGCCAATAAGATAATTTGCCAATATGCCGATAAAAAACAGGATTTGCCAATGAGAAGTCAAGGCTTTCATTGGCAATTTTGCATATTGGCAAATTGGCAAATTATTATTAATGAAATATTTCTTGATTCTTCAAAAAGAATGTACCTTTGCCATCAAAACAAAAAGCATTTATCAATTATTAAATTCTTATTGACATGGAAATTACACATATTGAACATCTGGGAATTGCAGTAAAAAGCATCGAAGCTTGTCTGCCGTATTATGAAGAAATTTTAGGCATGAAATGCTACAACATCGAAGAAGTTGCTGACCAAAAAGTAAAGACTGCGTTCTTTAAAGTAGGCCAAACAAAAATCGAATTACTTGAACCGACCAGCGAAGACAGCACTATCGCCAAATTCATCGAAAAGAAAGGCGAAGGTATTCACCATATCGCATTTGCTGTACCTGATGTACAGGCTGCATTGGACGAAGCTGAATCAAAAGGTGTCAAACTGATCGACAAAGCTCCCCGCGGTGGTGCAGAAGGTCTGAACATTGCATTCCTTCACCCGAAATCAACTTGCAGCGTATTGACTGAACTTTGCATGCCGGGTAAAAAATAATTAATCAGTTCATTTCTAACAACAAATCAGAAATACAATGAGTAACCAACTTGAAAAAGTAAAAGAGCTTATCGCTCTTCGCGAACAAGCCCGTTTAGGTGGTGGAGAAAAAAGAATCGAATCTCAGCACAAGAAAGGCAAGTACACAGCACGCGAACGTATCGCCATGTTGCTTGACGAAGGTAGTTTCGAGGAGTTTGATATGTTCGTTCAGCACCGTTGTACTAACTTCGGTATTGAAAAAACAAAATTCCTGGGTGATGGTATCGTAACCGGATATGGTACGATCGACGGCCGTCTGGTCTACATCTTCGCACAGGACTTCACCGTATTCGGAGGAGCTTTGTCAGAATCACTGGCCATGAAGATTTGTAAGGTAATGGATCAGGCCATGAAGATGGGTGCCCCTGTCATCGGCTTGAACGACTCAGGTGGAGCACGTATCCAGGAAGGCGTTAACGCCCTGGCAGGATATGCTGAAATCTTCCAGCGTAATATCCTTGCATCCGGTGTTGTACCTCAGATTTCAGGTATCTTCGGTCCGTGTGCAGGTGGCGCAGTTTATTCTCCGGCGCTGACTGATTTTAACATCATGACACGTGGTACCAGCTACATGTTCCTGACAGGTCCGAAAGTAGTAAAAACCGTTACCGGTGAAGACGTAACTCAGGAACAACTGGGTGGCGCAAGCGTACACACAACCAAATCGGGTGTTGCCCATTTCGCTGTCGACACAGAAGAAGAAGGTCTGCAACTGATCCGCAAATTGCTCAGCTTCCTTCCGCAGAATAACCTGGAAGAAACTCCGCTGATCGAATGCAAAGACCCGATCGACCGTCTGGACGATGTATTGAACGACATCATTCCTGACAACGCAAACCAGTCATATGACATGTATGAAGTAATCGGCACAATCGTTGACAACAACGAATTCCTGGAAGTACATGCTGATTATGCTAAAAATATTATTGTTGGTTTCGCACGTTTCAACGGCCAGTCTGTTGGTATCGTAGCTAACCAGCCGAAAGTAATGGCAGGCTGTCTGGACAGCAACGCTTCCCGTAAGGCAGGCCGCTTCGTCCGCTTCTGCGACGCTTTCAACATTCCTTTGGTAACATTGGTAGACGTACCGGGATTCCTTCCGGGAACAGGCCAGGAATACAATGGTGTAATCCTTCACGGAGCCAAATTGCTTTACGCTTACGGTGAAGCAACTGTGCCTAAAATCACTGTTACATTGCGTAAATCTTACGGTGGTGCTTACTGCGTGATGAGTTCTAAACACCTGCGTGGCGATATGAACTACGCATGGCCGACAGCTGAAATCGCAGTTATGGGTCCGAGCGGTGCTGTAGAAGTTATCTTCGCAAAAGAAGTTGCCGCATCCGAAGATCCTGCAAAAGCAACAGCCGAAAAAGAAGCAGAATACAAGAAGGCATTCGCAAACCCGTACAACGCAGCTCAATACGGTTATATCGACGATGTAATCGAACCGCGTAATACCCGTTTCCGTATCATTCGTGCTTTACAACAATTGCAGACGAAAAAGTTAAGCAATCCTGCTAAGAAACATGACAATCTGCCTCTATAATTCTTAAAACAGGAAAATGAATATGACTAACAAAAGATTTGGAGTATTGCTGCTGTTCATCCTGCTCGTATCATTCGGGGCACAGGCACAGCGTGCAACCTCCATGCGAATAAATGAAGTGCTGGTCATCAACGAAGATAATTTCGTTGACGACTATGGCAAACGTCACGGCTGGATAGAATTATTCAATACTTCTGCCGGAACGGTTAATATTGCAGGTTGTTTCTTGACAGACGACAAGAACAATCCTAAAAAATATCCGATCCCCAAGGGTGACGTACTAACTCAGATCCCCCCCCATCAACACACTCTGTTCTGGGCGGATGGTGAACCTAACCGTGGTACTTTTCATGTCAATTTCACGTTAGACCCGTCAAAAGAAAATTATATAGCACTTTATGACGCCGATGGTAAATCCTTGATCGACGAAATAACAATTCCGGCTGCACAAAAACCGGATGTTAGCTATGGTAGAATTATTGACGGAAAAGAAGAATGGGCACAACTCACAAAAGTGACTCCCAGCACAAACAACCTGACGTTAGATTCTAACGAAAAGATCGAAAACTTTAAGACAAATGACTCTCTGGGTATCGGTATGACTATTACAGCTATGGCTGTTGTTTTTCTAGGCTTGCTCCTTCTTTTCCTGATCTTCAAACAAGTCGGAAAAGCAGCTATCGCAGCCAGCAAACGTAATGCTCAGAAAGCAGGGGCACCTGTTAATGTAAATACACCGGACGAAGTTTCGGGCGAAGTTTTTGCAGCAATCGCTACAGCTTTGTATGAAATGAGTGATGACAATCACGATATCGAACATACAGTGCTTACAATCCGCAAAGTTCGTCGTGCATATTCTCCATGGAGTTCTAAGATCTATAGTTTACGTGAAACTCCCAGAAAGTGATTATCTCTAAAAACAAACAAGAATGAAAAGTTTTAAATATACCATCAACGGTAACGTATATAAAGTACACATCAATTCAGTGGTCGACGATATCGCTGAAGTAGAAGTAAACGGTACTCCTTATAATGTAAAAATGGAGAAACCGGCGAAGAAACAAATGGTTACACTCAAACGTCCGGCACAAGCTCCTACTACAGCCAGCGGCGAACCGGTTGTTACTCGTCCGGCAGCATCTACAACCCAGGGCGCCGTTAAGACTCCGCTTCCAGGTGTTATCCTGCAAATCAAATGCAATGTAGGCGACACTGTGAAGAGAGGACAAACTTTACTTATCCTCGAGGCTATGAAGATGGAAAACAACATCAACGCTGACCGCGACGGTAAGATTATTGAAATTAAAGTACATAAGGGAGACTCCGTACTGGAAGGTGCTGATCTCGTCGTAATCGGATAAGAGTATGCAAGAGAGTTTTTTATCATTCCTGGGTGACAACCTACAGTTGTTCCTCACCTATACAGGAGTATATAATGCAACTCCGGGCCATATCATTATGATATTGGTTGGTTTGCTCTTTATATTCCTTGCGATTAAATATGAATTTGAACCCATGTTGCTGATCCCTATCGGATTCGGTATCCTGATCGGTAACATTCCTTTTAAAGATGCAGGGCTTCAGGTAGGTATCTACGAACAAGGGTCTGTACTTAACATCCTCTATCAAGGGGTAACCTCCGGATGGTATCCGCCGTTGATCTTCCTCGGTATCGGGGCGATGACCGACTTCTCCGCTTTGATTTCCAATCCAAAGCTGATGTTGATCGGTGCCGCCGCCCAGTTCGGTATCTTCGGTGCTTATATTATCGCTCTTCAGATGGGATTCGAACCGAACCAGGCCGGTGCTATCGGTATTATCGGTGGTGCTGACGGTCCTACGGCTATCTTCCTGTCTTCCAAGCTGGCCCCTAACCTGATGGGTGCTATTGCGGTGTCGGCCTACTCATATATGGCGTTGGTACCTATTATCCAGCCGCCGTTCATGAGACTGCTTACAACAAAGAAAGAACGTCTGATCCGTATGAAACCGCCGAGAGCCGTTTCTTCTACAGAAAAGATCATCTTCCCGATCGTAGGTCTGTTGCTGACTTGCTTCCTTGTACCTTCTGGTCTGCCATTGCTGGGTATGCTGTTCTTCGGAAACCTGTTGAAAGAAAGTGGTGTAACCCGTCGTCTGGCTGAAACAGCCCGCGGTCCACTGATCGATACAATCACCATCCTGTTAGGTATCACAGTAGGTGCTTCTACACAGGCAACTCAGTTCCTGACACTGAACTCTATCAAGATCTTCGGTTTGGGTGCGTTGTCATTCGTGATCGCAACCTGTGCCGGTGTATTGTTCGTTAAGTTCTTCAACCTGTTCCTGAAACAAGGCAACAAGATCAATCCGCTTATCGGTAATGCCGGTGTATCTGCCGTTCCCGACTCAGCACGTATCTCTCAGGTTGTAGGTCTGGAATATGACCCGACCAACTATCTGTTGATGCACGCCATGGGTCCGAACGTAGCAGGTGTAATCGGTTCTGCTGTAGCAGCCGGTATCCTGTTAGGATTCTTAGGATAATAAAACAAGTGACAGTTGATAGATGGCAAGTGACAGATAAATAGAATCTTTTCTAAATCTGTCAACTGTCACTTATCAACTGTCAACTTTTTATACATTTTGTTCGACCTCCATCGGATTTGTTTCCGGATTAGTTACTTCTTCCAATGTCGTCCCCACAAACAACCATACCATCAAAAGGACAATCGCAATAATAACCCCGATGATCAACCATAGATTTTTCTTTTTCATACTCCTGACATTATTTCAATTATACCTAACTATTGAAACTAAACAGAAAGATAACTCTATTTGTTCATGATCAACTTTCATATTGTCTTATTTCATTTTCCTTTACTCAATTGCCCTAAAAGAGAAGAAAATGTTTCCGGAGTAATCCCCAAATAAGAGGCTATATAGTATCTAGGAATATGCGATAACAGAAAAGAGCTATCTGGTTCTTCCAAAAAATAGGAAATTCGTTCCTTCGCAGTACAATATCGAGAATGGTAATGATATAACTCTATTCTAGCCAAATACGTTTCTATCACATTATAAAACAGGTGTGTAAACTCATAATGCGTATTCCACATCGAACTAAAATCATCATAAGAAAGTACCAACAGAACAGAATCATTCAAAGCTTTAAAATAAAGTTCAAAACTTTTATGCTGAAACAAACAATGAGATAGAATAGCGAATTCTCCATCTTTTACAAAATCGACAACACACTCTTTCTCCTTTTTATAATAATAATAGGCACATACACCTTCATAAACAAAATAAACCTTTTTCTTTCCATGTTTTTCCAATATAGTTTGTTCGCCTTTAGGCACAAAAACAGTTGACAGCGATTTGCATAACAAACCAAACAATTCGTCTGAAACAACATAATAAACATTCAAAAACAAACGGAGTTTTTCTAAATCAATAACAATTTCCTTTGTCATCATTACATATTAGTTATCCGGCATCACCACCCTTCAACTTATCTCTCCGGAAAATTTGTAAATAGAAAGCGTGGGACTTGTTGCTATTATTTAATCAGAGGTATCCCCATACCCGTATCACAAATAATAGACAACAAGCCCACGCCAATACTATTATACAACATTTCTGTTTGTATATAACAATGACGTGAGCGTCTGTTGTCATTATTCCTGTGATACTGAAAATTGGGGATTTCCTGATTAGGGAATAATATCTTTAACGCTTTCGTTTCCTATATATCTTTCCTTCAGCTATTAACGCCTTAACCCAAAGGATTCTTTGCAAAGATATTGAAATCAAAGCAGAATCCCAATATCATAATTATTTATTTCTTGTTGAGTTTTTTTAGGAAGAAACCATCCTTACAAAAAGAATCAAACGCAATTCTTTAATTATAAGATATTTAAATAAAAAAGATCACTCCCGCTATAGATACTTAGCGCTTATATATTAAAATCCAGTTTAATCAAAATCTTAATACAGCTTAAGATTTTTAAGAACTCAATCCAATACATTTGCATACATAACCGACAATAAAATTAACTTATAAAACTAAATGATCATGAACGAAATTATTTCATCCAATGCTAAATTAATAAAAAGAACACTTTTTATATCGGCTTCCTTCTGCTTTGCATTATCCAGCATAGCACAAGATCAGATAAAAGACAATTCTTTTACATTTCGTCGAAGCTCACTTTATACTTTTATTATAAAGTCTGATAAAGACAGTATAAAAATGGATAAGAAACTGGATAGTAGCGGAAACGTATTTACCGATGTAATTGCTCAAACACAAGCTGATAAAAAACAAACCACCGCAGATGACAGTATCCCTAAAATAGACTTAATTGTCAGAGAATTTACAGAAATTCCTATTCCTCCGCAATTCGACTCACTCTGTCTGGAAACTCGTGTTGTTGACTTCGACCAATATCCAGTTACATTGGAAGAAGTAGAAGCCATCAATGCCACCACTACCGGAGAAAAAAAGAAAAAAGGATTTGGAAAACTCGTAAAATCGGTAGGCAGTGTTGCAGCATCGACATTGACAGCCGGCTCTTTGGAAATCGATACAATGAATATCAAAACGTATCTCCCGGCTGTTATCGACAAATATTTCAAACAAAACGAAGTGCCAAGCATGCTTTTATGCAAATGGTTTAATTATAGTGATGAAGCAAAAGAAATCAGACCTAATTACATGAGTCACTATAATATGGAATTAATTAAAGAAAGAGGTAAACAAAGCACCACAGCAGAAGAAATAGACATTGCACAAAATGCCGAAAGAGGTGAAGCCTTTCTAAAAGATGCAGGAAAAGATTTGTTATCAAACACTTTTGTCATGGCTATTTACTTACAATATTTAAGTAAAGAAGAACTCATGAAACAAGTACAGGACGGATTAACAGTAGCAACAGGCATTGCCGGTGCTTTTGGAGTCAATACAGACTTAATGCTATGGGGAACCCAAGCCGCCGGAGCCGTTGCCGGAGCAACAATGGGCAGCGGGTATTTTGTGCAGGCAACTTCCTATCTCTATCGATTAAACTGGAATGAAGAAAAAACACTCCAATTCTACAAAGAATTATATGATAAACCATTGGAAGATTTGATAAAATCAGGTATCTGTCAGTTAGAATTTATAGGAAAAGACAAAGCATACAGTGGCGTAAGAGCCAGTCGTTTCTCTAAACGTCCGGAAAGTGAATTATTAAATCGCGCTACGGCACGGGCTATCGATGCAGCAATTGCAAAACTGCAAAAAGAACATGATGAATTCAAAACCAAAACTCCGGTTGTCAAAATAGATGAAAAAGAAGGATTGCTTTATGCATCCATCGGTTTAAGAGAAGGCGTAGAAGCCGGTGATGTTTATACAGTTCTTCAACCAATAGTAGACCCGGTCAGCTACGAAATAACCGACTTCGAAGCAATAGGAAAAGTAAAGGCTGTAAAAGATCAGATTTATGACAACCGCTACCAGGCTGATATTGAAAGAGAAGAAGATGCTGAAAACGGACAAGCTACAGAAAACTCACTTAAATACACTGCATTCAAAGGAAAAGTGAAACAGGAATGGCAAGGATGTTTATTAAAACTGGAAAAGAAAAAATAAAACCGATAGTTATATGAAAAGCAAATTACTCCTATTAATATTTTGTCTTTCTATTGGATTTAATATAGATGCAAAAAAGAAAGACTCGATTATCGGATATGATATAGAATATAGTGGAGCAGAAGGTGTGTCAGGAAGCTGCATGATACAAGTATGGATCAATACCAGCAAAGCGACCTTATCGACCGAAGAATTTAAAAGATATGCAGTTGAAGGCATTTTGTTCAAAGGCTATGCCCGTCCGCAACAAGAACGGATTAACCCCATGGTTACAGATGCCGTCAAACAGGCTAAAAGTGATTTCTTCAATGCATTCTTTAAAAATGGCGATTACAGTAAATATGCCTCAGTATTAGGTAATACAGTCAAGAATCTCAAAATAACTAAAAAGGAATATCGCTTGGGAATGATCGTATCCGTATCAACTGACAATTTAAGAAGAGACCTTGAAGAAGCGGGAATTATCGCGGATATGGGAAACAATCTATTTTAATTTTATAGAATAATTAAAACATGAAAACTGACGACATTAAAGTAGGTTTATATATTCTATGTTTTCTCTTTTTAGGAGCATGCAATAGTAAAGAGACTGTTACATCTTCTTATTACACTTACAAAACTGAATGTTTGGGAGCCGGATTAGACGGTTCCCAAACACTTCGGGTATGGGGTTCCGGAAAAAACAAAAAGGATGCCATAGAACAAGCGAAGAAAAATGCTATACACGATATCCTCTTTACCGGAATACGAAGCGGTCAATCGGGATGTTCTGTCAAACCATTAGTTCCGGAAGTAAATGCAGAAGAAAAGTACGAAAACTATTTCAATGCATTCTTTCATGAAAAAGGGCTGTATCAGGAATTTGTTTCCGGAGAAGAAAACAGTCGAAACACCCGTATGCAGGAAACAAATAAGAATCAGGTCAAATACGGAATTGTTGTACGTGTATTACGCTCGGAACTAAAGAAACGTTTACAAACAGATGGTATACTTAAATAAGAAACAACTATGAATACAAAAACATACATTTTATTTATCCTATTTTTTATAAATTCATTAGGAGCATACGGACAAGCACGAAAACCAAAACTAATGGTTATCCCCAGTGATAGTTGGTGCCGGCAAAACCACTGTATGATCCAATATGATAACCAAGGAATTGTGTCTGAAGTAGCCAATTACAGTGAAGCGGTAAAAAATCAGGATTTAAGAATTGTAATTTCTACTATTAACAATTTAATGAAAGACCGGGGATTCGAACTGGAAGACCTGGAAGCTACATTAAAAAAACTGGAAACAAGTAAAACTGAAGATGAATTAATAACCAGCAAATCGGGAGCAACAATTAGCGAAACGCCTTTTGATCAAATAAGAAAACGGGCCAAACCTGATATTGTGCTCGATATTGATTACACAATTAACTGGTCTGGTCCCGAAGCATCCATTACATATGATTTACGAGGAATGGATGCTGCTACCAATAAACAAATATCCGGAGCCAACGGTGTTGGTGCTCCCTCATATTCCACTGAAATAGCAAGTATGCTTAAAGAAGCCGTACAAGCCAATATGAATGCTTTTGCCGATCGTTTGCAAAAACACTTTGAAGATATGGGTGAAAACGGTCGGGAAGTAATTATAGAAATAAAACTGTTCGACAGTTCCGATGTTGATTTCGAAACAGAGTTCGGCGATGACGAATTATATGATATCATAAAGAACTGGATGACCGACAACACAGTAAAAGGCCGTTACTCGATCGACGACGCCACAGAAACCCATATACGTTTTAGCCAAGTTCGTATTCCTTTATACGACAAAGATGGCAGAGCTATCGACACCAGAGACTTTACAAATGCGCTCCGTAAATATTTACGTAAAGAGCCTTATAATATCCCGAGCAAAATAGTATTGAAAAGCCTGGGAGAAAGCCTTCTTATTGTCGGTGAAAAATAAAATCCGTAATCATGAAAACAATACAAACAATTCTATTATTACTGGTGTCTATCCTCAGTGGATGGGCACAGCAAACAGTATCGCCTAAAGACATGATTCCTATAACTCCAATGGTCAGCGACGAACTTCCTGTAGCTGACGGAGTAAAAAAAATACTGGAATCGAAAGCCAGACAAATGTTGACAATGAATGGACTAGCCTCCTATTCGGAACGGTTTGTACTAACCCCCAACATCACCATTCTGACGAAAGACGTTACAGCAACAGCCCCTCCGATGTTTTCGATCACAATGGAAATATCTTTTTATGTAGTGGATGTTTTCGACCAGACAGTCATCTGTGAAATTGTATTTCCAGGTAAAGGAATCGACCGACAAGAACACAAAGCTCTGATACAGGCCATAAACCGTATCAATCCTCGCTCTGAAAAAGTATCGGCATTTATAGAAGAGGCTAAAAACAGAATCACGGATTATTACAGAATGCGTATCCCGACACTAAGCAAACAAGCAGAAACACTGGCTGCTCAAGGTTTCTATGAAGACGCATTAAACATACTTTCCGGAGTGCCGGAATCAGTCGAAGGATACCCAGCTATTGCCAATAAAATAAAAACAATCTACAAGCAATATGCCAACCATCAGGCTGATCAGCTACTTAGTAAAGCCAAAGGATATATTGCCGGCAGAGAATACCAAGCTGCGACCGAACTACTGGCAGAAGTCAGCCCATTGAGCGACCGTTATAAAAATGCGATCACGCTGATCAACAACATCAAATCATCTATCGATGCATCCGAACGTGCTGCCATTGCCAGCCAAATGGAACGTTACGAATCTAAACAGGAAGAAGCTCGCCGTATCCATGATGACGAAGTCGCCTTACAAAAAATGGCGATCAACGCATCTCGCGATATTGCCATAGCAAACAATGAAGCAAACAAACCTTCATTGATGAAAAGTATTAATAACTGGTTCATATCCAAATTCAATTAACAATGGAACATTGCCCTGTATGTAAAGAACCGATGCCGGCTTTATCAAAAATTTGTCCGGTTTGCGGCTACATCGCTACACAAAATGATAACACAGACAATCTGCTGGATACATTAGTGGACAAGATGGAGAACTGCCTGCATAATCTGAAAAATCTCCCCCGACCAACAATTATGTACGGCATAAAAAACAACCTGTTAATCCTTTATATCATCCTCGTTGTTCAATTTTTTATACTAGCGGCTGTCAGTATGAGCACAGTCGCATGGATAATCGTATTCATATTTATGATTCTCTCCATCCTTGCCATCAGGAATAAATTCAGAAATAAAGGAAACGAGACATCCCAGCAACTTGAACAAATTATTAATGAGTACGAAACTTACCAAAGACAAGCCAATACATATTTCGGTAAAGATAAAGAAGTCAAAAACCTGTCACAAACACTTACTCAAGAACTGGACGCAATCAGGAAAGAACGAAAAAAACAAACATTCCGATACAATCTTTCCGGATTGCTACTCATTCTTGGTATTTCTTTTATTACCGGATTTGCCATATTTTCTTTATCAAAATTTATCGCAACCTCCGAATTACCAATAGAAGAAAGTTCCGTGACAGAATACCTCAACCGGGGAGATTACGATAAAGCAATTGCTATTTATCCGGAAATAGAAAATAAAAGCATCGATGAAGGAGAAATTAGCAGAAGTCGTATCATCGATAAACTATGTCAAAATCAACAGTGGGAAAAAGCATCTTCTTTTTTCTTCCGATACAGCATAGGGAAAAGAGGCGATTACGCTTGTGCCCAAACTATTATTAAAGAACTACTGAAGGACAATAGACCGGATGAAGCTGCAGACTTTTTGGAAGCATGTACTTCATTATCTTATCCTTCTGATTTCAACAAATTAAAAAAGCTAATTTACAAATAACCGAGATACGATATGGGACTATTTTGGAACAAAAAAGAAGGTGGCATCATGGATGTCATCCGCTGTGACGAAAAAGAATTTCTGATCTGGAAATGGAGTCCGGGAGGAGAAAGCAGCAAAAAAGAAAACGCCATACGTTATGGCAGTAGTCTGCGGGTAAAAGACGGAGAAGTAGCCGTTTTCATCTATAAACAAAACAATGGGACCATGCAGGACTTCATCGAAGGTCCTTTCGATGAGACCATTAAAACAGCTAATTTCCCGATATTAACCAGTATTGTCGGCAGTGCATTTGGCGGGAACTCCCCCTTCCAGGCTGAAATATATTTCATTAATCTGGCAGGAAATATACAAGTACCTTTTTACATTCCCGATTTTATGGTTTACGACCACCGTTTTCAAAATTTTGGTGCTCCTATTCAGGTAAAAGGTAAACTGCTTTTCAATATTACCAACTACAAGCAGTTTATCAAACTCAACAGAATGACTTCTTTCAATCTGGATGATTTTCATAATCAGGTAAAAACAACAATCAACCGATACGTAAAAAGTACCATAACCCAAGCACCCAAAGAGTATAACATACCCGTTCTCCAAATTGAACAAAAGTTGGATGAACTAAATACACTCATCGAAGATAAATTAAAAACATTATTCTACGATGATTTCGGTATTAACCTGAAAAGAGCGGATATAAGTTCTATCCAGGTTAACCGGGAAAACGACGAATATAAACGCCTGCAACAAGTTGCCGGCAAACAGGAAGAGAAAATGATCGATACCCAGACAAACATCAATCTTGAAAATCTGGAAGAAACATTACGTATCAACCGGGAAGAACACCAACGTGCCCAAAAACTCCAAACGGAGACTAATTATATCGGAACTCACGCTTTGAACCAACAGACAGAAGTGCTTAAAACTGCAGCCACCAGCTTGGGAGAAATGGGTAATATGGGTACCGGAGAAAATATTGGCATGAATCCTGCCAATATGATGGCCGGAATGATGATGGGAGGAGCTATCGGCGGCCAAATGGCTAATATGATGAACACAATGGGACAAGGTATGAACCAAAATATACAGCAACAGATGCAAACACCTCCACCACCTCCCGTTATGCAATACTGGGTTATCGTTGAAGGACAACAAAATGGTCCTTTCAATCCGGAACAATTGCTCCAACTATATCAGGCAAGCAGAATAACAAGAAAAACGTACGTATGGAAACAAGGCATGAGCAACTGGGAACCGCTTGAAAATGTACAGGAATTAAACAATCTGTTCAAGCCTGGTGAAAATGTACCTCCCCCTCCTCCTCCAGATATTCTTTAATAGCCAGTATAAATAAAACGAATAAATTACACATGAAAATAGATTTAATAAAACTCATTATAGCAATTGCGGTCAGTGCACTGATCGCTTTCGGTCTTTACAAACTATGTAAAGAAGAGACACAGCAAATAGTCGTACTTTGCAGTACATTTGTCTTTTTATCGATTACAAGCAGTTTTACCATAGGCTGCTCATTAACAACCCGCGGAACAATCATGTTAAAAACTTTTTCAAGTATATTCTTTTTGGCTGGCACCCTGTTCCATACACTTTATGCGATCTTTACTTTTAACCAAACTGCATTTCTAATTACCGACGGACTGCTCCTACTTCTTTATGTACTGATTGCACAAAGCATTTATAAAGCAAAACAATGAAACAAACTCTCATACTCTCATTTCCAAACACAACACCCTTATAATAATATAGTTAGTGCCATGATAGTTATAAAAATCAACTATCATGGCATCTATCATACTATCATACTATCATGCAGCATTCACGTAACAACATAACAATCAACCACCTACCTCTTCCAGGTAATAACAAGTCCCCCGCATCGTCCGCTTATTCGGTACGTTATTTCGCTTCAAAAGTTTACCGAAGTTGAGTATCATCTTCTTTGTGATAACAAAACCGGGCTGTTTCTCTGCTATTTTATCCAGTATCTCCGAAGCCAGTACAGGCGTAACGCTTTCCGGATCGGCAGGAATGCTGAAATAACGCAAAAACAACTGCTCTTCTGCCGGGATTTGTTGGAAACGCCGGTTACTCTCAACCACAGCCGCCTCCTCTTCATGCGTAAACCAGAAACGCTCCCCACGACGCAACATTTCTTTCGCTTCGGCATAAAGCTGTTCATAATCGACCGGCTGGATATAATCGATCAGGCCTTCCACCTCAACACAGATAAAACGACGGCTCCCGGTCGGGTCGGTCAACAAATCAAAATTATTGCTGGTAGCAATAAAAGTGGCATAACGCCGTAAACTGCGGGTCGTGCTCTGGTAAGGCAGACGGGCATTGACCGTCGCTTTCTGCAACACATGTTTCAGAAAACTCTGGTGAGAAGCCTTCACCGAATCAAACTCATCGATATTGATCAAGGCATACCGGTGCAAAGCCAGTTCTGCCTCTTTCTTATTCCCGAAATCTATACTGTCCGTATAAAAAGGACGAAGCGACGGAGGTAACAGATTCAGGCAAAAAGTGGACTTGCCGCATCCCTGGTCACCCACCAGCAGAGGTGTCGTACTGTTCCCGTGCTCCTTATCCAGTTGCATCCAATGGGCAACCATACTCAGGAACCAACGGTAAAAACAATCGTTCCATAACGGGTTATGGTTAGGAACCCTGCCGGCCATCTCACGAATATGCGGTTTTCCATCCCAGGCCGGAAGATTTGCCAGATACGAATCGATCGGATGGTACAGCGGAATCTGATCGGAATACACATAACGGTCTATATCCTTATCCCAAACATTCAACCCTTCTTTTTGAGCCTCCAGGCAAATACTATTACGAACCTTCTGGGTATAAGGCTTATATACAAACTGTATAACCGAACGGTCGAGATATTCCACTCCACCGCTCATCTCATTCATCCGGAAAAAGTAGCGCCGCGACATAAATTCATCCAGTTGCATCACCAACGAAAGGCATTCCGGCAAAGGTAACTTAGTCCCGACCGCTTTCTTCAGCAAATAAACGGAACGGAACACCTGCCGCACCAACAACTCATGCGATTTCAGAGCTTCATACCGCATAGTCCAACCGATAGCTTCCTCCTCCGGGATTCCCAGGCGGCAGCAATTTTGAGCCATCTCGGTGAACAAGGCATGCAGATCATTACTGCTACTCCCGGCAAACTTACGGACCGATTCCACTAACACGACGCTAAACAGAGTGGCAATCTGCGTATTACGTTCAACACCCGGCAACAGGCGTTCGACCGGGTCGAGCGGCACATCCTGAATGATACGGAGATCACTTTCTCCCGGCATTTGCAACGGTTGTTCCAACCGGATAGCCACTGCCGCGGGATTATAATACAACCCGGCGTCATAACTGATGCGTGTTCCTCGCGTCAGCAAAGGTTCTTTCAAAGTGATCATACTGCTCAACTGCGGTTGAAAATGTCTGACCGCTAACTGGTAAGCCGCCGTATGAAACAGAACGGCCTTTTCTTCATTACGCGGCAGCTTGCCATCGGGCAGGGTAAACGGCACGATAATCTTCACCGACTTACCGCTTAATCCAATAAAAGCCAACAAAGTCTGAGGCATAGCGGCAGCCTCCTCACGTATTGAAGCCGCTTCCTCCGGACCGGATAAACCGTTTAGTTCCAGCAAGACACAACCGCTATAATTTTTCATGCGCACTTTCCCTTCTCTTCGTAGAAAAGTTGCTCCCCAAACGATAACGGGTAACTTCCGTACCCACTCATTCGCATGCCCCGGCAGAGAATAGTGCAGGCTATTGCGCACATTGGCAACTTGTACACCCATATTCTCAGAGCGTAACATCTCCACCACAGGCTCCAGACTACGTATCTGCAACATAAGCTGGTCTTTCTTATAACGATATTGGCTTACTTTCATTCGAACGGGTATCTTTCAAATTTAAAAAACTTCATTTCTTTACGTAACCGCGATCCCATCCTGAAACATACTCGCTTTGCCTTTACCCGATGCGGGGTACAGTCTTTTGCCTCTTCATACCCTTCGCTTCCGGCAGCCAGATAGAGGTCACCCATATCTTTCAACTCGACCGAATATCCTTCTTTTAAACGTTCAAGGATAATGTCGCTCATCTCGCAGACGGCGCCCAGCACATCTCCCCGCGTCAATGAGCAACGGTCGGCAATCTCTTCTGCCAACTGGTCGGTCGTGATCCGTCCCTTCGTAACGGGAACTCCATAAAACAGTTTCTTTTCGATCGGACCTGTCTTATCCGATTTCGTGCGAACAACATAGAAATGTGCCATAAACAGGTATTTTAATTTAATAATAATACTAGAAAAGCTCACTGAGACGGGGATTTCATCCCTATTTACACCCGGATCTGAACGATGCCTACACCCAGGTCTCCGTAGTATTCACACCCGGATGTCAACAACTTCATCTCCTTACAAATATAAGAAATATATATTATATAAGCAATGTTTTTCAATAGTTTATTTGAAATAAATCAATATATTTTCTTTGCTTATATCCTGCATTTCCAGTAATATCGTATAAGCGTCATGTATGATGGTTCATGATAGTTAAATGATAGTTTATTTGCACAACTATCATAATATATATTACTGATATATTGCATATTATATAATAAAATGATAGTATGATAGTTATTTTTCAAATTTATATGAGTAAATATATAGTAAAACACAAAGTAGGAATACTTCTGCAAACATTGTTTTATTTGCCGGAATAAACTAACTTTGTCTCTATATCTTAAAAAGCATCCAACATGAGCCAAGTAAAAGGAATACCATACGGAATATCTGATTTCAAACGGTTGAGAAACGAAAACTTTTATTACGTAGACAAGACGATGTATCTGCCGCTGATCGAAAAGATGCCCAGCTACTTGTTTCTTATCCGTCCCAGACGATTCGGAAAAAGTCTGTTCCTTAGCTTGATGCGTACCTATTATGATATATTGCAAAAGGATAACTTCGAAAAGTATTTCGGTGATTTATGGATTGGCAGCCACCCGACTGACCAGCGTAACCGCTTTCAGGTGCTTTACTTCGATTTCTCAAAAGCCGGTTGTTCGCAACCGGGAACCGATATGATGACCAGCTTCAACGACTATTGCACGATCATCATCAATCAGTTTGCACATGAATATGCTCCTTTTTATGATGCAGACTTCAAAGCGACCGTCGAAAGCATAGAAAGTGCGAAAGCCAAACTTTCTTACCTCGAAGTGAAGGCACAGGAGAAAGGCTATCTTTTATATCTCATTATAGATGAATACGATAACTTCACCAATGTCATACTTAGTGAACACGGGCAGAAAATGTTTCACGACCTGACACACGCCAGCGGTTTCTATCGCGAATACTTCAAGCAGTTCAAAGGGATGTTCAACCGCATCTTCCTGATGGGCGTCAGTCCTATTACGCTGGATGATCTGTCAAGCGGATATAATATTGACTGGAATATATCGACTGACGAAACATTCAACGCCATGATGGGATTTAGTGAATCAGATGTACGCGAAATGTTTTGCTACTACCATCAAAACAATATGCTGACAGGAGATATTGAAGCCATGATCACAGAAATGAAGCCATGGTACGACAACTATTGTTTTGCACGAATGAGTTTAAAAGACGATCGAATATTCAATTGCGACATGACACTTTACTATCTGAATTGCCAAATACAGAAACATCGTGCCCCCGAAGAGATGGTAGACAAAAATATCCGTACAGATTACAGCAAACTGAAAATGCTTGCCCGTATCGACCATGACAGTTCACAGGAAGGAAGTCGCATGAGCACTATTGAAGAAATTGCAGCTAAAGGAGAAATACTGGTTGACCTACACACCTCCTTTCCGGCAGAAAAAGTAACGGACATCGATAATTTCAGAAGCCTGCTTTATTATTACGGGTTACTCACCATCTGCGGCACACGTGGTGATTTACTAAAAATGTGTATCCCGAATAACTGTGTACGCGAGCAATATTTCGGATTTCTACGCGACTATTATCAAAAACAAAGTAGCATTGACCTGCATTACCTGAATGTAATGTTGACAGACCTTGCTTACGACGGCCAATGGAAACCGTTTTTCGAATCCATCGCCCTTGCCTATCGTGAAAACTCTTCCGTACGTGATGCTATGGAAGGAGAAAGAAATCTGCAAGGTTTTCTGAAGGCATATCTGGCACTCGCTTCTTATTATCTGGTAGAACCGGAACTGGAAATGAATTACGGTTACTGCGATTTCTTTTTATTACCTGACAAAAAGCGGTATCCCGATATCGGACACAGCTACATATTGGAGTTAAAGTACGCTGGACGTACCACCACCGACACGGAACTCGAAACGCAAGCAGAAGAAGGACGCCGCCAACTATTACAATACAGTAAAGACAAAATCGCTTTACAGTTGGCCAAAGACACAACGCTCCACCTGATACTGCTTCAATTCCGGGGCTGGGATTTGGTAAAGTGCGAAGAAATAACTTCCTGCTAACAATCATCCACCGGATGATAGCTTTCAAAATGCTATCATCCCAACACCTTATTCTTAGCGATCGTAGCCTGGAATTCTTTCAGGTAGAACGGTTCGAAGTAGGCGACATCCTCAAACCGACTTCCGGCAAATGCTTTTTCAGACAAGGTTATCATATTAACAGCCAGCGGGTGGATATTATCAATAAAGAGCGCATTCGGAGAAGTAATCACCTCCCGACATTTGGCTGCACCGTTCCCAAAGAAACAAATTTTCCCTTTTTCCAGCCAGGAAGCATAAGTTTCTGCATCTACAATATCAGCAGACGTTTCGCGAACCGTCTTCAAATTAACATCATAGATAGCTGCATACACCTCCATCCGACGGGCATCGAGCATGGCGCAATACAAACAGTCGGACGCATTATTTTGCTGTTCCAATGCGGCAACAGCCAACACTTCCAGCGTAGGGATACTGATCAGAGGTATGCCGTAACCGAAACACAAACCTTTGGCTACCGATACGCCGATACGCAATCCGGTATAAGATCCCGGACCGCTGCTGACAGCTACTGCATCCAGCTTCAATCCTTTTTCTTTGGTTACCGCAATAGCCTCTTCCGCATAAACACCCAGCAAAGCGGCGTGAGAAGGACCTTCAAATGAACTCTTTTCAAAAAGCACCTCACCATCAGCCGATAAAGCGACGGAACACACCGAGGTAGATGTTTCAATATTTAAAATACAAGACATAATAGTTGACAGTTGACGGTTGACAAGTGACAGATATTTTTCAATAGAACTCCGCTGTTCATCAACCGGATTAATTGGTCGCAAAAGTACAAAAACGTCTTTATACGAATGAGAAAATAACGAACTTTTTCTCTATCAGGACGAAGAATTATCAACTGTCAACTGTCAACTATCAACTGAATAAGCTATCTTTGCACAAATTTTTAGAACAATGATACAATCAATGACTGGATTCGGTAAGGTTACAGCCGAACTTCCTTCAAAAAAGGTAACCGTAGAAATAAAAGCACTCAACAGCAAACAACTGGATTTATCAACCCGCATCCCTTCTATCTACAAAGACAAGGAAATGCAAATCCGTAGCCAGCTGCTTCAGTCGCTTGAACGGGGTAAGGTCGATTTCAGCATTTATATCGAATATATAGGAAAAGATACTCCTACCCAGATCAACCTTACCGCTTTTGAAAGTTATTACAGCCAGGTTAAGGATATTGCAGAAAAACTGAATATTGCACTTCCGGCTGACTGGTTCCAGACATTACTAAAAATGCCGGACGTTATCAAATCTGAAATTGTAGAAGTAGACGAAAGCGAATGGGAAGTTGTTTTCAATGCGGTAAAGGGAGCCATCAAACATCTTTGTGACTTCCGCATCCAGGAAGGCGCCATGCTGCAAAAGTTATTTGAAGACAAAATCGGTAATATCGCCCGCCTGCTGACCGAAGTGGAAGAATATGAAGGCGAACGCATCGAAAAGATCAAAGCCCGTATCATGGATAACCTCGAAAAGGTAGCCAACCAGGATTACGACAAGAACCGCTTCGAGCAGGAAATGATCTATTACATCGAAAAACTGGATGTGAACGAAGAAAAGAACCGCCTCGACAACCATCTGAAATATTTCATCAGCACGATGAAAGACGGACACGGACAAGGCAAAAAGCTCGGTTTCATCGCTCAGGAAATGGGCCGCGAAATCAACACGCTCGGTTCGAAAAGCAACCATGCGGAAATGCAGAAAATTGTCGTTCAGATGAAAGACGAACTGGAACAAATCAAGGAACAGGTACTAAACGTATTATAATATGGCTGGTAAATTAATTATATTCTCCGCCCCGTCAGGCTCAGGTAAATCAACCATCATCAACCATCTGTTAAAACAGAACCTGAACCTGCATTTCTCTATCTCGGCAACAAGCCGTGCACCGCGCGGAACAGAACAAAACGGTGTGGAATATTATTTCCTGACTCCCGACGAATTCCGGGCCCGTATCGCTGCCGGTGATTTTTTGGAATATGAGGAAGTATATACCGATAAATACTACGGCACATTGAAAAGTGAAGTGGAACGCCAACTAAACGAAGGCAACAACGTTATATTCGATGTGGACGTTGTCGGCGGATGCAACATCAAAAAGTTTTATGGTGACCGTGCTCTTTCAGTATTTATCCAGCCGCCCAGCATCGCCCATCTGCGTGAACGTCTGGAAGGACGTGGAACGGATGCTCCCGAAGTGATCGACAGCCGTATCGCAAAAGCGGAATTCGAACTGGGATTTATTCCCCATTTCGATGTCTGCATCGTAAACGACGACCTTGCGACAGCACAGGCCGAAGCAGTGGAAGTTATAAAAGATTTTCTGTCTAAAGAATGAATAACAACAGACAATTATCACGTAAATGGGGATATATTTTCGCACTGACCGGAATCGCGGCATTGGGAACCTGCATTGCAGGCCTCATTTATAAAGAATATCTCATTGCATTTGCAACCGGACTCGTATTCGGCGTACAGGCATTCAACTTTATAATGTGGAAGAAACAACGGTAAAGGAAAACAACAAACTGAAAACCGGAATCTTTTCCGGTTCTTTCAACCCGGTTCACATCGGTCATTTGGCCTTGGCCAACTGGCTGTGTGAGTTTGCGGGGCTGGATGAACTCTGGTTTGTTATCACGCCTCATAACCCGCTGAAGAAACGCGACGACCTGATGGATGACCGGCTCCGGCTCGAACTGGTCGAAGCTGCCATTGCCGGATATGCCAAATTCCGTGCCAGCGATATCGAGTTTACGCTCCCCCAACCGACTTACACGATCGACACCTTACGCACCCTCGACCGTACATATCCCGACCGCGAATTTCATTTTATAATGGGGGCCGACAACTGGTCGTCAATCAATCGCTGGAAAGAATCGGAAACGTTAATTACCAACTATCCTATCCTGATTTACCCCCGTAAAGGATACGAAATCAACATCCCCGGCAACCTTCCCGACATCCATAAAGTCGATGCTCCGCTGATGGAAATATCCTCCACTTTTATACGCGAATCACTGGCAGCCGGCAAGGATGTACGCTTCTTCTTGCCGGAAGCAATACGTAACCATAAGTGCTTTTCTAATATATAATTAAGTAAACTACTACTCACTTTTATCCTATAAGTGAGAAAAATTTTGTACTTTTGCGCCGTATTATACAAAATAATAGCGTAATGAATCTATTAGAACTGAGTGAACAGGAAATCATAAGACGCAATAGCATGGAGCAATTGCGCCAAATGGGGATAGAACCGTATCCCGCTGCTGAGTACGTAACAAACGCATATTCCAATGAAATAAAGGCATCTTTTAAAGACGATGCAGAACCCCGTCCTGTAACTATTGCAGGCCGTATCATGAGCCGCCGTATTATGGGTAAGGCTTCATTCATGGAGTTGCAGGATTCGGAAGGCAGAATACAGGTATATATTTCCCGTGATGATATCTGCCCGGGTGAAGACAAAGATTTATATAACGTCGTTTTCAAGAAGCTGCTCGATATCGGAGACATTGTAGGAATCAAAGGTTTTGTATTCCGTACGCAAATGGGTGAAATCTCCGTCCATGCACAGGAATTGACGGTATTATCCAAATCACTCAGACCGCTGCCTATCGTTAAATACAAAGACGGTGTAGCTTATGACGGATTTAACGATCCCGAACTACGTTACCGTCAGCGTTATATCGACCTGATCGTAAACGATGGCGTAAAGGATATTTTCATGAAACGTGCAAAAGTGATCAAAACAATGCGCGCCGTACTCGACGAAGCCGGATATACGGAAGTAGAAACTCCGATCCTTCAGTCTATCGCCGGTGGTGCAAGTGCACGTCCGTTTATCACGCATCATAACTCATTAGATATTGACCTTTATCTGCGTATCGCTACCGAACTGTATCTGAAAAGACTGATCGTCGGCGGTTTCGAAGGGGTTTACGAAATCGGGAAAAACTTCCGTAACGAAGGTATGGACCGGACGCACAACCCGGAATTTACCTGCATGGAATTGTATGTCCAATATAAGGATTACAACTGGATGATGAGCTTCACGGAGCAGCTGCTGGAAAAAATATGTATGGCTGTCAACGGTACATGCGAAACCGTAGTCGACGGCAAGACTATCAGCTTCAAGGCTCCTTTCCGTCGCTTACCTATCCTGGAAGCCATTAAGGAAAAGACCGGCTACGACCTGGAAGGCAAGAACGAAGATGAAATCCGTTCAATTTGTAAAGAATTGAAGATGGAGATCGACGAAACAATGGGTAAAGGCAAGTTGATCGATGAAATCTTCGGAGAATTCTGTGAAGGTACATTTATCCAACCGACATTCATTATCGACTATCCGGTTGAAATGAGTCCGCTGACCAAAATGCACCGCAGCAAACCGGGACTGACCGAACGTTTCGAATTGATGGTGAACGGAAAAGAGCTGGCAAACGCTTACAGCGAGCTGAACGACCCGATCGACCAGGAAGAACGTTTCAAGGATCAGTTGAAGTTGAGCGAAAAAGGGGACGACGAAGCGATGTTCATCGACCAGGACTTCTTACGCGCACTGCAATTCGGTATGCCTCCTACATCCGGTATCGGTATCGGTATCGACCGTTTGGTCATGTTGATGACAGGACAGACTACTATTCAGGAAGTATTGTTCTTCCCGCAAATGCGTCCGGAAAAAACAGTAAAGAAAGATGCTGCCGATAAATACGTAGCATTAGGTATCGATGAAGCCTGGGTTCCGGCATTACAGAAAGCCGGTTATCTGACTGTCGACACGCTGAAAGAGGTGAACCCTAACAAGCTGCGCCAGGAACTTTGTGAGATGAACAAGAAGTATAAGCTGGAACTGCAAAATCCTGCGGCCGAAGAAGTGGAAGCATGGATTGCCAACGCAGCCAAATAAAAGGGAATGCTATGAAATTACCCGGTAAAATTGCAATAATGGGAGGTGGTAGCTGGGCTACCGCCTTAGCCAAGATTGTACTTTCTACACAGGATAGTATTAACTGGTATATGCGCCGGCAGGACCAGGTTGACGACTTTTTAAAGACAGGACATAACCCCAGTTATCTGTCTGCCGTAAAGTTCGATACGGACAAAATAAAATTCTACACGGATATTAACGATGCGATTAGCGATTCCGATACGCTAATCTTTGCGACTCCATCTCCGTTCCTGAAACAACATTTAATGAAGGTGACGACCCCGCTGAATGACAAATTCATCATATCGGCCATCAAGGGGATTGTACCGGACGAGAACATGCTGATTGCCGACTATTTCACGGAATATTATAATGTACCTATGGAAAACATCGCAGTAATCGGCGGTCCGTGTCATGCGGAAGAGATTGCGCTCGAACGTCTTTCTTATATTACATTAGCCTGTTCCAATATCGACAATGCACGTGCCGTCGCCCATGTATTCCAGAATCAATATCTGAACAACTATTGTTGTAAAGATGTTAGAGGAATAGAATATGCTTCTGTTTTAAAGAATGTATATGCGATTGTTGCCGGTATCTGTCACGGGATGAAATATGGAGACAACTTCCTGGCAGTATTCATCTGTAACGCAATCGAAGAAATGCGTAATTTCCTCAATTCCGTACACAGCCTGGAACGCGACGTAACCGACTCGGTTTATCTGGGAGACTTGCTGGTGACAGCTTATTCCCGTTTCAGCCGTAACCGTACGTTCGGGACGATGATTGGAAAAGGATATTCCGTCAAGATTGCCCAGCTGGAAATGGAAATGATTGCCGAAGGATATTACGGGACCAAATGTATCCACGAGATAAATGAAAAGTATAAGGTAAACATGCCGATTCTGGACGCCTTATACGATATATTATATGAAAGAAAATCGCCGACTACCGTTATACGGCAGTTGACAGAAACATTTAAGTAGGTATGAAAAACATCAGTATTAACATTGACAAAGCACTGGGCGCTGTTACAAAAGAACAGGTTTACGCACAGGAAGCCAAGGCAAACGAATGTATTGCCACTTTACATAACGGAAACGGAGCTGGTAACGATTTTCTGGGTTGGTTACATCTCCCCTCTTCTATCACGGATGCTGAATTAACAGACATCGAGAACACGGCCAACGTGCTTCGTTCTAAATGTGAAGTTGTCGTTGCCATCGGTATCGGCGGAAGCTATCTCGGCACAAAAGCCGTTGTCGAAGCATTGAACAACAGTTTCGACTGGTTGCAGTCTGACCGTAAGAACCCGGTTGTTCTCTATGCCGGACAGAATATCGGCGAAGATTATCTGTATGAGCTGTGTGAAATACTGAAAGGTAAACAATTCGGTCTGATTAACATATCCAAATCGGGAACAACAACAGAGCCTGCTCTCGCATTCCGTATGCTGAAGAAGCAACTGGAAGATGCAGTCGGCAAGGAAGAAGCAAAACATCGTATTGTTGCCATTACTGATGCCAAAAGAGGTGCTCTTCGCACATTGGCAGACCAGGAAGGTTACAAGACATTTATCATTCCTGATAATGTAGGCGGACGTTTCTCCGTACTGACTCCGGTCGGTTTACTGCCTATCGCAGTGGCTGGTATCAGTATTCGCGACCTGGTTGCCGGTGCCGTATCTATGGAGAAAGCTACAGGTATTGAAATTCCTTTCAATGAAAACCTGTCGGCTATCTATGCTGCAACCCGCAACGAATTATATAAAAGCGGCAAGAAGATTGAAATCCTTGCTAACTTCCATCCGAAACTTCATTACATCGGCGAATGGTGGAAACAGTTGTACGGCGAAAGCGAAGGTAAAGACGGAAAAGGTATTTTCCCGGCTTCTGTCGACCTGACAACCGACCTTCACTCAATGGGCCAATGGATTCAGGAAGGCGAACGCATCATCTTCGAAACAGTCATCTCTGTTGAAACTCCTTCACACAAAGTAGAAGTCCCGACAGACGAAGCCAATTTGGACGGCCTGAACTTCCTTGCCGGGAAACGTGTAGACGAAGTAAATAAGATGGCAGAACTGGGTACTCAGCTGGCACACGTAGACGGTGGTGTTCCAAACATCAAAATCACGATGCCGGAAGTAAATGCTTATTACATCGGCCAGTTGTTCTACTTCTTCGAGAAAGCCTGTGGAATCAGTGGTTATATGCTGGGCGTTAATCCGTTCGACCAACCGGGTGTAGAAGCATACAAAAAGAACATGTTCGCGCTGCTGAACAAACCCGGATATGAAAAAGAAAGCGAAGCAATCCGCGCACGATTGTAATAACCTGTTACATGACATAAATAAAAAGGTGAAAGTGGATGTTCTTGCTTTCACCTTTTTATTTTTAAGAAGATATCTATACTAAAGGAGATTCATATCTTTGCAAAGATTATTAAGGATATAAATAAAATGATACAAGAAGCTATCAACCGTTATCTGCTTAGGACTAAGCAGAACTCTCTTTCTCCCAAAGCTGTACTTTTCGATATGGATGGTGTCTTATACGACTCCATGCGTTTTCATGCCCGTGCCTGGAACGAAACAGCGATACATCATCAGCTCCAGGCTAAAGAGGAAGACTTTTACATGTTTGAAGGCCGTACCGGTGACAGTACGATCAACGAATTGTACCAACGTACCTTTCAGCGTGATGCGACCGATGAGGAAAAACGGGAACTATATGAAGAGAAAGCAACACTTTTCAATAAATATAATGATGGTAAAGCAATGACAGGCGCCGCAGAAGTACTGGCTGCCGTTAAAGCGACCGGACTGCAAACACTGGTCGTGACCGGTTCCGGCCAGCACAGCTTGATTAACAAACTGGAACATACCTATCCCGGCTGTTTTACCCGCGAAAAGATGGTTACGGCTTTTGACGTAAAATATGGCAAACCTCATCCCGAACCTTATCTGATGGGATTGCAAAAAGCCGAAGTCCGTGCCAACGAAGCATTTGTCGTAGAAAACGCCCCGATGGGTGTCGAAGCCGGTGTTGCTGCGGGCATCTTCACGATTGCAGTCAATACCGGTCCCCTCCCCGACAAAGTGTTATTGGATGCTGGCGCCGATCTACTGTATCCGGATATGGCAAGCCTGGCAAAAGACTGGGATAATATTATGAGGTGTATAGGATAGAGCTTTTAATATCAGTTATTGCCCCGATTTAATCATCGTAACTATACACCAATTTATCCTGTTGGATGAATAAAAGAATTCATTTTTATTTCCGTATAATAATATCCTAAAACTTTTTGTACAGAGGTACGTCTAATTAGATTTTGACGTACCTCTGGCAAAAGGATCATTAGATGTCTGACAAAATCTACCAGTTTATTTATTCATATAATTATAATCATACATTTGAATTATATGACCTCCATAATCCTTGCGATTCACTAATCGTCCATAATTATCGTATTCATAATTTATTTTTATTCCCTGAGGATCTATCATCGAAATAACACCTACCAACGGCTTATAGACATACGTAGTTACCATCACACCTGGTAAGGAACTTCTTAAAGCATCAATCGGTGATATATTTGGACTGGCCGATGAAGCTATAGAATTGATTGTGTTTACCCCACCAGAAATCGTTTGCACCACCTGATCATAAGTTGCATTTTCTATTTTTCCCACGATATACTGATAATTATATCCCCACAAATATACAACCTTCTTAGAGTTATCTTTAGATACATATAATACATTTCCTTTTGAATCATAATTATGATAAGTAATTCTCGTTTCTTTGGGACCAGTCCCCTGCTGTTCTATAACATCTGAAGGCGCAATAAACGAATTTGCCCAAGAAGAATAAGCCGTTTGAGTTTCCTGTAGAAACTCGTTATTTATATAAGTTGTTGTAACAATGACAGGAGAAAGCATGTTCTTTTCCACCATACTCTTATAAATAGTTGTATTTATATCTTTAGGGTATTTAAAATTCTTTTTCAACACAGAACCATCACTCCTGGTTTGTTGAAGAGAGGTTATTTCATACTGGTTATCCAACCGGTCATAGGCATAAGTTGTAGTCTGAATTACAGATTGCCCACCAAAATAACTTATATCTTCTACTTTGGTCAGTTTAACCAATCCGGTTTCTGCTGTAATATCAGAATACTGAAACAATTCATTTGTAGATACTTTTGAATTATTATAAGGAGATGGTAAATTATGATTAGCAGGAAGAAAGTTTGGATATGATTTAAAACCAACTACACCACTTTGTTTTTTATATGTCGTATAGGTATAATTTATTCGTTTTGCTAAAGAGAATGAACTCCCTATTTTGGTATAAATGTCCTTACGTGACATTCTTCCTCTTGTCCATCCCCTATCAATAAACATATAGTCAAATTTAGGGATAAACTGATATCCACCCGAATAAACACTAGGAATTATGCACGGAGATTGACTGATGTATTCAACATCATTTGATGAATAAAGATAATAATACTCTGTTTTACCATTACTTACTTGCGGCGTTCCTTCAAACTCTATTACCTTCCCATAATATACAGAAGCTCCACCACTATGTGACAATGGTACATTCGGCTCAGACATATAATAATCGTATAATAACATTTCCGTACCATAAATAGTACTTGATACGCTTTTACCTTGTGTATATAATGCTCCTTGAATTTGTGACCATCCTGTCATATTATTCATTCCTTGTTCATATTGATAACTATGCACTTCTGGAGATGCATCCGATAGAGAATAAGAAGTAAGACTCTGTATCCGAAGTCCTCCTGCTGCATTTCCCGAAGAATATTTATTACCTTCATACTTAAATTCAGTATATCCTCCTGTCGGATATGTTATTTTCTTTAGAATACATGCCTGAGTATAAGTTGGATTCACTGATCTGTCAGCCTGTACTTCCTTCAAATTATAGGATTGCTTTCTTGCATATGTAAAATAATTCTTATTGGTAGTAACACCATTATAATATCCCCAATAATCCTGTCCGAAATACCTTTGTTTATCACCTGTGGCATAAGGTGTTATTGATAATGCATCTAAATATGCGGGTAATAATACACTTGAATTATAATCTAGATCATATATTCCCACTACACTACGTTGATTATTCAGAAGTTTAACTTTATTCAATTTCAATCTGTAATTATAACTTGCATTATAGTTTGTAGCAGGTTGTACCTGACTGAAACTTAAAACAGTTGAAGGAGAAAAATACCCATGTTCCAATGAATAAGCCTTTACCAATTGACTATTATTTTTAATATCAATGCCAGTCAATCTGTATTTTCTGCGGTCAGCTCTGTCTCCACTGTAGTTAAAGATAATAGTTCCATCTGGAAATTTAATTGATTTAACCAATAACGTATTATCGACTAGTGAATTTTGGGTAGCACATTTTAAATTACTTAAGTTCGGGGTATTCTGCGGAACCTCTAATACATAGTTCACATAACGATCGATATAAAGAGTATTATCCGTCATATATTCAAAATCAATCTCCCGATTATCTGTTGTTTTTATCCAAGTCAAATACCAACTGGATGTATACTTATTTTCTGTTGCTTGAATACTACTAAATTCCTTACTCTCAAATCCATAAATTGTTCCATCACTTCCTGTTATTTGAAACACATCTCTGCCCGAATCGTACCTAATATTATTATTAGTTAAAGGTATCTGGATCAGATTGTTATTTATATCAAATCTAAAACTTCCGGACATGCCTGCTACATTATAATAATAAATATCAGATTCAGAGTCATAAGTTCCGGTAAGACCCTGACTATAAATATTATCTAAATGATTAAGCCTGACATCCTCAGAAAGATTTACAGCCCATTGTTTGTTATGAATTGTTCCAGAAGCACCAAAATTTTTATCTGGAGCACCTTTTACTGAACGCGTTATAACCCCTCCGGCATTCAGGACCCATCCCAAACCGACCGTTGTAGAAATATCATTCACTTTTATACCAGAAGCATGATAAGAAATTGTTATCGGCACACTGGTCAAAGGCAGCTGAATTGTATAAATCGGAATATCAATTTGAACTAATCCGTTATACAAAGACACTGGATATTGTCCATATTTTCCAAGAGCTGCAGCATCCGGAGAAGGAGGTACGGATGGAAGAGACAAATCTTCTGATCTCATTATATTGAAATTGCAGAAGATCATAATCAGTAGATAAATAAATTTTGTCTTCATGGTTCGTTTCATTTTATTATTAAGGAAAACACATAATCAAACGTAAAATCACATCTTCAACCTACTATAACAGCAAGTAGAATCCTCAACAATACTAAAATGACAAATATAAAAATATTTTTAGTAAAAAATATCATTAAAACATATTTGTTTTAGAACACATCTTTATATACTTTTTTATACCCAATAGCGACTAAATCTATCTTTCAACAGATATATAACTCAATAAAATATTTTTCCATATATTAAATTCAGATTTTATGATGATTCATTTTAATATTTTGATTAATTTTGTAAACAAAGATATTTGTTATCATATTCAGGATATCATAGCAAACAAACTTTTAAGATACAAGAGACAAATTCATATTTATCATTTATCTAATATTTTGAATCTTATGAAAAAAAACGATCTCTCTTTTAAAGTATTAATTCTATTGTTGACTTTATATCTCCCCCCCATTTATCTATCTGGGCAAATAGACTGGTCTACAAACCGCCCCCGTAGTGGAGATAAAGTAATAAAAAAACAAATTAATTACATTGAACCTGGAGAATCAGGTGAAAATGTAACATGGGACTTAAGTCGATTGGAAGATACCGATACAAAATTCATCCAAAATTATACCTCTCCAAAACTAATTGCAGACAGTATTTATATAATGGGGACGGATACCTTTTTAAAAGAAGATGTATTGCCGGAAGAACTGGTCATTGGCATCGAAAATTACACCGTTTACTATTATCGCGTCCGCAATGAAGGAATTACTTTACTAGGATTTGAAAATCCGGTAACAGAAATACATTATCAAAACCCTTTGTTACAAATCAATTACCCGTTCAATTTAAACGATTGTGATAGTATGACATTTGAAACGACAGGACTTTATTCAAAGGAATTGCCTTTAAAATCACTCGGAGACATCCGCATAGAATCGGATGCCAAAGGACAAATCATTTTGCCTTCAGGGGATACACTATATAACGTATTACGCATGAAAACCATCCAGAACATTCGCGATACCTCATCAATGAATATGACTCAAACATCCTATAATTGGTTCGCTGAAGGTTATCGTTATCCCGTGTTGGAAACACTCCACACGGAAAATAACACAAGCGACGGTACGCAGGAAGTATTTAGAACCTCTTTCTTCTATCCTCCCGAACAACATCAATATTTAGAAGATGATATAAACAACCAGCAAGTATTGAATCGTTCCTCTGAAAAAGGAACAGTCCCCCCATCCTCCATTGCCCCCGGCTTTGCCGATTACTCAATCAAAGGAGACGGATGGGGTTGCAATGTCTATCCTACTCCCATCGAAACAAATCTGAATCTGGAATACAAAACAGAGAAAGAGGCTAAGGTAAAAATTTCACTCTACGATATGGGAGGTAAATTACTCTATTTATCCCCCACCCGACATCAGCAATCCGGTTATTATACGGACTTAATCGATTGCCGTAGTCTGACAACCGGCAACTACGTGTTGAGGATTATGGTCGGAGAAGAAGAAATGAGTCGTATTATCACTAAAAAATAAAACAGCTATGAAAAGTCGAATAATAATCCTGTTTAGCTTGTTATCCACCGTTTTTATGCAATACTCACAAGCTCAAACCAGCAGCCAAAATTATATCAGGACACGTACCATGACGAATGAAAGCGGAACATCATTCGTGGAACAAGTTGATTATTATGATGGATTAGGACGACTTCTAGAGACTGTGCAAGCGAAAGCCGGAGGTAATTCTCAAGATTTGATCGTATTGACTGATTACGACAGTTATGGCCGTAAAGATAAAATTTGGCTTCCGGTAGCTGTAAACACCAATAACAGCAATTACGTTGCTCCCTCTACACTTCGCAGTAACGCGCCAGGTTTTAATGCCAACGACAGCAAACCTTACTCACAAATTATTTATGAAGCATCACCGTTAAACCGGACAATGAAAGAGTTCGGACCTGGAAACAACTGGTACGCCAACAACAGGGCGATCCATACTACATACCTGACCAATAACAGTAGCTATCCGTGTGCTTTGTTTTCTTCCTCGAGCAACGGCACAACAATCAGTATTACACGTTCAGGGACTTATGCCAATAACACTTTATTTGTTACTAAATATCAGGATGAAGATAATAATATCAGTTACGAATTCAAAGACAAACAAGACCGCATCTTATTAACAAGACAGGTCAATGGTTCGACTAATTTCGATACATATTATATATACGATGATTATGGTAATCTGAGAGTAGTTTTATCACCTTTAGCTTCCGATGTTTTTACCAGCAATACTACATGGAACGAATCCAATGCAACTTTACAAAAATATGCTTATCTATACAAATACGACAACCGCAATCGGTGTATCGCCAAAAAATTGCCAGGTGCAGATTGGACGTATCATGTGTATGATAATGCAGACCGACTAATCTTTAGTCAAGACGGGGAACAACGTTTACGCAGCGAATGGAGTTTTAACATTCCGGATAGATTCGGACGTATCGCCATCAATGGCATTTGCAAAAACTCGTTCAGTTATAGTAGTAATCCTCTAAATGGGAAAGTGATCAATGCAGTCTGGGCTACTAATGGAACAGGAACTTACAAAGGTTATAATCTGGAAGGAGGCATTAGCCTAACGAATGCAATCATTCAAAATATCAACTATTATGACTCTTATGAATTTATTGGAAAAAACAATGTACCTTCCTCATTGACATTTGAATCCCGTAGCGGATATGCCACCACATATTTATCAACACCGAAAGGACTTCTAACCGGACAAATTACATCGGAACTGGGAAATAACAGTACTTTGTATTATTCAGTCAATTATTATGACTCCCGAAGCCGCCTGATACTGAACAGATCGACCAACCATCTGGCTGGAATCGATAAAGAATTTCTATCATACGCTTTCGATAATAACGTTGAAAAACGGTGCCACATACAAACTGTCTCAGGAAAGACCCAAACGGAGGAATATGCTTATACCTACGATCAGGCCCGGCGTCTAAAAAACACTTCTCATACATTAAATGGAGGTAGTTCGCGAATGTTATCGGAAAAAATTTATGATGATTTGGGACGCCTTCAAAGTGAGAAACTAGGAGGTTTCGATATGTTGAAAGCAGCCTATAACTATGATGTCCGTAATCGTCTGATAAGAAATTGGTGTGCTCAAATGGGGGAAGTACTGACCTATACATACGGCAGTAATGTCCAAACACAATCTATTGCCCTGGGAACCGGTACCCGTATATATGAATATGCCTATGATGGTTTATCCCGTGTGACCAGTGGAGCTTACACCTCCGGCCCCGGTGATTATACATCATCTTATAGTTATGATAAAAACGGAAATCCTTTGACGGTAAAGCGTAACGGACTAATCTCAACAGGAGTGTTCGGAATCGTGGATAACCTGACTTTCAGTTATGATGGAAATCATATTGTAAGCATTAATGATGCTGCAGGAAATATAGCCTATAATTTTTCGCACGATTTTAAAAATTACAGTAATCAATCCGTGGAATATATCTATAATGCAAATGGCTGCATGACAAAAGATTTAAACCGTGGAATTTCGGAGATTCAATATAATTCATTAAATTTACCAAGTCGTATAGATATCAAAAGTCCAGTAGGTGAAGCTCGCAATGAATACCTCTATAGTAGTGATGGTCAAAAGTTGCGTGTGAAGCACAGCTGGAATCCTAATTATTCGTCAAGTCCGATCATCGGGTCGGGAGTGACGGTCTCTTCTTTGAGCTCAATCGAAACTACAGATTATATAGGTGATTACGAATATGTCAACAATACGTTGAAACGAATCCGTACCGAATATGGTTATATCGAAGGCGGAGTCTATCATTTTTATGTAAAGGATCATCTGGGTAGTAACCGTTTAGTTGTTTCTGAACCGATGAGTTCCCAGGCCGTAAACTACTACCCATTCGGAATGGCGAATGGCGACCAACGTGCAGCCGACTTGCAGTCATATAAATATACTGGTAAGGAGCTGGACATGAAACAAGGTCTGAATTTGTATGATTATGGGGCGAGGTATTATGATCCTGCAAGCTGTCGTTTTACAACAATGGATCCAATGGCAGAAATGTATTATTCGATCAGTCCGTATGCTTATTGTGCAAATAATCCGCTGAATGCGGTAGATCCTTCAGGGATGGCTATTGACTGGTATGGTTTAGATGAGTTTACAGGAGTATTGAAAAAAATAAAAGAAACAACCGATGATTTTGATTTGATAAAGTCAGGAACTTTTGATCAAAAGGATAATTTTCTAGAAAATAATTCAGTAGACCCTCTAAAAATATCAAAAGGACAGCTAATAGGATCACTTCATCAAGATATATCAAATAAAAAAATAACCTTTAATAATATTGAAGAAGGAGTAGATTTTATGAAATTTGTTTCATGGAATTCTTATAAAGAGACAAATGCGTGGGCTTACAAAGAAAATAACTCAGAGAAATTGGACATTGGAGCATGGGATAAAAATACAGAAAAAAAATCCTTTCAACCTTCTTATCCTCGAAATCCAATCTTTAATATTCATACACATCCAGGTACAAGAGATGGGTATGGAGGAGAGTCTAGACCCTCTACTTCTGATTGGGAAGCGTACAGTAAACATCCTTATAACACATATTACATTTTAACACAAAAACATGGTTTAATTATTTACGGAATAATAAATGGAGTCAAGGGATATTTTACTCCACTGAAAAAAAACACCCCTAAACATTTAGCAAAATTCCGCTTAAAATAAAAAAAAATGAAAAACATCCTATTGTATAATTTAAAAATATTATTAATATTATATTTTCTGTTCTCTTGTGATTCACAATCAAAAATTGAAAATGAAAAGACATTAAAAGAAATATCTTCGATATTTATAGAAGAAAATGGAGTTGAAATGATCAAATGGATGATGATGGATAGTATAAATGTTATGAAGGTTGCAATAAAGAAAGAGGAATATTTAACCTCAAATGAGACACAACCACCTCCTGTTGGAGAAGAACCAATAAAATTTTTTTACCCTAATTTGAATTTATATACATTTTATTATAGCATGGGAGTTGTTGAAGGTGATGACAATCTGCCTTCTAATATGTTTTATGTAGATGGTTACCCTATTTTTTTATATGATGATAAAAAACCTTTTATGGATAAAAAAAATATACCACAATATTTATATAGATATAAAAAAATATGGGTTAATGATGATTATTGGTTGGTTGCCATTTGTCGAAAAAGTCAAAAATACATAATATTTAGGGAGTACTGGAAATTAGGAGATGAAGCACTAGATAAACTTAAAAAATTTAATGACAAGTGTTTTGATGTCAGCTAATTTATTGCAATCTTTTATAAAACATAAAACAAGTCGTTAAAAATAGATATTTAAAAGTGTTTGGTTTTCTATATTCAAAAGAGACTACAATCTTTTTTAAGCAACCAAGGAGCAAATAAGAACTGGTTTTACACTTCTGTAAAAGGTATTTTTCCGGGATTTACAGTAGATTATGATTACAACACCTCTGGGATTTTTACGACAAATGGATATTGAATTTTCAGACATAGAGATTAATATATTAAATGGTAGAGGAGGGGAAGATATCGTCCCATTAAATAGAGTAAATAATAAGAGAATGAAAACATTAACGATAGAAATAGTTAGTCCACCAGATAAAGAAAACCTGGTTGCAGAAATTTGGCAAGATGATCAAATGATTGCAGAAATAAATCAAGAAAAAGAAACACTTGAATTGGAAATTTATATTAACAAAACTGGTAAAATAAAATTAGAATTTAACAACTTTATAGACACTCTAAAAAAAGCAAAAAAGATACTGAGTGGGGGATAACCAATTTCTCGTTAAATATGACTCTTATAAAGAGACAAATGTGAAGGCTTACAAAGATAATAATACAGAGAAATTGGATATTGGAGCATGGGATGATGACAAATAGCAGAAATTGAATGAATATTCAAATAGACAAAAAGGAGTATTTAACACCAAGAGATACACCACCTCCCCGAGTAGGAGAAGAGCTAACTAAATTTATTTCTAATACATTGGACTTATATATATTTAATTACACTATGAGTTGTGTTGAATGTGATAATGATCTTCCTTCAGGCTTATTTTATATAGATGGTTATCCTGTATTGTTATATGATAATAAAAAAACATCTATACAAAAGAAGATGATTGGTTGGTTGCTATTTATCGAATAAAATCAAAAATATATAATATTTAGAGAGTATTGAAAATCAAGAGATAAGGTATTAGATGAATTAAAAAAATTTGATAGCAAGTACTGTGAAAGTAATTAATTTATTGTCTTCTTTACTTGAAAATGAGCGACACTAGATATTACGAATATGTCAACAATACGTTGAAACGAATCCGTACCGAATATGGTTATATTGAAGGCGAAGTCTATCATTTTTATGTAAAGGATCATCTGGATAATAACTGTTTGGTTGTTTCTGAGCCGATGAGTTCCCAGGCAGTAAACTACTACCGTTCGGAATAGCGATTAGCGTGCAGCCGACTTGCAGTCATAAAATATACAGGATAAGGAACTAGACATGAAACAAGGTCTGAATTTGTATGATTATGGGGCAAAGTATTATGATCCTGCAACCTGTCGTTTTACGGCAATGGATCCAAGGTAGCTATCACATTAGGTTTACCTCCCAGTTTAGTACGTATAGGACAACAATATATAAAATTTCAGCCATAAAAAATATTATGATAACAGTTTTATTTACTCTGTTTTATGCTATAAGTATGGCACAGACAAATTGCTCTCAGGACTCTACAAGGTATTTAGATGCATATAATTATATTATTCAAGAATCTGCAAATCAAGAAAAAACAATAGAAGTATCAGACTCAATTGTAGATTTAGATAGATTTTGGTTTTCGCAGGATATCGCAGATTATCCTACTGAAAAGGAAATATTGGGTTTGTAGAAAAACAACGATGCCGAAAAATTTATTGTTTTTTTCAAAAATAGAAGATAATGTGTTTAGGGCGGATCTCCTCCCTTATAAACAACAATTTAATAAGTTTGATTATAAGAAAATGACTATCCAGAATGTTGGACAAATCTACCTGTTCATCTTTAATAAAGATGGTTCTCTCAAATTTGCTTTTAGCCATGAGATAACTTTTGATTAGTTGACAAATCTGTGTTTTGACCTTATCAGAACTAAATAAACAGACAAAAAATCGATGGTCTGGAAATGATTATAAAATATGAAAAAAGTAATATTATATAGCTTGAATATATTGACTATTTTATCTTTTGTATTGTCTTGTGATTCGCAAATAAAAGTTAAGAATGAAGACACACTAAAAAAAATATCTTCAAAATTCATTGAAGAGAACGGGGTTGAAATGATCAAATGGATGATGAATGACAGTATAAATCTTATGAATATTGTAATATATAAAGAAGAATATTTAATTTCTAAAGACACACCACCTCCCCCTCCATTAGGAAAAGAACCAACTAAATATATTTTTCCAGCATTGGATCTATATTTATTTTATTATAGTATGGGATGTATTGAGTGTGATAATTGTTCTCTTCCTGCAAGTTTATATTATATAGATGGCTATCCGGTCTTATTATATGATAAGAACAAACCTTCTATAGAAAAAAAGAAGTGCCACAATATTTATATAAATCTAAATATTTACATACAAAAGAAGTTGATTGGTTAGTTGCTATTTGTCGAAAACGTCAGGAATACATAATCTTTAAGGAGTATTGGAAATTAGGAGATGAGGTGTTAGATGAACTTAAAAAATTTAATGATAAGTGCTCTGAAGATAATTAATTTGTTGTCTTCTTTCATAAAATATGAGACAAGTCATTCGAAATAAATATTTAAAAGGGTTTAGCTTTTTATCTCTAAGAGAGGCTCTAACCTTTTTAGACAACCAAGGAGTGAATAAAAGTTTATCTCTTGAGGAAACATTTGGAGAAAATTACTACTGTTATATATGCTATCATTCATTGACACAAGAGATATTATTTTCTTTATCTTTTAGCAGTGATGAAAGTGAAGATAATTTAAATATTATGTATTGGAATGATCTGATAGTCCTAGATATAGGAAAAATAATTTATTTAATTGACGATTTTTTAGAAATAAGATCGTCAATTGAAATCACAACACCTTTGGTTGGGTTATATGTAATAAACGACGAAAGATTACTTGTATTGGAAGAGGCTTTTGTAAGAGTAATAAACAACAAAGGAGAAGTTGTAAGAGCCGAATTGACAGACCTTATAGAGGATTTCAGCGTAAAAGATAATTTATTGTTTATACAAACAAATGAAGAAAATAAAATAATTGAATTAAATTAAAATAGGATATTCAACAAGAACAAACATATAGATAATTACGTTAAAATAAAGCTTTAGCAATGATGAGTTTATTAACTGCAAATTATATTCCTTGAAATGACCTCTACGTTGGATATTTTAGTAATCAGCTTAACAACAGTTCCATCTACTCGTTCCAATCTAAATTGACCCAGGAGTTTATGTAGATTAAAGTAGAGCCCTATAGGGCTGATTACAAACATCATATATATTTTATCATTTGCCACATATCAAACAAAAAAGCTGACATATTACTTTTTTTGATAATTATAATTATACGTTTTAACAATTCTCTTGATATTATTATCCAAAATATATGTTTCTTTCAATTGACCAAAATCATCGTAAGCGTAGTAAGTTGTAAGACCTGACGGATCAGTTTGAGAAGCCATCCCCACAAAAGGCTTGTAAGTATAAGTCACAACTATAGCTTTAGGAAGTGCTTTCTGCAAACTACCATCCCTCAATTTCGTCTCATTCGGTATAGATAATACAGAAAGTGCATCAGCGCTAGTTATAGAAAAAACAGTCTTTATGGCTGATTCAACTTCATTGAAAGTCGCATTTTTAATTTCAGCTATTTGATATTGATTATTATATGACCAAAGATAAACCGTTTTCATTCCATCAGCAGTTGTAAACTGACGTATATTACCTTTAGTATCATAAAGATTGTATGTTATATCTGTATGCAAATTATTTATCCCGGAGGTAGATGACTGAATCTTCTCCGGCAAAATAAGATTATTTGTCTTTGATATATCTCTAAAATAATTATTTTTTTTCCGATCTATTTCCTTGTTATTATAAGTAGTTATTGATTCTATAACAGAGGATAGTCTATTTTGAAGTATCATTTCAGGAAAAGGTGAGGTTGTATAATTATAAGGATAAGTATATTGGTAGGTATACACGTCCGCTCCATTCAATCTATTTTCTACTTTCATCAACTGATTATTAGAATCGTACTCATATACGTTTGTAACAGTTACAGGATTATTATTTTCAAAATATTTTTTCATCTGTTCCTCACCAAGAAGATACTTATAAGTAAATATTTTATATGCACCTCCAAGAGCTACTTGACTAGACACAGTCTCTAAGGGACTCAACAGGCGAGAAATAAAAAAATCAATATATTTTATTGACTGATTAGATAATTTCTTATATTTCAAAAGTCTCTCATTTAATAATGAACCTTCCCTATTATATATCTTTACACTAATCAATTTTCCTCTTTCCAAATGTTTTGAAGAAACCGGAATATAATTGTTAAGAATATTTGCAAGCCCTAATCCTTTGACAGAAGAGATTGGGTGAAACGTTTCATTAAGTCTAGACAGGGGCATTTCATCTAGATGAGATTCTCCCCAAATATCTGAATTAAAATTCGTAAACTTATACTCTGTATATCCATTTATATTTCCATTATTATCTTCCTGCGATTCAACAATTGTCGAATATCCAACATTATACCCAGGTTTACAATAAATATAATTATTAAAACCATTTGTTGAAAACAGGTCAAACTCTCTTACATAATTATTATCTCCTAATGGAACAATTGATCTATAAGCCTTTATCCGTTGGACATACTTTGGTAAAGACGAAATAATACCTGAGTTTGAACCCGATTTAGTTCTAGGATTAAAAGAGTTTACATAATAATAATTTTTTGCATTATGAAATGTTCCATCTTCTAAATAATTTGAAATTCTTTTTACTCTAATTCCTCCCGGATATATCAAATTTTGAGGTTGATAGTTTTCGATCATAGTCTTCTGACTCGTCAAAGACATATACCGATTAACTTGATGTGTTTCATAATCAAATATAACATACCCTCCTACTGGGTAACTTATTCTCTCCAAAATTTCTGATTTAAAATAAGCGCCTGATTTATCAGGTTCTCTTGACGCTCTAAAGCTTTCTTCAACACTAGCATCTAAAAAATCATTCGAATTTACTGTATAATATTTAAAAAAACCATCTTTTAATACGAATTGATGATCTTTCCCATTATAAAAACCCTGATGATCACCCAAAGAAGCCCAATAGTCAGGAAATCTCCCAGTGTTATATTTAAACTCATATTTAGCGACAGAATTGTTACTTAAGTCTCTTTTTTTCATACTCAATAGTTTCAATCTGTCATTTTCTGTATTAGTATACTGAAAAATATATTCAAAGCTGTTATTAATGTTTACTTTAGACAATTGTTCCCACTGTATCTCGGAGAATGCTTTAATAAATGGATTACTACCAAATTTATCTATAAATACATTTTTTTCTCTTATCCCCGGAATAATAGTATTACTGTATTTCTTTTGTATGCTATTTTCATATGTAAAATCTATATCAAAAGAATTGTATTTGATTGATTTTAAAAGGCAAGACATAATCAGATCCGAAGAAACATACTGACTAGCATATGTTTCCATAAAATTAGATTGATATAAAAGGTTATAAGTTATATCCATTTTAGGTTTGGATACTACATAATTAAAACTGATAGTTTCTCCTGTATAAAGAATAATTTTTGACAGATGCCAACTAGTTGCGACGGGTCTGTCACCATCAATCCGAACTAAAGGTTCAAAATAGGCGTATGTATAATCAATTGCAGAAGGATTATCACCAAAGATAAACACTGTTCCATCTTTAGCAGTCAACTTGAATTCAAAAAAAGAACTGATTCCCTGATACGATTTTGGTTGATTTATCGGAGATCTCGCATTTGACAATGTTTTAATTGTATACTCAATTTTAAAATCATCATCCGACAATATTTGCCACTGACCATTTTCATTTAAATAAAAGCTCCCATTATATCCTAGAAAATCAAAACTAAATATATCCGGATAATAATCTTCACTTCCGCGGCCAAGAAGGTTTTTGGTATTGATTTTTGATGCGGCTAACTCCCATACAAAATTCTCTTGGTTCCATTCTCCTTTACCCCATTCGTCAAACCCATAAAGTTCCTGCATATTTTTAGATTCCCTTTCATTATAAAACTTATAGTTTTGCCATATGAAACCTAGCTTTATAGGTGGATTACTTATAGTATATCCATCAATCGGAAGAAATGCAAATTCATCAGGATGCCCCTTTACAGTCCTATGTATAGCCCCTCCAGCCTGAAGAGTCCATCCTAAACCAACTATACCTGGATGAATATTAGGTTTAACTTTATTCAAATTATATTGAAGACCTATCGGAATTCTAATATTTTTAATCTTTAGTTCATATAAAGGAATATCTATATGCAAATCTCCAGTATACATGTCAACGCCAAGATCATTCGTTGTAGAGATCATATTGGTTAGTGCAACTTGCGGAAATATCCCATACTCATTTTTACTCTGTGAGGAAATAATTGAACCCTGTCCAACTACATTTAATCGAATCATCAATAAAAAGAATATAAAAATACTATTTTTCACATGTTTCTTCATAATATCAATACTATTAATGTTGGACTAAAAAACAAAAAATTCCTATCACTTATATTTCCTGTATTACAATTATATTATTACCAGAATAACGCATATAAAGATAAATATAAAAAAAGAGATTAATACATCTATAATGAATATATTTCAGTCTATACTCAATTATTATATAATAATAATGTATAAAGTATGATACAATGAGGAAACATTTGTCACAAAAAAAGGTTACTTGTATGAAAGCAACCTTTTTTGTGACAAATTCATAAATAATCACTTTACATAATTCGCCTTGTTCAGGAAGTTGAAACTTTCCTTACAGCTGGCTACCGGATCATTGTTTGTATATTGTTCTACTTCAACGTACCAGTCTCTTACATTGTTAGCATACATCTGGTCGAAGATCGGTTTGAAGTCAATCTTACCGCTGGCACCGATTTCCATGTCATCCTTAATATGGATTGTCTTAAACTGGCTCGGACGGGATTTCAGATAGGCAACAGGATCTGCACCACCTTCTTTTACCCAATAAACGTCCATCTGGAAGAATACGTGATTCGGACTTACGTTATCCAACAGGAAGTCGTAAATCAACTTATCGTCGATTTTACGGAATTCGAAAGCATGGTTATGATAACCGAATGCAATACTGGCAGCAGCAGTCTTATAACCGACCGTATTGAAATAATCGCAATACATCTTCAAGTCATCCAAAGTAGTCTGATCGTTTACCGGCATCCAGGGCTGAACCATATATTTAACCCCTAATTCGTTGTGAGCGGCAATCGCCTTATCCCACCAACTCATTACTTCCGCTTCCTTTTCTTTAGTAAACTCCTGTCCCAGGTGGGCACTGGTACATTTCATACCCAGGTCGTTACACATTTTCTTAAATTCAGCAGGAGCTAAACCATAAATTTTACCATTGTCATAACCGGCTGTTTCCAGATTGGTATATCCTATTTTAGACGCTGTTTCCAACACCTTTTGAATGCCTTCGTCTTTTACAAGGTCTCTCAAAGAATATAACTGTAAACCGATATGTTTCTTTTCGGCACAAGAAGATAACAACTGAGGTGCAACTAAACCTCCCGCAAGCAACATTGAGGCTTGCTTTAAAAAGTCACGTCTGTTCTGCATAGTACTAAAAATTAAGTTTGATTGAGAATTTGTACAAAAGTAAGACTATATTCGATGGATTCTAACATTATTTCGTTAAAATCAATAAAAAGATAAATTACTTTTGCCTTAACATTCGCTGCATCTTCATGTATCGATATTGTTTTATGATCAATTTTCGGCTACGCATAATCTGATACCTGTAAATAATGCAAGCTGTAATAAAATAGATACCGGCCTGTATCCAAAGCGTACGGTATTCGTGAGCCACTTCATTCAAGGAAGCTCCTGCCGTATTGATACGGATAAATCCTTGTATTCCCGGTGTGGAGGGGAACAGATAACCGACCGCTTTCCAGAACGGAGGTATTGCCTCTTTAGGCCAGGACACGCCGGAGATAAACAACAGAATGACCGAAGTAAAGACAAAGACCAGCATCGGTGACTCACGGCTTGTCATAAAACCGGACAAGGTCATCGACAAAAAGATAGACGCGAACAGATAAGGCAGAACAAACAACATAACAGTCCACGGCTCTCCCACCTGCGGCAATGAAAATAATTTCGGAACCACCCCTAATGCCCAGATACAAACGACTATATATAACAATATATAAGTAAGCGACTTGCCGAACACGATACGCAACGTCCCGTTAAAATGACGGCTTATCGGAACCAGGCTGTGGAAACGGTTCTTTTCGCGTGCCGTTCCTCCCAGCATACCGATCCCCAGAATAAGCGTCTGCTGGATAACCAAAATAAGGATAGCCGGCACAAGGAAGCTGGCAAACCCGTTCTGCGAATTGAACAAGGCTACCGATTCATACGGAATAGGATTGATCGTTATCTTTTCCTGTTCTATCGTCGACGACGGATTATTCTGCGCCCGTAGTTCTTTTCCTATCTCGAGCGAAACTTCGGTCGTTGCCAACAGGAAGGCTTTATAAAACAACAAAGCACTCATATCACAATAAAGCGAAACCGTCGCCTGCTTTCCTTTATGTATATTTTTGCTGAACTCACTGGGGAAATACAGGATTCCGTATGCTTCTTTCTTATCCATCATCCGTTTTGCCTCTTCCATATCCGAACAGACGGCAACAACCTTTACATCTGCCGTTGCATCGACCTTACGGATATATTCGCGGCTCAGATAAGAATCCGACTGGTCCACCACCACCATCTTGGCATTGTGAACCACCTCATTATTATAGATAAACGCATACAAAAGCGGATAGATGAACGGGACCAGAAAGAAAAAGATCATGACTCCCGAATCCTTGAAGACGTTCTTCAATTCATCCTTCCAGATAAAAAAGGTATCCAGTATACCTTCTTTGATTATATATCGTAAACGATGTTCTCTTTTCATTACTTTCAGTTTTACGGAATATACTTAAAGTACAGCAACGCATTCTTCAGGTTCTTTCCTATCAAGAACGGTAAGATAAGGAAGCCAGCCAACCAGACATATTCACTCCATGAATAGAACAAATCCCTACCGTTCAACGCCTGATCCACATAAATCAGAAAATAGTGACGAAGCGGAAACAGGTCGCTCAATGCCTGCAAAGTCGGATCCATCCCTAACACGGGAAAAGAAAATCCGACAATAGAGAAAGCAATCATACCGAACAAACTGGCAAAACTCAATCCCAGACGCAAAGTTGGCAACACGCCGATCATAAACACACCGACAGCCTGCGAAGCCAGCACCAACAGAATCATTGCCGATATCATCGGCATCCAACCACTATTCAGCGGGAAAGCATTGAAACCGTACAAAGCGGCACAACACATCAACGCCACAAGAGTAAAAATAACAGTTTGCGGGAGTAACTTTCCCAGCAGACTGGTCGTCAACGAGTTTCCTCCCGTCTGCAACCACTGGCGGGCAGTCGAATATTTTATCTCTGTACCGATGCTGAACACCGTCACCAGGAAGATCATCAACTGAAGCACGCCCGGCAAAATCGTATTATTCAGATAGACGGAATAGTTCAGCCAGGGATTACCGATCGCATGAGTATCCACTACTACCGGCTGAAGCTGTCCCATAATCTGGTCGGTCGTATATCCTTTCGCCAATCCGGTCTGTAAACCGACCGAAGCGCCAGCCAGGACAGACATGGTCTTCATATCCCTGAAAAGCAGGGAAGCTGCGATTAGATAAGTACCGTTCGTATAGAAAGACAATGTAGGTTGTTTTCCCGTTGTTGCCTCCACTGCAAAGTTCTTCGGTATATAGAAAATACCGTATATGTTTCCTTTTTGCATCTCCCGGCGAGCATCATCGAACGTAGCGGTCTTATAAACAACCTCCGTCTGTTCAAAAGCATCCAACTGCCGGATCAGGTTACGGGAAGTGGCTGAACCATCCATATCGACCACGGCAATCGGCAGATTGGTTGGCAAGCCATCTTGCATCAGTGACAGGAAGAAGACGACACAGAGAGCCGGAGCGATCAGCATACAGAAGAAATAGATCGGCTTCGATGTCAGCCGCTGTATCTCCCGCTTCGCCACATTCCAGATACTATGTAAACTCTGCTTCAATGTCATAATATTTCGTTTCCTTTTTTCTTCATTACGACAGACATTCCGGGACGTAAGTCTGCTATTTTTTCCTGCGGACGGGCACGGACTTCAAAGGTCTTCGAATCGAATTGTCCGGTTGTCTTTGTAGCTTTCCAGGCAGCATACGAGCCCATATCCTTCATATAATATACTTTCAGCTTTACCGGCTTATTGTCGAGTGCCGGAATAAAAGCATTCAGTTCGGAACCGATCTTGATATCCTTCAACAGGTCTTCACGAACACTGAATGATACCCACATATCGTTCAAATCCGTAATATTCATAATTGGCGCACCGGTACCGACCAACTCTCCCACTTGTGGGAAACGTTCGGATACCTCTCCGTCGATAGGTGAAACCAAAGCCGACTCTTTCAAATAAGATTCCACTTCGGCAACAGCACCGCCGGCCTGTTGAACCAGGGCAGCCGCAGCAGCCTTATCTTCCGAACGGGCACCGTCCCGAGCCATATCATACTGTGACTTAGCCGCTTTTTCGGTAGCGACCATCGCTTTATAGTTTGCCTCGGCCTCATCTCTTTTCTGAGCAGACATGACTCCCTTGTCATATAAGTTCTGAACACGGGTATATGATTTTTTGGCAATCTCCAAACCTGCTTGTGCCTTCTGCCACATCTCGTAAGCACCGGCTATTTCCTGTGCACGGGCTCCTTTAAGAGCTTTGGCATTCTGTGCTTCGGCAGCCTTTTGAACGGCTTCCGCCTGTTGCAGTTTTGCCAGGACTTCCGGAGTATTCAGATACACCAATGTATCACCTGCTTTTACCTTATCTCCTTCATCAAAACGATACATTTCGATTCGTCCGGGTACTTTTCCGGAAATACGAACCTGATTGGCTTCAGCCTGCCCCATAATAATATCGTCGGGAGGAGTAAGCAAAAAGAAACCGGTCAATGCGACTAATCCAATCACGACCAATACCGTGATAAATGCCAACATCATGTTGCTGATCGAAAACTTTTTATTCTCGTTCATCTTTGTATATTTTTATTGTTATTACTTCTGTTTATCTACCGACAGTTTACCCATTGCCTTCGACAGGTAAACTTCCGTTAATTTCACTTCTATCTGAGCATCAATCAGGCTGGAACGTGCCGATACCCAAGCCGTCTGAGCTTCCATCAGGTTTAAGGCCGGAATAACACCTTCCTCAAAACCCAGATTGGCATGGCGAAGGTTCTCCTCCGCATTCTCCATATTCCGTGAAGAAGCGGTCAGTTTCTTATTGGCTTCATTCACCTTATAAACGGACTGGTTGACCTGCAACTCGACCTTTTCGCGGGCTTCCATCAGTTGCAACATCTGGATACGTGTTTCAGCACGGGCGGAGTTCCTTTTATAAGTACCCTCCCACCAACCGGACAAAGGCACTTTCATCATCACACCGACATTAAACATTCCGGCAAATTCATTCTTAAAACCGTTGAAAGCATTCGGGTTCGTTACCAGATAGTTGGCCGACAAAGCCACATTGGGCAACATGTCTGCCAAGACTATCCGTTCTTTCTTCTGATAAATCTTAGCTGCCAGTTCCAGGCTTTTCAACTCATCGCGGTTAGCAAACGCTTCATTCACATTTGCGGTAGCATCACTGGAATAGACGGGGAAGTTCTCTATATTTTCATCTGCCAGCGCCAAAGGTTCATCCAATGGCAAACCGCAAATCTGGGAGAGCAGCATACGCGACAAAGCCAGACCGTTATCCACTTTCGTCTGCGCCATTTCCGCCTCATTCAGTTTTACCTTTACCGACAGTCCGTCTGCCTGGGTGGCAACTCCTTCGGCGATCATGGCTGTCACGTCACTGTCCATCTTCCGGAGTAACCCGACATAAGCGTCTGCGAGCTTTTTCTTATTGACCAACGAAATCACCTGCCAATACGTTTCATCGGTTTTATAAATGACTTCCTGTAACTGGAGGTCGTTCATCGACTCGGCCAATTCACGGGCATATTTGGTAATCTGATTATAGGAAACAATCTTTCCTCCCATAAAGACCGGTTGAACCAACGAAACGCCTCCCACCCAAATATTCTGCACATCCAGATGTTGCACATCGTCAATTCCTCCCATTAATTGTCCGAAAACAGGAAGTTGGGCTAGCGGTCCCAGGGCGGAACCGAGTTTGGCACTCAAAGCGTCCATATCCAGCAGATTGATATCTTTCTGATTCCACATATATCCTCCCATAGCGGAAAGCTGCGGAAAATATTTAGTAAAAGCCGCTTTTCGTTCTTCATTGGCCGCCTTTACCTTTTCGCCGGACATCTGTAATTCCTTATTATTCTGAATAGCTAAGTTTCGACATTCTTCCAATGTCAAAGTCTGTTGGGAACTTGCATAACCAGAACAGACCAACAATCCTACTAATACAATAATCCGTTTCATCTTTTTATTGTTTTTTCATCCGGAGACTTTATTTTACCACTAAAACAACTTATCACCTTTATCTAAATAAAAAACAACCGGTTATCTCCTATTGTTTATATTCGATAAACCTATATTCTTCGTACACAAACAAAAGTACGATTTATCGGTGCAAAAGTACTGGTTTAGTTTAAATATAAAATTGAATTAATTCAATTAAAGATGCGCTTTTTCAGCTTGCAGTACCAGGCATTGCTGATTCCCATATACTGAGCAATATATTTGTCGGGAACACGCTGCATGATCCACATGTAATGATTATAAAGGTATTTGATAAATTCTTCTGCCGTACACGACTGACGGATGGCAAACATAGAATAAAGTTTTGATATGATAGTCAGCATCGCATTCTGGTAATACGATGCAAATAGCGGATAACGCAGGGAAAGGTCCTCAATATGGGTACGTGATAGCCTTAGCAGTTCACCGGCTTCGAGCGCCTTAATCTCGAACTCGGAAGGCGCCTGGGTAAAATAACCGATAGCGGAAAGGAAAGGATATTGATAGTCGGATGAAAAACCGGTTACGCATTCATCGCCTTTTTCGCTTACATATAAATTAATGAACAGTCCTTTATTAATGAAGTAGGCATCCTGACAAATCTCACCGGTACGAAGCAGGTAATCCCCTTTATCGACAGCAACCACTGTAGTGATATTCTTCAGTTCACTCACAAAGACTTCGTCGCGGGCCAGAGATTCCGGTAGATCCGCTAAAAGCTTCGCTAAGTAGCCGTCTGTTTCCATCGTTAATCTTCCAACGTGAAGTTTCTCTTTCCAATCAAGTTTCCGTCAATAAAAATATCTACACGGTAAGTTCCCGGAGAAAGGAATTCTTCGATATCCCAATACATGGTAACGGGATATTCTTCCCCGTCATATTCGATCAGTTTCTTCATTGAGTAATTGATATCCTTTCCTTCGAAGGGGAAAACATCAGCACGGCTCTTTACCAGCACATCATCGTCCGGTTTCATAATACGCACATATACAGTCTTCTCACCAACAGGAGCGGTAATATTCTTGGCGATACGGAAATCGACTACGAAACGTTCCATACGTTTGATCTTCTTTGCCAGCTTTCCACGCGAATTGACCGGAGTAACCGTGATGCCGGTAGCATCCAGGCGGCTTGCAATAGTAACGCGTTCTGCCAACTTTTCTTTTTCTTTCTTCAGGGTAGCAGCTTGTGATGTGGCACGCTGGTATTTCTGAACAGCTTCTTTCTTTTCTACCTGCAACTGTTCGTTCGCTCGGTTCAAAGAGTCGATCTGAACAACATAATTACGCATGATCTTACGAAGCGTTTCCAGTTCTTTCTTCAGACGGGCAATTTCTTTGGTATTTGTCGCCTTCACCGTACGGAGTTCTTCCATCAGGCGCTGAACCTTTGCCTGCTCTGTGGATAACAAATTCATCAGGGAATCATTGCCTACCTTGAACTGGTATCCCTCATATTGCATAGAGAGTTCATTAAACTCATCTTCAAGCGTTTGCTTATCCAGGTCATAAGCCTCAACCAAATCATTCATCTGCTGTTTCTGCTGATAAATATAATAACCTGCACCAGCGATAATCAGTATCAACACGACTACCGCCATGATTAATAATGAGAGTTTATTTATTTCCTTCGTTTCTTTCTTTTCTGTATCCATACGGTTCCTTCTAAAAATGAACGTACAAAGGTAATGTTTAATCAGATGTATTAAAACATATCCTGTCTGTTTATACATTTTTTAAGAACTTAACCATCCTTTCAACATATACCGACATCTTTTTAGTTTCATTCGGATGAAAATACAGTTTCTTTCGGGAGAAAACACAGTTTCTTTCGAATGAAACTTTTGTGAAATCATAAAAAATATATTGAAATCTCCTCATCAATACCTTTATATATAGGATGAGCTTTACAGATTTTCTAAATAAAATTACTACCTTTGCGCCACTCAATTAAATAATAACACTGCATGCACGAGAAACTTATTATTCTTGATTTCGGCTCGCAAACAACTCAATTGATTGGCCGCAGGGTCAGAGAGTTAAACATGTATTGCGAGATCCTTCCCTACAACAAATTTCCGCATGATGCAACCGATGTGAAAGGGGTTATCCTTTCAGGAAGTCCTTACTCCGTTTACGACGAAAATGCTTTCAAGGCAGACCTGAGCGAGATTCGTGGAAAGTATCCGGTTTTAGGTATTTGTTACGGGGCTCAGTTTCTGGCTTATACATCCGGAGGCAATGTAGAACCGGCCAACTCACGTGAATACGGACGTGCCAATCTATCCTACATTAATAATGAAGATCCTCTATTGAAAGGCATCGACACCGGTTCTCAGATCTGGATGTCTCATGGAGATACAATCACCGTATTGCCGGATAACTTCAAAGTGATCGCCAGTACCGACGATGTAAAAGCGGCAGCTTATCATGTAGAAGGCGAACAGACCTGGGGCGTACAGTTCCATCCGGAAGTATTCCACTCTACAGACGGTACAAAGTTATTAGACAATTTCCTGAATATCTGCGGATGCGCCAAAGACTGGACACCGGCTTCTTTCATCGAATCGACGGTTGCCGAACTGAAAGAGCAACTAGGTGACGACAAAGTGATCCTGGCCTTATCGGGCGGCGTAGACTCTTCCGTTACAGCTGTATTGCTGAACAAGGCGATCGGCAAAAACCTGACCTGTATCTTCGTAGACCACGGTTTGCTTCGTAAGAATGAGTTCGAAAACGTAATGAAAGATTACGAACACCTGGGGTTGAACGTGATCGGAGTAAACGCAAAAGATAAATTCTATAAAGCATTAGCGGGAGTTACCGAGCCGGAACAAAAACGTAAGATCATCGGCAAAGGTTTCATCGACGTATTCGACGAAGAAGCTCATAAGCTGAAAGATATCAAATGGCTGGGACAAGGTACGATCTATCCGGACGTTATCGAGTCTTTATCCATCACCGGAACAGTCATCAAGAGTCATCATAATGTAGGCGGACTGCCTGATACGATGAAGTTGCAACTGGTTGAGCCGCTTCGCCTTCTTTTCAAGGATGAGGTTCGCCGTGTCGGTATCGAACTGGGCATGCAGCCGCATCTGATCAAACGTCATCCGTTCCCCGGCCCTGGTCTGGGTATCCGTATCTTAGGCGATATCACGCCGGAGAAAGTACGTATCCTTCAGGATGCCGATGATATTTATATGTCGCTGATGCGCGAATGGGGTTTATACGATAAGATCTGGCAAGCCGGAGTCATCCTGCTTCCTATCCAGTCGGTCGGTGTTATGGGTGACGAACGTACCTATGAAAATACCGTTGCCTTGCGTGCCGTAACTTCTACCGATGCCATGACAGCCGACTGGGCACAACTGCCTTACGAGTTTCTGGCAAAAGTATCCAACGAGATCATCAATAAGGTAAAAGGTGTGAACCGCGTTGTGTACGACATCAGTTCCAAACCACCAGCAACTATAGAGTGGGAATAAAAAATCACAAGAAGGATAATCTAATTAACTTAATAATTTTAGGAGGAATACGATGAAACAAGATATGATCGTTATTTTAGACCTGGGAAGTCATGAAAATACGGTATTGGCAAGAGCAATCCGTGCATTGGGTGTTTACAGTGAAATTTATCCTCACGACATTACAGTAGAGGAACTGAAAGCACTGCCGAACGTAAAAGGTATTATCATCAACGGTGGTCCTAACAATGTGATCGACGGTGTTGCCATAGATGTAAATCCGGGTATTTACTCGCTGGGTATCCCCGTAATGGCTGCCGGCCACGACAAAGCATTATGTGAAGTAAAACTGGGTGAATTCACCGACGATATAGAAGCTATCAAAGAAGCTGTGAAGTCTTTCGTTTTCGATAGCTGCAAAGCGGAAGCGAACTGGAATATGACAAACTTTGTCAACGACCAGATCGAACTTGTCAGACGTCAGGTAGGCGATAGAAAAGTCCTGTTGGCCCTGTCAGGCGGAGTTGACAGTTCGGTTGTGGCTGCCTTGCTTCTGAAAGCGATCGGCGATAAACTGGTTTGCGTACATGTAAACCATGGTCTGATGCGTAAAGGTGAATCGGAAGATGTAGTGGAAGTATTCAAAAATCAGTTGAATGCGAACCTGATATATAAAGATGTTACCGACCGTTTCCTGGATAAACTGGCAGGAGTTGCCGATCCGGAAGAAAAACGCAAGATTATCGGTGGCGAATTTATCCGTGTATTCGAAGAGGAAGCTCGTCAGCTGGATGGCATCGATTTCTTAGCACAAGGTACGATCTATCCGGATATCGTGGAAAGCGGTACAAAGACTGCCAAGATGGTAAAATCTCATCACAACGTAGGCGGTCTGCCCGAAGACCTGAAGTTCGAACTGGTTGAACCGCTACGTCAGTTATTCAAAGACGAGGTTCGTGCCTGCGGTCTGGAACTAGGCTTGCCTTATGAAATGGTTTACCGTCAGCCGTTCCCTGGTCCCGGACTGGGTGTACGTTGTCTGGGTGCTATCACCCGTGACAGACTGGAAGCCGTTCGTGAAGCTGATGCCATCTTACGCGAAGAGTTCCAGCTTGCTGGATTAGACAAGAAGGTATGGCAGTATTTCACTGTTGTTCCTGATTTCAAATCAGTTGGCGTACGGGATAATGCCCGTTCTTTCGACTGGCCTGTTATCATCCGCGCCGTAAACACAGTAGACGCTATGACAGCCACCATCGAACCGGTAGACTGGCCTATCCTGATGAAAATCACAGACCGTATCCTGAAAGAAGTAAAGAACGTAAACCGCGTTTGCTACGACATGTCTCCGAAGCCCAATGCGACTATTGAGTGGGAATAAGATATAGGATTTAATAATATGAAAAGGAGTTGTGTCGAAGGATGCAACTCCTTTTTTATATTATCTATAGCAACCTTCCTCCTTTACAAAAAAACAATCGAACAAATATTATCCGATATAGACAATCATTCATAACCCAGGAATGACAAATATATTTTCTTTGTTTTATAGGGGGCAGCAAAAAGTTTGTCATAGCTCATTTTCAGCAGATTACAAAGAAAGCAGCTTACAACCAGGGGTAAAAAGTACCTACTTTCGCTCTCGAGTTTGTCATAATTAACATTTATCATTTTTATATCACTCCAATAAAGATCAAAGCAGGTTGCATTTCACTAATAATGAGTTTATCTCCTTTATGGATATAGACTCCCGGTCACTTTTATCATAAATAGTAACCAAATTGATTACACCTTCATCTAAAGATGTTTTTATTAAATAAGTAATAACCCTGGCACCTCCACTTTTTCCCTTATTCTTAGAACAAATGCGCATACGTATCTTCCGGATATTATTACCCAAAGAAATACCTAATTCAGGATTTTCCAGCAACTCATTCTGCAAAACTGATAAATCATCCTTCATCGAAGGATATCGTTTAGCAAGAAGTTTTGCTTTTTCGGCAAAAACCGCCGTCGGTATGATTTTAAAGTTCATCGATTAAATCCTGAAGAGTTTTCTGTTTGCCCTGGATATGCCCGGCTTTTCGTTCTCCTAATTCTCTCAAACCGTCAATAACAGACTCATGTACCATATAAGTCTCCTCTTCTTCCAATTCAACACATACTGAAACCGAATTACTAAGAGCACGCAAATAACGCAAGGCTTTGTCCAATAGTTCCTCACCCTGAAGGCCCATAATTGCTTCCACTGCTTCCATTTTTAGTATAGCCTCACGAGCATTTACATAAACGGCAACAGGCTCTGATACATTTTCCACTGTTGGATCTGGCTGTGAATATGGTTTAGCTTTCTTCATGCTATAATCTATTTATTTCTTTACAAAGATAGAGATATTCGTTTATTATTCACACGTCTGACAATTTTTAACCCAGCTTCTCCCTCCTATTTTTTCCCGACAATCTTCAGAAAACGTCCGGAAGTAATATTCACTTCTTTTATTTCGAAATAATCTTTTAACTGCGTAGCACTCACCCGTTTATTAACAGGCAGACCTACTTTGCGGTAAGCAGCCGTCAGGATTACAGACGAATCAGAACGCGAATAGGTCTCTCCTACCCGGAACTGCTTCTCCACTATCTCCTTCAGTTGCTGCTTTTTACGAAAGATAGTGGTACCGGCTTCCTCTACTGCCCGTTTGATCTCGCTGTCTTTAAAGTCGACGCTCCGGATATAATCGGCCCCTTTGCGGAGGTAACATTCATGGAACATGCAATCGTATTCGGAAGAAAGGATACGCGCCAGGTAACGGCTGTAACGGTCCTGGTCTTTCTCGTCGGGAGAGAAACGCAGGTAAGCGATCCGTTCGAACTGCTCGAGGAGAAATATACGACGCTGTTTACGGCTGGTCTGCCGATGACGGGCCAGACGGTCGTTGTCGGTCAACGGGTACTGTTTGTCTTCATGCGTCACCTCAAAAAACGGGACATCCCGGTAGGCATTGAACAAACTGTCCGCCGAACGGTACAGGCTCTTTACCCGTTCCTGCTCACGGAAATTATCCTGCCGGAAATAATTATCCTTTCCATTCTGATAGACATACTGCTGATAAGTAAGATTGACGGCTGCCTCCATATACGTCTCCCGGTATCCGCGCCGCTTATCCTTTTTACTCTTTTCCCTGATCTCCGTCATGGCCAGCCGGGCACTCTCCAGCCACTCGTCCACCTCCGACGCATTCATTGCCTCCAGCGAAGGCTTGATACTGGTTATATGCGTCAGACTGCGAAAACCGTTACGGAAACGGCCGGCTATCTGTATCGCTTCCGTCCGCGGATCGATCACCGACTGCTCCGCTCCGTAGAGATCAGAAAGCAGGATGATATCCGGCTTACAACGTACATCGATATCGACTGCCGAAAAGAAACGGCTGGTGAAAAAGTTATACCGTTTCAACTCTTCGATCCGGTCGTGCATGCTCCGGTCTTTCACATGCCTCAACTTCGCAATGCCCTGGGTACTGCAAAAAGTAGCAGAATTTTGCAACTCCGCCATATCCTTATAAAGCGATTCGATCGTATCGATGGAATTGACGAAGATGCAAACTTTACTCTTACATTCGGGCAGCACTTCCGCCAACGCTTCCACCACATTATTGGTCGTGACCAGCCGGAGCGGCTTGCGATAGGGATAAGCCGGCTCGATGCGCAGTTCGGTGAAACCATGTTCTTCAAACCTCGGGTCGCGGGGCAGGATCGGCGTGGCACTGACAAATGCCATCTGCCGGAAAAGGAAAAAGTCGTCGAGCGGCGCCTCTATCGTCTCACGGAAATCGTTATCCTGAATGATCTTCTCGCATTCGTCGAACAACATAAAAAAGTCCTTATACATATCGACACCTTCATCCTCCATCGCTTGCTTTACCTTCCAGAAACTTTCGGGTGTCACCATGATCTTGCAGCAGCCGGGACACTTGCGGATATGACGTGCCACCTCATCAGTCTTGACACCGCGGTAAATACCCAGCAGGTTCTTATGTTTCTCCATCTTCCCGACGATCACCGGCACGTTCGGTTCGATGATAATGGAAGAACGGTGAGACATGATCTCGCAATAGGTAGCTCCCAATCCGGGTAATACCTTGTTCAGTATCACCCGTGTCGGTATATTTTCTTTTCCGTGGCGGCGAAGGGCATCCGACAGATACTCCCCTTTCCGGATATCCAGTTTAACGGTACGTATCATCACATTATTCCCTTTCAAATTGTACGGACCTCAGGCGTTGCATGAGTTCAGGTGAAACTTTAAACACGACATCTTTCACGGAGATAGATCCGGCGCGTATCTCTTTGGGATCTTTGACCAGCCTCGACTGTGCCGTCAAAGTAAATGTTCCCAGCCCACTGATCGACACGCTGTTGCCGTCTTCCAGCAGGCTGATGATCCCTTCTTTGATTTGTTCGATTGCTCCGAGCATAGCGGCGCTGCGGAATCCATGATCGCCGGTCACATAAGAAGCCAGTCCTTTTGAATCGACATTGTCCGAACGGATCACCTGCGGATAGAAGCCGTCTTCGATATCTTTGGAGAGATTGGTCGGACGTTTGCGTAGTCTATATTTTACAGCCATTGTTTTGTATTGCTTAAGGTTACTTTTCCAAAGATAGGATATATAATCGAGAAAAAGGCGGTTTCCGGCAATTAGTTATGGGAAAAGGCTGTTATCCGAATTGTCATCCCGGTGACAATGAAATATCATCGGGATGATGTCGGGACGTCACCGAGGTGACAGTTTGCAAAAGTAATAGGCTTTGCCGTTAAAGTATTAAGCTTTTAGGGTTAGATACTATAGCTTTTGAGGTTAAGGGCAAAAGGGTATGATCTATTGAATACCAGACATGCTTATTCTTTTAAAAGTGGCATTTGATTAAGCATATTTTTTATTTTTATTGCCACACGGGGCATTGGTTCAGCAATTGTTAAACCAACTACGTCATATTCTTTTGCTATATCGTTTATCACCCTTACGACGGTTTCAATCTTTAGTCCATCAGGATCAGTGCCAACGGCTGCAATAATCTCAGCCGGATCTAAAGCATCCAGATCAAAATGAATAACCACTTTCGAAGCACCGGTAGTTTTAAGCCAATCAAGAACAGCCGTACTATTTTGAGCAACATGGGCAGGCGAAAGGCTCTCTACACCGATTTCCTCCTGACGCTCTTTTGAAGCGTTTGTATCATTCCAGGCACGCAAACCAACAATAATCGATTTTGACGGATTGAGTTTAGCGGGAAACAGATCTACAATCTCCTTGTCACCCATACCAAAACAAGCGGTCAATGCCATTGCATGATAACCTGTATAACTATCACCGGGTAAATTTAAGTCGGGGTGAGCGTCTATCCACACAACCGCAACATCATCAGGATATTTTTCTGCCAGGTAGGTAAACGGCACCACACTAACCGAGCACTCTCCTCCAAGTGTCACAATACGGTCGGGATTTTCTCTTCTAATCAAATCCAAAGCATCTTTACTTTGTTTAATAATAGCACGATAACCGCTAATACCCTTTTCCTCTTTGTGACTTTCCATATCGAGAGAAATGGGGACTTCAACAGTTTGTTGCTTACTTTCGGGTGCAAGCACTTGCAGTAACTGCGCCCCAAGAAAATAACCACGTGAAACATCATTGGCGGGAATGTCGGGCATCCAGCTTGCAACCACTCCTCCCTGCCATTGAGGATAGATTAAGCGAAGTGTTTTAGAATTTGTTTTCATCTCATTCGATTTTGCATAGGTTGTGCCTATAATAAGGCTAAGCACAACAAATAATAAGAACTTGTGTTTCATTTTTAATGCAAAGTTACTGTGTATATACAGATCACACAAGTACTGATAAATTATTCAGGTACTGATAAATTTATCTATATATATCAAAATATGAGATGTATTTATTACTTTCGTAAAAAACTAAAAACGTTATGTATAAGAAAAAGATACCATTTGATATTGAATGTGGTGTAAAAATCACAATGGAGGTTATGGGGGGCAAGTGGAAGAGTTGTATTTTGCTGGAATTGATGGCTGGCGCAAAGCGTCCAAGCGAACTCCACCGCCATTTTACGGATGCAAGTCCACGTGTGATCGACCAGCAATTAAGAGAATTAGAAGCACACGGAATGATTAGTAAAAAGATATTTGCCGAACTACCCCCACGTTCAGAATACTCGATCACCGAACAGGGTAAAACCCTCATCCCTATTATTGAGCAAATAGAAAAGTGGGGAGATAATTTTCGACCTCAAATGAAAGAAATCCTTGGAATAGAAGAATAGAAAAATACGTTTCAGGATGACAAAAGCAATAACTCAAGACCTTGTCTTAGCCGATGTCCTATACTCATTCGGTGAACATCCGATAACCCGTTTGAAGGCTCTGCTGAAATATTGGGGATATTGATAACCCAACGCATAAGCAACGTCACTGATCGACTTGGACGGATCGGCTAATAGTTCTTTGGCAACAGCCATCGTTTTTACCCAAATATATTCCAGGGCGGACGTTCCGGTTTCTTTCTTGATTAAGTCACTTACGTAGTGAGACCTTATATTCCGGCGGTTGCCTGGGGAGAAGTTTCTTTCTATTCATGGATGGGATCGACTACCACCAATCTGATCAATCTGCTGACCGCTTATCTGTGGGTAATCATTGTAATAGAAGTTTATCGTTCACAAAAAGTACAACGGGCCGTAGAACCGTTGGTCAGTTACGGCCGTATGGGGTTGACAAACTATATCGTACAGTCTGTGGCCGGTGTCTTCATCTTTTCCGGTTTCGGATTGGATTGGAGTCATTTGGGAGTTTTCCTGAGCGTATTGGTTTGCCTTGCTTATACAGGCAACAAATCGCAATTAGTCATTATTGGCTGAAAGGTTTCCGTTATGGCCCAATGGAATGGCTGTGGCGAACGGGAACCTATATGAAATGGCAACCGCTGGTACGCTAACTGTAAGTTTTTATATCTCCATCTAAAAAAACATCGTTCCGCTGATCATCAAGTATCACCGGAACGATGTTTTTTTGAAATCACTTTATCTCTTTGACCACCCGGCAAGGATTCCCTACCGCCAGTACATTCGATGGAATATCTTTTGTTACCACACTGCCGGCACCGATCACGGTATTATCACCGATGGTTACTCCCGGCAGGATATTTACACCGGCACCGATCCATACATTATGTCCGATAGTTACGGGACGGGCATATTCAAGACCACGGTTTCGCTGCTCTGCATCCAACGGATGACCGGCAGTATAGATACCAACGTTCGGGGCGATAAAAGCATTGTCACCGATACAGACCTTAGCCCCATCCAGAATAACCAGGTTTACATTGGCATAGAAGTTCTCTCCTACTTCAATATTATATCCGTAATCACAAGCAAAAGGCGGTTCGATGATCAGGTTGTTTCCTGTTTTACCCAAAAAAGATTTCAGTAATTGCGTCTTTTCTTCCTGCTGAGAAGGGCGCAGACGGTTATAATCGTAAAGCTGTTCTTTCGCTTTCTCACGATCCGACAACAATTCAGCATCGTAGTTGGCATCATACAACAAACCCTGACGGCATTTTTCTTTCTCTGTCATCTTGTTTATTTTATTTGTTATAACCGAATCCTTATTTCCTGTCGGTCACTAATTCAGTACATGTATCGTATGACAAGCCACCAACGCAGCTGTCTCCGTACGAAGACGGCTTTCTCCTAATGAAATAGGTTCAAAACCCTGCTGTAAAGCCAGTTCTATCTCTTCCGGGCTGAAGTCTCCTTCGGGGCCGATCAGTACTAAAGCGTTTTCACCCGGACGATACGTTTGTTTTAATAATGTTTTATCTCCATCCTCACAATGAGCGATAAACTTACGACCGTCAAAAGGTTGGCTGACAAACGATTTGAAATCAGTCATTCCTTCCAGCTGGGGTAGTGTCGCCTTTTGCGACTGCTTCATGGCACTGACCAAGATCTTTTCCAGACGGGCTGGTTTTATCTCCCGGCGTTCTGAGAAACGACAATTCAGGCAGGTAATGGCATCAATACCGATCTCGGTCGCTTTCTCTGCAAACCATTCCATCCGATCCATATTTTTTGTCGGAGCAACTGCGATATGAAGGTGGAAGTTCCATAAAGCCGGTTGCTGCCAACTCTCCAGAATGGACACTTCGCAATGTTTATGATGGGCACGACTGATAGCCGCCTTATAAAAAGTTCCTTTACCATCAGTCAGTAAAATTTCATCGCCTTCGGTCAGACGAAGTACACGAATACAGTGACCTGCCTCCTCTTCCGGCAGTTCCGGATTCACTGCAATATCCGGCGTATAAAATATCTGCACGTCTCTTTAATTTTCAATTTATAATTTTCAATTACCCGAGTATCATCCCTATAATCGTGGCTGACAACACAGAAACCAAAGCACCGGCAATCATGGCCGGAAAACCGAAACGGGTTATCATTTCCTTCTTCTCCGGAGCCAGCACTCCCATTCCGCCTAACAGAATCCCGATAGACGAAATATTAGCAAAACCACATAATATATAGGTAGACATTAAAATCGACTTTTGATACATGAACATCCCGGCATCTTTCCACTCCTGCAACTGGAAATAAGCCACAAATTCATTCAGGATCGTTTTCTGTCCCAGCAAAGAACCGACAAGCATAATATCCGGTGACGGAATACCGATCAGCCACATAAAAGGAGCCAGAATAACTCCGAGAATAAACTGGAACGTCAATCCCTGCGCTTTACCGTCAGTCACCGAAACGATCCATTCATTCAAACCGGTATAACGCCCCAGCAATCCTTCCAGAAGATAATTCGCCAAAGCGACCAGCGCAATGAATACCAAAAGCATTGCAGCTATATTGACCATCAGGCGGATACCGGTAGATGTTCCGGCAGCCAAGGCATCCAAAGCCGTCGGATGGGAACTTCCTTTTTCCAGCGTGGCAGCCTGATCAACGGCAACTTCCGTCTGCGGACAAAGCATCTTTGCCAAAACGATCGAGCCGGGTGCAGCCATCAACGACGCCGAAATCAGATGCTTGGCAAACAACACCCTGGCTACAAGGTCACCCCCCGATAACATACCAATATAAGTTGCCATAACCGTTCCGGCGATAGTCCCCATTCCGGACACCATAACCAGAAAGATCTCCGACTTATTCATCGCCGGCAAGTAATTCTTAATAAGCACGGGAGATTCAGTCATACCCATAAATATATTTCCGGAGGTAACTAATCCTTCCGCACCCGATATATTCATAAACTTTCGTAGCAACCAGGAAAAAGCTCCCACAACACGCTGGATAATTCCCCAGTAATAAAAGAGGGAAACCAATGCTGAAAAGAAAATGACAACCGGTAATGAATGGATCAGGAATATAAACCCATTACTTTTGGTTGCGTACGGTCCTAATAAAAAGCCAACTCCCGCCTGGGTAAAGTCCATCAGTTTAATGAACGCCTTCCCCATCCATTCCAAAGCTGTTCCCACGAACGGTATATAAAGAACTGCCAGGGCAAATATGACCTGCATAATCAATCCACCTCCTATCAACTTCCAGTCGATACGTTTCCGGTCATAACTCAAGGCATATGCCACAGCCAGAACTGTCACGATCCCCAGTATTCCACGTAAAAGGGATTCCAGACTAATCCCGCTCTGTTGATCTATCATTTGGCACTTCCCTCCTCTTCTTCACGACGGCGAATCTCGTCTTTGTACATCTTTGCATACTCATAGTTCTCATCAGCTACAGCTTCTTCCATCCGTTCGCTCAATTCTTCTTCATCCAGAAGAGAAAGCCATTTCTTCAATTCCGCCTCATCTTCTATATCTTCCGGTTCTTTGTCCAGCAAAGCATAATCGTTGTCATCCATTTCATCCGGCATCGAGGATTCTTCCAGCACGACTCCGCATTCTGAAACGATATGTTCTGTCGTATAGATGTCGCATTTCACCCGAAGAGCAATTGCAATGGCATCCGATGTCCGTGAATCGAGGCGTACCTGAGTTATGCCATCATCAAACAACAGCTCGGAATAGAAAACACCGTCTTCGAACTTATAAATGAAAACCTCCCGTAGCTGAATGCCGAAAGCCTGGGCAAAAGTCATAAATAAATCATGAGTAAGAGGCCTGGGAGGCGTAATATGTTCTAATGCAATAGCAATGGATTGTGCTTCCGATGTCCCTACTATAATAGGTACGCGACGAGCTCCGTTTTCTTCCGCCAGTATCAGGGCATATGCTCCCGACTGAATCTGGCTATTAGTCAGCCCTTGAACCCGTAATTTTATTTTTGTATCCACACCACATAAATTTTATAGTACTGATACAAAAGTAATATTATTTCGGAATTAAAAGAGGGAAAGTGGACAAATGATGATCGGTAAAGTCTATAAAAAAGAAAAGGTTGTCATCCCGACAACCAATCTTCATTGCTAACCTTAAATCTAATACCATGAAAAACACAGTGCAAATATAAGCACTTTATGTTATTCAGCATAGTTTTATAGCACAATTCATACTTATTTTAGCAATAATTTAGTAGAACACCTTATTTGACAAGGTATATTAACAATCAATTCTTATCTTTCATATATTCATCCGCTTTCTCCTTCATCCGTTCAACACGTTTAGCTGTTTCAGGATGGCTTGAAAACATCTGGCGAAATTTGGATGATTTCGGTGCATCTTCACTCAAACTCATCAGTTTATTCAATGAATTATGCATGCTGTACGGATCAAGGCCATTGGCTACACTAAACTCAAAGCCGTAATCGTCTGCTTCATTTTCCTGTTTTTGAGAATATTGTGCACCGGCCAATGCTGTTGCCAGGTCGCCTAACTGGGAATCCGATAATTTAGCTACGACATCACTGGTTGCTCCTGCGGCATTTTTTGCAGCCGAAGTCAGATAAGCGTTCTTCATGGCATCTTTCGAATCGGAATGGAGCACATGACCGATTTCATGTCCGATAACAGCCATTACTTCATTGTCGTCCATCACTTTCATCAATCCGCCGCAAACACGGACACTACCGTCGCCACAGGCAAAAGCATTTACGTCGATAACATTGTATACCTTAAAATTCAGATCCAGTCCGTCAACTTTGATATCCTTTGTCAGACGTTCCAGACGCTGTCCCATCTCCGTATCGGGGCCGGCCACTTCATTATGGGTATCCATCCATTCGATATATTCACGACTCATGGTCACTATATCGGCATCACTAAGTGTGATAGCCTTAGCAACATCGGTAGCGGCGCTAACCACTTTCTTGGTGTTAATTGTTTTCCCTCCGATTTTAAACTGCGCAGAAGCAGTCAGGCTGACACCAGCCAGCAAGATTACTGATAATAACGTTGTTCTCATACTCAATTTGTTATTTACATACATTAGTTTGTTTGCATTTGCATAAATTCCATCAACTGGTTAAATGTGACATCTTTTAGTATAACTTTTTTCGTCTTATCCAACAGGTAAAGGGTTGGAATTGCTTTCAGATCATATATCTCATCATTTTTAAGGCTTACCGTATTATCATAGGAGTTTATCCAGGCTGCCGGTACATCAGGGATATGTTTCCGCCAGGCTTCCAGATCCTCATCGGGATAGACAGCCAGAATCTTTAGTTTCTTATCAGACATCATCCGGCCGATCAACGGATCACCCGACAACTGTTCCGTAATTTCTTTACAGGCATGACAATCCGGATTGTAGAAGAATAACAAAAGATAATCAGCCTTTACATTATATAATGTACCGGTTTTCCCATCAGCCAAGGTATAAGTAAAGTCGATTGCCGGCTCACCTACCCTGTTCTTTAATGCCAGTTCCAGTAAATGGGCAGGACGGATTTTATTTACTTCATCGAGGACCGGTGCGGCCAGGACGGATTCGAGTACAGGGATATACAAAGATTCATCGCGCATCGGAGAGTTAGGATCGTAAAGATACTTTTCATACAGACCGGCCATATGAGCAAAAAAGCTGCTGTCAGCCGCAGCCTTGTGCATCATACCTTTGATGGAAGAGGTCGCAACTTCCGGAGTCACATATTTCATCAGGTCGATATAGTTGGTAAGTGCCTGTTCCGTAATATCCGGCAGATGGATATACGCCGTATCGGTAAAATCAAATTTATCCCAATAATGCTGGACCAGATATTTGGCTCGTTCGCCCGGATCGGTAATCATACTGGGAACGGCAACCATTTCAAAGGTTCTCGGCGTTGTATCCTCTTTCTCTGTTTTTGCTGTCTGCTGGCCGTGACATGAGTTAAAAATCAACGCAAATGCCAGCAAGCAAAGTATTCTGACTATCATATCTTTATGTTTTATAGTGCAAATATAATAGTTACTACAGTTTCAGATATCACTTTAGCCAATTATTTTATAGAGAATCCCTCCTGACTCTACTTTATAAATCAAAAAGTCAGGAGGGAGGGAGCGGTTAACATTCAATTTTAACGTATAATCACCTTTTCGGTTTTTTGCCGGTTGCGGGTGGTTACAGTAACCAGAGCAACTTGTTCAGGAATAAACACATCGAGAGAAACAGTACTTTGACGGATAGCTTGCTTATTATATATCAGTCTACCGTTTAAAGCATGTATTTTTACAGATTCAATCGGATCATCAACAGAACTGCTTACTACGACCCGGCCGTTGCTGACAGCAATACGTATATCCGAATCCGGAATGTCATTCTCCTCTATTTCACCTATCCGCAGGAACAACCTTCCTTCTACAAAACCTGTCTGATTATCAAATGTATATTCAGGATTCTCCCTCATATTCTGCAATGTTCCCGTAAAAGTATCCTGCAGATATATATCCTGAGCCGTATCAAAAGTTTCCATTCCGGATAAGCGAAGGGTCAACTCACCTTTGACATCGGTACGGATACCCAGTTCAATGGGTTTCGATAAATCGCCCAATGTACGAATAGAAGCCGCCTTTCCATCCAGTAACGTATATAAAACAGCCGGTTCTGTATTCTCTTCCGAAAAGAGAGTCCACATATCTTTGCGTGCATTATACCGGTTTTCTTCAAGCGGAACATATTTCAGACGAATATGACTCTGGGCTACCTGATTCCTCAACACGTCCATCTTCAGCGTTGCCTCTTCCATTCTGCGGGAGGAACGCAGGGTGATGTCAGACGTTGTTGTCGACATCGTGAAATTGAATTGAAGCTCAGATATCTGTCCTGTCTTTTCTACAATAAAGGATTGCATAGGTGCAATAAGATACGGATCATTTGAAAAAACCCCTGGGTTATAAGCTTCAAACGTTTCATTATCCGTCCATATATAATAACCGCCAGTTATAGCCTGATTGGCTGCTTTAAATTGATTGAAATTCAGATGTGACATAAAAGGATTGCCTAACAAAGCTGTCGTATAGCCTGTTTGATCGTTTTTCACAGTCACATTAAAGTTCTTATTTTCATTATCTAATGGTCGGTTACCTTCCATTTCTTCTATACACTGCTCATAAGTAAACCGCCCTATACCGGTACGATCCATTGTCTTTGTTTCGCCCAGATAAACACCATGATAATTCCACATTGAATAGGTAACACTATCTTTGGGGAAACGGAAAGACTGCAGTTCTGCTTCGATGTCTTCTCCATCATAGACTCCGATAGCGTATCCGAGCCCCGGAGACAAATCTTCGGTCAGCGTATTGAAAGGATTCGAGAAGTCGCCTGTCACCTTTGCCGGTGTATCTTGTGTCTGTGGATTGGTGGTATTATATTTCATCATATAAACTGTTGGATTCTGACGCTTTATATTTCCTTCGACAAAATAATCACCGGAATACATTGCACGTAAAGGAGCCGAGACAGTATACCAACGACCTGGTTTCACATCAAGATCCACTTCTGCAAATCTGTAGTTCAAATAATTCGTACGAGCCACTCCGCCCCCCATCTTGAAGGTTATCGTATCGCAAGCTGGGCGGAGAGAAAAGAATCCGTCATTCTGCTTTTCTTTCTGTTGATTCAGATATAACTGACTATTGGTATAATCATTTACCACATTCAACGAGTCTACTGTCGGCTTTATCAACAGAGGATAATGACCTAACAGATTGGTTTGATCCACTTTGATTGATTCATTGGGGACGATCACATTAGTACAGTATCCGGGTACACCGTTGTCCCAGTTTCTGAAATCATTCCAGTTGTTTGCTTCACCATTACCGGTCCAGGTGGTTACTTTGGGGAATAGTACAAACTCATGCATAGAAGCCTCAGTACATCCCACGGAATTATTGGCAGTCAACGAAACCGTATAAAATCCCGGAGCATAATCGTCCAATTTTATTTTCAAAGCTTTTGCTGTAGTATCGGAAACGACCGTCCCACCGACCATCCAGGTATAACTTGCATAAGGATTATTATCACTCACTTGCGTATCCTGGTTGGTTATAGTGATATACCCGTCTCTATCTACATCGGAATAGCAGAAAGCTGTTCGGTTACCGGCCAGCGAAGGGGTAGGAATCTTATCTATAGAGGCTGCAAAAAGTAATTCACGAGGCTCTGACACAGCCATACAGGCATAATTCGGAATACCGGCAAAACCTCCCGACTGAGCTACTACTAAACGATAATATCCATTGTTGGCTGCTGTAAAAGGGTAGATTTCGAATTTTGATTTATCAGTCGTGATCACTCCTGAAGTCACCTCTCCGATAACACTGGCAAGTGGTTGCCACGGACCATCTTTTCCGGTAGGACTAAACTCCCATCGATAGTCCAAATAGTTTCCTAAGGTACCGTCATCCGTATAAGTTCCTTTCAGGATAAGCACTCCCTCATCTTCTGCACAAACATAACCGTTTACAGACGGCACGAGGGTCACGGGAGGGATAACCAGATAAATTTCAATATCATCCATCAACACATCATTTCCCCCTCCGGTACCAAAGTTGTTATTGACAACTTCCAGAGTTATACTGGTTACATTCTCCGGAACAAGGAACCTGAATCCGAATTGTCTCCAATTATTACCTTCCCCATCAAGCATATTTCCGGAAAGATATTCTGCTAATATATCTCCTGTTTCTGTGTTTGTCAATATAAATTTAAGATTCACTTTCTCCAGTCCGTTCCATTTTACAAAGCTGGTAAACCATCCTGTAATAACTAATTCGATATTACGGCATGCGCCCAGGTTCGTTAATTGATGAGTATAGAAACGTCCGGGAGTCTCTGTAGCGTTTACAGCGACCAAATAACCATGAGTTTCATTAGGCTGGTCTTCATAAATATGGTCTGTCATAGCCATCCAGCCATTAGAACTCCCTGCGGGACTTTTCTTCGTAATCATATAACCGCCTTCCGGCAAATTGCCATCACCGGATTTATACTGTTCGTAATCAATCGTAATATAATCGATTGGCTCTTGTTTTACATTCGGATCTCCGGGAGCTGTTCCCCCAAAGTTCTCCCTGTGTATACGACGGGCATTTGCCGGAGAAATAGCAGCATCTACGCTACCACACAAATAACCAGGCAGTAAATAGTATGCGACTCTCTCATCCAAAAGGGGAACTCCGTTCATATCACATATCTCTACCCAATAGGTTCTTGCTTTAAACTGTCCGTCTGTATTTCTTTCATTCTGGACAGACAGGGTATGTGTCTTTCCGTCAGACAGTATTACAGGATCCTCTATGGCTTGCGTAGAAGAATATTTCTGATCATAATCATACTCATCCTGATCAGGCAGTAGATCTTCCGTACCTCCGTCTTTACTAGTGTACCATTTATACGTAACTCCAGTTATTTCTGGGGCCTCCATATGAATAAGCGAAGGCAAATAACCTGGTTCACCCAAACTCACCATTCCTGGAAGATATTCACCACTTCCCCTATAAACTGTAGCTTGCTCTTTCGTCATGTTATCCGGACATACGAAATAGGTTTTCGATTTAGATACATCTTCCGGTATAAATTTAACCGAATCAGAATAGACAGATACATTATCTCCTGTTACCACAAAACGATAATAAATAGTCTCATGAATGGCGTTTGTTGTATAATCGGTCGTAAAATTTCCATTTCCGACAATACCGGTAGCTCCCGTTCCACTACTATTGATCCACCCTCCGGTCTCAAGACGTTGCTGCCATTGATAGGTGAGCGAGCCTGTCAAACTACCGCAGGCATACCCCCCTGTCAGGGTTTCTTTCTTACCGGATAACACAATCATCTCCGTCTTTGTTGGTGTAAATATCTGTGCCGGGCTCAATAATTTTATTTCAATATCATCCAATGCAACCCCCTTACCCCAGTCCCAGGCTCCTTCCGTAAATAGGGAAAGTGTAGCGGTAGTAGCACCTTGCGGTACAAAAAAGTCAAATCCATATTGTTTCCAGAGACTATTACTTCCTCCGCGAATATCTCCTGTCGTATATTCTTGGGTATCTCCGTTATCGAAACCGACAAGAAATTTGAAATTCTGCTTGGTATTGGTGTTTTTCTCCAGATTGGCAATCCAGGCTTTAAACGATAGTTTCGAACCACCACAAAGATTGGAAAGCGTCGTTTTATAAAATGGCATACTTTCACCATCCGACGTACCCCTGGCGTGAACCAGCAGAAAGTAACCGTCTTTACAACTGGAATGATCTGTTACATCCGTATTCCAGTTTGTCGTACTTTCAGAATTATCCTCATTTGTCCAGTAATTCAGGTATACTTGATTCGTTATTATATAGTTACCGCTGCCGGGGTTGGGTCTTACGGTTCCCTCCGACACCTGGGTATATTCATATCCGGGAATAACATATTGATTGTCGGCTTTATAAATAAAATCCTGTGTAGAACCACACCCTCCAAAGTCTTCTCTGATCAGGTAATTGCCATCCCGAAACAGTCGCACAGGTTCTGAGACCAGAGCTTCCGTAAAATCCGTATCACCACCATTCCCCTTGATTACCAAAACTCTATAATAGTAACCGTCTACCACCGCTGGTATAGTCCCGGTAAAAGTTCCGCTGTTACCTGTCGCCGTACCGTCCGATCCAGCAATATCTGTCCATCCATTACCATCGGCACTTCTTTGCCACCTGTAATTAATAGAAGGACTGATATATTTATAATCCACCATAAAATCCACATTGAAACCGACAGTACTTCCCGACACTGGAGATTTGATAGTTATAAATGATTCATATCCGGTAAGGGAGATATCATCTAATCCAAGCCACAAATTATCACCTACAGATGATATACGTATTTTAATCTCATCGTCCTGATAACTAAGAGGAATGTAAAACAATAATTTTCTTTCTTCCCATTCGTCGCTTACCTTAAACTTTGCAGAGTCCATCACAATACCTCCAGCATCTTCAACTTCCAACTTAAACTGATAGGGAAGAGTATCGACCCTCCCCCACAAGGCAACCTGCCATGTACTGAGAGAATAGGTTTGTCCCAACATGTCCGTTGTTACCGGAATACTGGCTTCATAAACAGTCTTCTCTGTATTTGTACGGTTCACAGCGTACATAAAATAACCTTTTGAATTGTCTCCAGGGATACTGTGATCCTCAAAGCCACCTTTACCGCCACCGTCTCCATCTCCCCAATTCCACTCTACACCCGGAAAACCGGGGATAGGTAACTTCCATCCGGCCAGTTTTGTGATTGCATAAGTGGCAGCTCCTCCCTGATCCAGTTTAATCGGTCTTTCCCCATAAGCTTGTTCGGCTTTGTCCCTGTTGTAGGCTCTGTCATCGGGGAGTCCGTAAGTAAAATCCGTTGTTATTGTTGGATGCGGACCAGCAGCAAGCCACCAGTCGCCCGAAGCTCCTGCCTGGTTTGTCGAATCGGTAGAGGGCCAGTTTCCACCAAAGTCATCCTTCAACAGATATTCGACCGCTGTGTACTCTACAGTAACTATATCCGAATACAAAGTTTTACTACCTGCCGTGACCACAAGCCGGTAATAGACAAGACCTTCCATACTTTCCGCCGCAGGAGTGAATTCTGTTGTAAAAGATGTTCCATTAGCTCCTCCTGTCGCTCCCGTACCAGTGGCCTGAACCCAAGAACTACCGTCATATTTCTGCCATACATAGGAATAAGCTTCACTTCCTAAAGGATTGTTATATTTTGCCAGAAAAGGAGCAGCAACCTGTGTGTTGACTTTCGTATAGGTGTATAAAGAAGCAGGAGATGCCATCTGTATCGCCTTCATGTTCACCGTTATATCATCCACCCCAAATTTGTGCTTCTTATTTTCATATCCATATTTATCAACAAGACTGAAAGTAATCGCTCCATCCTGGGTAGCTGTAACAGAATGAGACCAATAAATCCATCCGCCATTCGAATTTGCATAGTTGGCCGAAGTTTTAGTCTGACCGCCAAGTCCGGTTCCCGTAGCTTGTATTTCAAAATTATATCCGCCATCCACATCGTCATAATAAACGCCAAACTTAACAATCTCTCCTTTCTTTACATAAGAGATTGTAGCAGCATAGATTTTTTTAGGATCGGTACCTGCTTCCTTCACGGCAAAAAGATAATATCCGGTTCCTGTGGTATGATCGGGATGTGGCCATTGTGGAGGTTCACCGTGACCAACAAGGTTTGAATTTTTAGTAATGATACATTTTCCGGCATCATCGGCCATAGGTACAGTGGCAGCATACGTGAAATCATAGTAACTCCATATTCCCGGATTAGGATCTATGTAGTTACCGCTAAATTCGGGTCTCTCAAAATCTTCATTGATAACGTTTACTTTTGTTGCCTGTTGTGCTTTCACCTGTCCACCGACCAATAATAGTCCCAGAAATACGATGAGTTGCATCTGCTTAATACAGATTGTCTTTTTTGAAATATTTGTCATAACCCTTATGCTTATTTAGAATATGATTGACTGATTTCTGATCAGAATATTCGAGTTACTTTTTACCTCCGGTACAGCAGACCGGGTAACAGTCTCTATAAACTCTGGTTTGGACTCCGGCAGAACAGGCGATCCGATAGAGATCATTTTTTCTATATTCAGTTTGTACCAGTTATTCCGTACCACACCGAAACGTCCGTATTTTCCGATACCTTGTGCCTCTGCAACGGAAAAATGTTCTATTGGTACCTCATAATACATTTCACCGTTTTTATAAAATGAAAGATTGGCAGATTCTGCCGGTTTTTCGTTTCTCCAATTAGAAAAGTTAAAATCAAGATGGTCCTCTTTAAATTGTCTGATCGCTTCGAGAATACCCTTCCGAAGATATATATGAATATGTTCTGTTGTAGAGGCCGAGGCGTAGATCTCCACATCCTCCGGACGGAGAATAAAAAAAGTGGTATTGTCTTTATTATAATTATTGTATTTATAATTTTCGATATCCGTATTTCCTCCTTTAAATACAAAGAACCCCTCGATCGGTTTTAACGGAAGCTCCGGATTCACCTCTGTACTCTTCTCACCAAACTGCTCTCTTTTAAGAACCGCTTTAAAGATAACCCTAGTCACGACATCTTTCTTTTGTTCATTTTGAACCATGGTATTTTCGGGTATGTACACCGGTTGAGTGTCTCCCTTTTTCCATGACCAGTAATTATAATATTTATAATCGGAGAGTTGAGGATACAGCTTTTTAGCCGTACTATTGGTACCCGGATTTAATTCTGTGCCATCCAATACATAGCTGAAATTTTGTTTTTTCGCATCTGTTCCTGAAAAGCCAGAGAAGTTAGGGTCTTCAGCGTAAAAATATTCCCGGTCGATATCTCCCTGTTCTTCGATTACCGTTCCTCCGGCTTTATATGTAAGATGTCTGAGCCAATAGCTTTTTTTATTGACTACATCGATTTCCCAGGTAAGGTCAGTTGCAACCATATAACGCACCCGATCGGAAACAAGTCCCAGGCCATCATATGTATGAAGATAAGGTTTGGCACTACACTGTTTCGTTTTCCGGTTAAATGTACCGGTGCAACCTTGCACCGGACATTTAATACAATCTTCCGGTATATCGTATCCTTCATCACCCCAGGGAGCTTCTGATTGGTTATTATAATCCAGCAACATCACAAATCGTCCGTAGGGAGCTACTGCAGTAGATTTGGTATTTGCGGTACCAGCATAATCACAAGTGACTTTTGCTGCCACACGTTCCAGATTGATGAAAGCCGGATTGTTCTCTGCTTTTTCTTTAGTAGCATAGAAGTTTCCGGGTATTAGTTCGACAAGTTTTTGGGAATTCATCATCAGGAAATAAGCCGGTTCTTCGTATGTTCCCTCTTCTCCGATCACGGTACGGGAACGGAACATACCGATAGTAGTATTGAATGCAACATCCAATGCGGTGACATGTTCTCCTTTTTCCGTTTTTGCCTTAATCGAATCATTGGGATTGATCACGATTAGCATATCATAATTGCTCCGTTCAAATGTGCGTGCTATTGTCTGAATGAAGATTCTGTTCCCATCAGTGGTCCAATTATAGAGATCACTTCCGGTAACTTTAAAATCATTGTTATCGGGCTGCACCTGTATATCCAGATCCAGACAATATTTAACAACACCACCTTCATAGAGAACCATTCTTACTCCATCTATCAGTATTTCTGAAATACTCCCCCTGTCTACTCCTTCATAGGCTTTCGTACCCATATAATCATTTGGCAAAGGTATTCTCATTGCCAGCGAAAACATATTCCCTGTACCGCTGGGAATACTTTCTTCTGGGATATTTCCAAGATCATCGATAGGGGTTTCTGTACCCGTACAAGAGACAAGCCATAAGGCTAATCCCAACATCAAAAAAATACGATATACATACTGCTTCATTCTTCTTTCACTAAAATTAATCGCTTAACACGCCCGGTAGAATTTAAGTAAACCAGGTTTCCGCACTCACAACTTCAAACTTTATCTATATGCTGTCAAAGTTCTATCCCCTGCCCCCTTTCCACCCAGGGAAGAATAGTAAATTCAACAGATAACCAAGATTTATCTTTGTCATCCGGTTCGGGTCTGTCTTTCGGTATTTCACCCGTACCATAATTCTTTATACTGGTCAGTAACAGATTATACCAACTATTGCGGACAACTCCATAGCGACCATATGCCATAGACTCACTTTGAAGTTCGTCTCTGAAATGGCGGATAGGCACATAGTAATAATTAGGTGCACCTGCCGCAAAAAAACTTACTGTTCCATTCGATTTAACAACATCTTTCGACGTATCGGGAACGTCTGTATATCCATTAAAGTCCTCAGAACCTTTCATACGATCCAAAATAGCAGGTAAAACAATAATACTGGCATTTGTAGCCTCCTCGGTAAGTACCTTCCATGTTTTACCAATACTGGTAATAATTGTCTCCGGATTATTATAAGCTGCATGAATCTGCTGTATATCCGTAAAAGTGAAAGCCATATTACGAAATAAGAAATATGGAGCACCCGGTAGTAAGGATGTGCCAAAATACGTTGTTTTAGGAGTTATAACCGCAGATATCAGAACACAGGTAGTTACATCCTCCCATTGCTCCGATGCGACCATTGTGTTTTCTGTGACATATGTTTCAGTAGGTTCATCAGATGTTGAAGGTTTAAAGGGAAGAGCTATAGTTCCGGATTTATAAATAAATTCATTTGTAAGCGAAGCTATAAGATTTGGATTACGACTATGGCTGAATCCATTCCAGTTAGGATCTGTGGCATACATATATATTCGATTCGTCGCAATAGCGACTTCAGGGATTGTTTGTGTAACAACACCGGATGAAATAGAGTTTTTGTCAAGCATAGGAGCCGCATTTCTCATCCAGAATGTTTTCCTGTTAATAACATCGACATCCCATTTAATCTCACCGATATTCGCACCCAGTGTCGCCGAAGCGGCATTAAGATTATCAGCTACGCTCAAAGTCACTTTAGCCACTGCACGTTCAACGTCTAATTTTACAGGTGCAGCTTCAGCCTTGGCCTCGGTATCATAAATATCACTCTTATCCACCTCAACTAAGCCAGCAAAGTTACTCATCAAAAAGTTGTCCCTTATCTGTTCTCCCATAGTAAGCTGGTCAACAGTGACTTCAGCCGCAGCAGTCATAATACCTAATTTTTCACCTTTGCCCGTTAAGCCCTTCAGTACGGCAGGAGGATTAATAAATACCGTAAGTTTATAATTATCTTTTATAACTTCCTTCGCTTTTATTCTGTATGTAGTAGTATTCGTCCCCTGTAATATACTGTGGATGTCATTACCCGGCGAAGTCGGAGTACCTATATCCGTCAGCACAAACTGATACTTCACCTCACTAGTAACCGGATCATCACCATTATACAGGACAATCAGGATTGACTTCACTTTATTTTCATCCGCAGTTCCATAATGCAGAGAGTCCAGAGTTTTTGTCTCCGTACCGCGAACACTGCTATTGCTCAGTACAAGGGAGATATAACCAACCGGGCCGTCATTATCGTCTGTTTTACCCTGATCGTTTATTTCATTAGAGCAGGAAGTAAAGATTGCTCCAGCCATCAAAATAGTCAAAACTATTTTTTTGATATATATAATTTTTATAAGAATCCTCTTAATTACGCAAGCTATCATATAGTTTTTACTCTATCTAACCGTTCCAGGTTATGAATAATCATTTCTTGCAGACATGGGAGGATTTCTCCTGGTGTTCGTACTGATAGTTATAAAACTAAAATCAGGCATTTATGCCTCTACTAAAGCACCTCGATACTTTTTCGACTTTTCTAAATTTCTATTAGTGGATTAAAAACAATATTCATTAATGTGGTCTCCACTCCATGTCGCATCCATTAAACACTCATTTTTTACTCTCAATCAAATAACAATTCCTTACTTTGCTTTGTTGAGTATCAGACAAACTTAGATAAAAAGACAGATTAAAACGTACCTTATAAAAAAGTTTTTTATTTATCCTTGTTTGCTATAATAATTTAAGACTACTGTCTTAATGTAGACAAAGATAATATATAGATGTCTTTATAAAGATGTATTGAACTTAAAAAAGGTAGAAATTCAGCAATTTAATATCTATTTGCTTTTGTTAATTATAAACAAAATTGTCGACAGTTATCAGTATCATGACTGAAAACTATCGACAATCGATTTATTGGGAATATAATTTTGTCTAGTATCTATGCTAAACAAATTACATCAGGTTCTATTAAGTTTTTTATTTAATACGTCCCGTGCCATCCAGAAAGTTCAGGTAAGCCTTCTGGCCTGCCGATACGCTTATGGCTTCAGGATCACCTCCGTTCTTCCGGTATTCTATTTTATTGTTCAGGACAATAAACTCACTGCGCCACCAGTCCGTAGACGGCAACTTAACACACATACGTAATGTGCCACCGGCAACAAAAGCAGGTGAAACAAATTCACCTTCCCCGGAAGGTACTGTAAATTTACGGGCTTCATCAAACGTATCCCAACCGCCGGATGGATCACCGGTCACATAAACATCGGGAGTAAGGAATTCAAGCGTATAAACCAGATTCTTTCCATCTACAACAGTTGTCACTACCAAAATATACCAGCCGGCATTTTTAACACCGATATTCTGTCCGCCACTGCCGTCATCTACACCGGACACTCCGGCTAAAGAGGCCGATGCCGCCGGAACAAGACCTTCGGAATAAGCGACCTGATTGCCGTCCCACAAAGGTTGCGCATTGAACTTCATTACGTTATTACCACCAAAATACTGCATGGACCAGAATTTACCCGGAGTATCCGTTACCGGGATCATTTCAACCCATTTACCCCAACTGCTTCCGGAGGCAAAATCGCCGACCAGATACATCTGTCCCGGCAAAGTGACAGGAGGTTCCACATTATAACCCAACACTTTCGGTAGTTCGATAACATTGGACGTGATTTGTCCCGCTCCATTATTCGTAAGGGAAGCGTTCAGACGAACATAAACCGGCATGGGTGTCTCCGGCAATTCGGCACTATCGTTCGAAGCCTTCCACAAATCCAACAAAGCCATGGCAAAGTCAACGGCATCTATATTCAACTCAGGCAGTGGGTAAGCCGGGGATAAAGTGGCATAATTTACTTTTGTACCGGCTGCCTCATCGGCCTCCTTAAAAGTTTCTTCCAGGGAGAGCTGTACTTTATAGGTGGTAGAAGCCACGTATCCGTAATTAGGTTGCGTACAGGTCAGTTCAATGGAAGAAAGATTCTTCAGATCATATACTTCATTTGCCTGTGCCGGTGTATTCAGGTTGAACTCAGTTGGTTCCTGAAAAACCGGATTATCGTCTCTGTCTTCTCCGCAACCGGTCCAGCATAATGAACCGGCTAAAAGGAGCACATATATATTCAGTTTCTTCATTTGTTTACAGATTTGGAAGTTATTATTTTAATGATTCATATCCCGGGTTTTGTACCAGGTTTGGATTGGCTGTTAAGTCACGGTCGCTGATCGGATAGATATTGAAGCGACTGTCGATATTTGCAACGCCTTCCAGTGTACCCCCTTTATATGCCCAGGCATAATCCTTAGTGAATTTTCCGAAACGTACGAGGTCGGAACGACGCTGTCCTTCCCAATATAATTCGCGGGCACGTTCATCGAGAATAAAATCAAGAGACAGGTCAGAGGCTGTAATATTGGCACTCTTATCACCGTTAGCACGTTCACGCAGTTGGTTTACATACTCAACGGCCTGTTCCTTATTGGTTCCGGCAGCATTGCGTACGGCACATTCCGCATAAATCAAGTAGATGTCTGCCAGACGGAACAACGGGAAGTCGGTGTTCGGATCGGGTGTCGGAGTTACTGCTGCGCCGTCCCAGCCCAGATTCGTAAATTTATGGCACAGGTAGCCGGTGTTCCAGTCCTGCATTTTCGATTCAGGAGTACGCGTTCCGGCACCATCATAGAAAGCATAACGTTTATCTTTCTTCACCAGGCTGCCGTGGCTGTCGGTTCCCGCGTCCGGACTTTCGTTGAAGAATCCGATCATCTGTTGTGTCGGCTTCAGGCAAGTCCACGAAGAAGACATTCCGAACCAGGTCTGGTCCATATCGCCGCCATAGGCAGCGGCTGTCAGCATAATTGTACTACCATAGCTTTTTGCATTGACATTATCGAAAGGAATCGCGTAGATGATTTCATTCTTATGCATACCCGTCAGATGGTTTTCACCACAGAAAAGGTTGGCATAATTATCTTCCAGACCGAACCCGGCGTCAATTACTTTCTGGGCATATACAGCAGCCTTGTCATACATCGGTTTGCCGGTATAAACTTCTGCATTCAGATACATTTTGGCAAGAAGCGTGTTAATAACCGGTCTGGTTACACGACCGTACGTTGCCATAGAAGGCGTTTCGTCCAGATTACCATTTTCGGAAAGATCGATCAATTCGGCTACGATCTTGTCAAACAATGCCTCCGCCCCTATCTGTGACGGTTTCCACGACTTATCGTCTGTCGGGCTGTCATCCCAGACAACACCCGGATTGCGATAAAGGTCGATCAGGTAATAATAATTCATTGCCCGGAGTCCGCGCACCTGGTCACGATATTTCTGAATATCCGGAATGTCGCTATCTGCCGCATAAACGTCCAGGAATTCCTTGCAGTAACGAACATTCAGCATGGCACGCTGGTAGAATGAATAAGCATAAGGCAATGTATAATCCCAATTCAGCTGACATAACTCCACAATACCTTCGTCTGCCCAGTTCCAGATCGCTTCATCGGAAGGGAACAATTGCAAGGAGAGCAATCCGCGGAGAAAAACCAGCGAACCCTGGTCGCCCCCCTGCAAGTCCGGTTCGACATTAGTATCGGAAGAGTTTCCCGACAAGCCGAAACCGGAATAGATTTTAGCCAGGAAGGACTGGCAGTCGGCTTCATTATGGATAGAACTGCTGGATTTATCCAGTATCGGTTCCTGATCGAGGTCGCCCAGACAGGAAGTAGCCCATACACAACATAAAGAGGCAAGGCCCAATGATATATATTTTTTCAGTTTCATGATAGATGCATTTTAGAAATTGATGTTAACTCCGAATAATACTGTTATCGGACGCGGATATACATTGTTATCCATACCGTCGTTCACTTCAGGATCGAGACCGTCATACTTGGTTATGATGATCGGGTTCTGCACGGTTGCATAAAAGCGGGCATTCCAGCTACTTTTGATAAACTTGTCGACATTATATCCCAATGTAATATTGTCGATCTTCAGGAACGAAGCATTCTGGATATAGTAATCCGACAAACGCTGGCGTGACTGGAATCCGGTTTTCAAAGCTGATATAGGTTTATTGCTCAACGCATTGTTCCCAAACAATTCGTTGACGCCCAATGCTGCATTGGCGGCCGTCGAGTTGAAATTGTAATTGCCCAGGCTGACACGTCCGTTGAAGCCTAAATCCCACTGCTTATACGTGAATTTGGAGTTGAAGCCCATCAACACGTCTGCGGTCGGTTTCTTATAACGATAGAGGTCGTTATCGGTAATTACACCGTCGCCGTTACGATCCACATACTCACCTTCGATCGGGTTTCCGTCGGCATCATACACTTGCTGGAAAACATAGAATGTACCCGGAGCATAACCAACGCTATGGATCTTCAGACGCAAACCACCGTCACCACCAGTCGATTCAAAGCGTTTACCCGGTGAGTCGGAATTATCGTTATAAGTCAGTTCCGTAATTTTTGTCTTGTTGTAAGCGATATTGAATCCCAGGTCCCAACTAAAGTCACGACTTACTATCGGACGGGTATTGATAGAAAATTCAACCCCTTTGTTTTCGAGCGAACCGATATTCGAAACAACATATTCGGCAAAGTCAGTTCCGGCCGGCACATTCACTTCCGCATTGATAAGGTCTTTTGTCTTACGGATATAACCATCCAAAGAACCGGTAATACGGCCGTTCAGGAATCCGTAATCGATACCGACATTATAGGTCGTCGTTGTCTCCCATTTCAGATTCGGGTTGGCAGCAGTCGGTGCCAATACATTTATCCAGGTCACATTTCCGGCAGCATCATAAACAGGATACATGGCTCCCCCTTTTCCTTCCCGATAAAATGAAAGATACGGATAATCGCCCTGGTTAATATCCTGCTGCCCGGTAACACCCCAGCCTAAACGCAACTTCAATTCATCCAGGCTGCTAAAATCTTTCATAAAACCTTCTTCATTCATCTTCCATCCCAAAGCCAGCGAAGGGAAGAGTCCCCAGCGTTTATCTTTGGCAAAACGGGAAGAGGCATCATCACGCAAGGTGAAAGTCAACAGATATTTATCCATCAACGAGTAATTCATACGTCCGTAGAAAGAAGCCAGTACATATTTGGTATCTGTTTCCTTATACTCGTTGCTTACAGTCGTATTCTGTCCGAACGTTTCCGGCTTACGCGACAAATAATAAGTCACATTATCCGTCTGCGTCTGGTAACTCTGATAAGAATAACCTGCCATGACGTCGAAGCGGCTGGCTACCGACGGCAGTTCTTTGGAATACTGTGCATAGAAATCAAACAGTTTGTTTTTATGTGTACTATTATAGATACGGTTACTTCCGGTGGCGTCATCGTCCGGCTGATAAGAACCGGGAGCATTCGGGTCTATATATTTCTTTCCTTCCACAGATGTATAATCGATACCCATATTCATATTAAAGCGTAAATCCGGCAAGAAGTGCAGTTTGTAATCGAACTGCGCATTTCCGATAAATGACTTGGCTGTCGAACGGTCATCGACCATTTCCAACATAGAAACAGGGTTGACTCCGGCTGAGGTCGCTCTGGTGCCGTCCGGTGTGTAATCGCCGGTCCAGGTAAAATAACCTCCGTATTTACTGCCGTTTGTTACCGGCTTGGTCGGGTCGAAGCTAACCGCGCTTCCCAAAGCACCCGTATCGGCAAAACGGTTTTTGATATAAACGCCTTTACCATTCAGGTTTACATTCAGGTGATCCTGAAAGAAAGAAGGAGTCAATGAAACACTTCCGGTATATCGCTGGAAATTAGATGTTTTCAGAATACCATTCTGATCAGTATAACCGAAAGAGACACGGTAAGGCATAAATTCTTTGACGGAACCGTAGGCACTGATATTATGGTCGGTCGAAATTGCCGTACGCAACACTTCATCCTGCCAGTCTGTGCTGACATTCGGGAAGAGATTCAACGCATTCAACATACCCTCCGTCGTGTTCGGAGCATTTGTGATATAATCACGGTATTCATCCCCGTTCATTACATCCACTTTATTACGTTTCGTGCTGACAGACACATTACCGCTGTAATTGATCTTGACACTACCGCTCTTTCCTTTTTTCGTTGTAATGATGATAACACCATTCGAGGCACGGGAACCGTAGATTGCAGTAGCCGATGCATCTTTCAGGACTGTAAAAGACTCGATATCAGATGGATTTATCGTACTCAGCGGATTGCTCAACCCGTCCGGGGCACTGTTACCCATAATCACACCGTCGATAACCACCAACGGATCGTTTTTAGCAGACAGGGAAGAACCGCCACGGATACGGATCGAAGAAGAGGAACCCGGTTGTCCGGTAGAAGAGGCAACGGATACACCGGCCACCTTACCCATCAACATATCCTGGGGACTGACCTGCAAGCCACGGTTCTTTTCATCCGGTTTAATGGCAATAACGGAACCGGTAGCATCATTCTTCTTAACCGTACCATATCCGATCACGACAACATTCTCCAACATTTGGGAATCTTCTGCCAGAATAATATTCATATCAGAAGCAACAGGCAATTCCTGCATCTTATATCCGATAAATGAAACAGAGATAATATCGCCTTTAGAGGCAGACAACAGAAACTTACCGTCTATATCGGTAACGGTCCCGTTCGTCGTTCCCTTTATAATAACATTCGCCCCGATAACCGGTTCTCCTGTAGGATCTTTCACAACTCCGGTCACTGTCATTTGCTGGGCAAAAACAGAAACGGACATACACAAGCCTGCGATCAGCATCAACAGTGCTTTAAACCTTAAACGTTTCATGTGCTTAAATTTAAGTTCTTTACAAGTTTACTTAATAACCTTAACAATCCTTTTACCTTATAGATTTTTTAACCCTTTTAATTCTTTCGGGTCGCTCACTTCCTGAATGCTGATAGCAAAGCCACCGCCACTGGCTGCCTTCAAATTCAATTTGCTTTTGCTTGTCAACACACCTTTCTTTATAGTATATGCCTGCGGATTATTTTTCCAGTCGGCATCTTTAGCATCAGCATAAACTACGGCCACATATTTCTTTCCCGGATCGAGGAAGTCGAAAGACAGGCGGGATTCGTGTCCGTTCTCATCGGCCGTACAGCCAACGAACCAGTTACCTGTTCCTTTTGCTTTGCGGGCAATCGTGATATAATCGCCCGGCTCTGCTTCCAGGTAAAGCGATTTGTCCCAATCGAGAGCGACATCTTTAATAAACTGGAAGGCATCGGCATACTGTTCGTAATGTTCGGGGACATCGGCTGCCATCTGGAGCGGACTGTACATCGTTACGTAAAGTGCCAGCTGGCGTGCCAGTGTCGAACGAACCTGAGAGGTGTTCGACGGATTCATCGCGCTGCAATGTGTTTCGAAGATACCCGGCGTATAATCCATCGGGCCACCGATCAGACGGGTAAAAGGAAGAATCGTTGTATGATCCACGTTATTACCTCCAAATGATTCATATTCTGTTCCGCGGGCCGATTCATTACCGATCAGGTTCGGATAGGTGCGGCACAGGCCGGTCGGGCGTGTTGCTTCGTGAGCGTTTACCATGATCTTGTAGTCGGCTGCTTTCTTCACGGCATACAGATAATGGTTACACATCCACTGTCCGTAATGATGTTCTCCGCGGGGAATGATATCACCTACGTAACCACTCTTCACACTGGTATAGCCATTGTCTACCATAAACTGATAGGCTTGATCCATATGACGTTCATAATTACGGACAGAAGCGGATGTTTCGTGGTGCATCATCATCTTTATTCCTTTGCTGGCTGCATAACGATGGATTTCTTGTACATCGAAGTCCGGATAGGGAGTAACAAAGTCGAATACATAATCTTTGCTCTTGCCGAACCAGTCTTCCCAACCTTCGTTCCAACCTTCCACCAGAACGGCATCGAAACCATTGGCTGCCGCAAAGTCTATATAACGTTTTACGTTCGTTGTATTGGCGGAGTGACGGCCATTGGGTTTTGTTTTTGTATAATCGGTTTCGCCTAATTTGACACTGCTCAATTCGTCGGTATAAGCCCATGTTCCTTTGTTGGTAATCATATCCCACCATACACCGATATATTTAGTCGGCTTGATCCAGGATACATCGTCCAGCTTACACGGTTCGTTCAGGTTCAATGTGATGCGGGATGCCAGGATATTACGGGCATCATCGCTTACGATAACCGTTCTCCACGGTGACTGGCAAGGTGTCTGCATATATCCTTTATCGCCTTTTGCATCCGGTGTCAACCATGATTCGAACGTCATCGTTTTGTCATCCAGATTCAGATGCATACAGGAATAATCAACTAAAGCGGCCTCATGCAGGTTGATATATAATCCGTTATCCGATTTCATCATTAACGGAGTCTGTACACCGGTCTGCGAGAAAGGTGTTTGTGATGAGTTGGGAGTAACAGCTTCTTTCATCAAACCGCGGATCTCGCTCAGGCGAGAGGTCATGGTACTATATTCCTGTGTATCGTAATCGCCCGGCAACCAGAATGTCTTATGGTCGCCTGCCATAGCGAACTGCGACTTTTCTTCCTTGATCACGAAGTAATTCAACTCTTTTTGCTGAGGGAATTCATAACGGAAACCCAATCCGTCGTTGAACAGGCGGAAGCGAACCACGATAGATCGGTCGTTGGAAGGTTGTTCCAGCGTTACAGCCAGTTCGTTGTAATTATTACGGATTTCTTTTTCCTCGCCCCAAACCGGTTGCCAGGTTTCATTGAAACTGGAAGTACGAGTGTCTTTAATCCGAAAACCGTCATACAGATTCGTTTTCTTATCCAGTGCATCCACGTCCTTGCGTTGCTTGAACTCAAAGTCGACGGCGGCATCCGCATCTTCTTTCTTCAATTCCAATCCCAGATGGCTGGGTTTGATCACTTCTTTCTGTTTATAACTCAGGTCATAAACCGGTGCACCCTTTTCATCCAACCGGAAGTTCATTTCCAGGTTTCCGTCAGGCGACAACAATTGCTGTGCATAACTGATCGTGCTGCATCCGAGCAGGGCGATCCATATTAATACTTTACTTCTCATGGTGTTATTATATGATTTAATTAACTTTTCCGAATTCAAGGATCAATACGCCTTTACCTTTCAGCGGTAAAGAGGTCTGCAAATCGATCTGCCGATCATTCAACAGGTCGTAAGCCCGACGGGCGGGAAGCACTTCCTGATAAGGAGCCAGATCGACCGTGCGGTCGGCATCAGAACCGTTCAGGAAAACGACAACGGAATGATTTCCATACTTACGTTCGTAAACGTATACTTCGTTCTGCGTAATAAAATGTTTGAACGAGCCTTTGGCTATCGCATCATTGCCTTTTCGCCAGTTGAGCAACTTACTTATATATGTATAGGCTTCGTTCTGCTGAGGGGTACGACCGGCCGGAGTAAATGCGTTTTGCTTGTCACCAGCCCATCCGCCAGGGAAGTCACGACGCAGAACACCATCGCCTTCGGCTTTATCGGCAGCCATCAGTATTTCGGTGCCATAATAAATCTGCGGGATACCACGAACGGTCAGCAGGAAAGCCAAAGCCTGTTTGTAACGGTTCAGGTCGCCTGTAGGCGGTACTTTATAAAAACGGGAGGTATCGTGGTTATCGAGGAATACCAACAGATTCATCGGGTCGGCATACACGATATCCTGTGTCAGGTAATCATAAATACGTGCCAGTCCCCTATCCCAGCTGTTCGTCTCTTCATCGAATGCCGACGACATGATATTCATCAAAGGGAAATCCATGACCGTAGGCAGGTAAGAGTTCCGGGGATAAGCCACTTTGCTGTCCTTCTGCCAGAAAGAGACACCTACATTATTTCCGATCCACGTCTCTCCTACGATATTGAAATCGGGGTATTCAGCATTAACAGCCCTACACCAGCGTGCCATCATATCGAAATCGGCATACGGATGCGTATCTTGTCGGATACCGTTGATCCCGGCATATTCAATCCACCAGATACTGTTCTGGATCAGGTAAGAAGCCACGTGCCGGTTACGTTGGTTCAGGTCGGGCATCGACTGGGTGAACCAGCCGTCTATATTTTTCACTTTGTCATAATCAGAACGGTAAGTGTCGGCCTGCGGCATCGTCTGGTAACCGGTCTGTACGAAATTATCCTGGAAGTTGAACCAGTTGTCGGACGGCTTATCGGTAAAGAAGAAATGTTCGCTTCCGCAATGGTTAAAGATCATATCCATTACGATCTTCAATCCTTTATCGTGGGCAGCACTAACCAGTTGGAGAAACTCTTCATTATCACCGAAGCGAGGATCGACTTCATAATAATCAGTAATGGCATACCCGTGATAGGAACCTTCGGTCATATCGTTCTTCAGGATAGGATTCAGCCAGATGGCGGTAACGCCCAGGTCGGAGAAATAATCCAGATGATCGGCTATCCCTTTCAGGTCACCTCCATGGCGGGCATACATATCCGTACGATCCACTTTCGACTCGCGCATTCCGGGAACGACATCATTCTTCGGATCACCGTTGGCGAAACGGTCGGGCATGATCAGGTATAAAACGTCTGAAGCATGGAAACCTTTCCGGACAGACGAATCCTTCTCGCGTTCTTTTATCTGATAAGGGATGATCGTTTGTTCCCCGTTCTTTGTCAGTTGAATGTTAAATTCTTGGGGAGCTGTTTCCGACAGATCCAGATAAAGCAGTAAGTAATTCGGATTTTGTAGCTTCACGATCTCTTTCACGCGAATATCGGAAGAAGTTATCAATACGCTATCGGTCGCGATATCCGTACCGTATAATAGGATTTGCAGTTCGGGATTCTTCATACCCGACCACCAGAAAGCAGGTTCCACTTTCTGTATTTTTACGCCTGACAAAACAGGCAGGCAAAAGCCCAGACATAATACAAAGGTTACAATTATCTTTTTCATGGAATGATTTGTTGGTGAACGATGCAAATGTAGCGGGATAGATTACCGGGAAAACGCATTAGAAAAAAAATCAAAACCTTAAAAACTCCTTTTTACCTGTAATACAACACAATAACACATTTCAATCAGGCAAAAAATCAAAACGCATTAGAAGGTATTTCAAATGTATTTCACTACCTTTGCGCTAGATGAATCAAATCAACAACATGAAAAACACGCTATATTCTCTTTTTCTACTCCTTTTGTCGATATTGCCGGCATATGCATCCGGCGATAAGCCGACGATCAAATCCCTGCTCAAAGAGCTGGATCGTACTATCGCAATGAAAGCCGACTTTCACAAACAGCGGGAACACGAGATAGACAGTATCCGGAAACTGGCACATGCCACTCCTTCGCCGGAGGAAAAATACCACCTGTACAGCTCCCTGTACGGAATCTACCTACATTACCAGGCCGACTCGGCACTGCATTATCTGGAAAAAAGGAAAGCGCTCCTTCCGTCTCTCCAAAATCCACAGTACGAGAACGATTTATGGATCGCAAGAGCCGAAGTTCTGGGAATCATGGGACTTTACAATGAGGTGGCCGCCCAACTGGAACAGGTACGCCGGGATCAACTGGACAACCAGACCCTGCTTTACTATTATTATACCTGTCGTACTTACTACGGTTGGATAGCAGACTACACCCGTACCGACGAGCGACATAAGTATATCGAAAAAACGAATGCCTACCGCGACTCCATCTTATCCCTCACAACCAACCAGCTTGACCACAGTGTGGTACTGGCCGACAAAATGATCGTAGAGGGACAAGCGGATAAAGCAATCGAACTGATCGATAAAGAATTGGCAGGGTTGGACAATCAGGAGTCACTTGTCTATCTGTTATACAACCTGTCGCAGGCCTATGCCCAGAAAGGCGACACCGAAAAACAAATCTATTACCTGGCACAAACCGCCATAGCCGACCTGAAAACAGCTAAACGTGAATATATCTCCCTGCAAAAACTGGCATTGCTGATGTTTGAAAAGGGAGATATCGAACGAGCCTACAAATACCTGAGTTGCTCGATGGAAGATGCCGTTGCCTGTAATGCCCGCCTCCGTTCGGTAGAAGTAACCGAGTTTTTCCCGATCGTGGATAAAGTGTATAAACTGAAAATAGAGAAAGAGAAACAGATATCGCGCACGTTACTGATCAGTGTGAGCTTTTTATCCTTCTTATTATTGGTAACAATCATCTACCTGTACCGGCAGATGAAGAAACTTTCCCTCATGCGAAAAGCAGTCAGTGCCTCCAATGAGCAATTACAGGAGATCAATAAAGAATTGAGCCAGGCCAGCAAAATAAAGGAAGAGTACATTGCCCTTTACCTGAACCAATGTGTCATCTATCTGGATAAACTGGATACGTACCGCCGTTCTTTAGCGAAACTGGCTATGGCCTCCAAACTGGATGACTTATTCAAAACAATCAAGTCCGAACAATTCATACGCGATGAACGGAAGAATTTCTACAATGAGTTCGATAAATCGTTCCTGAAGCTATTCCCCCATTTCATCAAATCGTTTAACGACCTGATGAGTGAGGAAGGAAAGCTATGCCCAAAATCAGGAGAGATATTATCTACGGAACTCCGTATCTTCGCCCTGATCCGCCTGGGAATCAACGACAGCAGCAATATCGCCCATTTTCTGGGTTATTCGCTGGCTACCGTTTATTCGTATCGCAGCAAAGTGAGAAGCAAAGCGCTCGACAAAGAGAAGTTTGAAGAAGAAGTTGCCTCCCTTTAATCTTTCATACAGATTGTAAACAGGGGTTTTATACTTTTGCTTTCACCCTTCACCGGCTATACCATACTGTAATACAATGATTTGCAGTGAAGAAAGAGAGATAGGTGATAAAATGTTGTTTCGAACAAAAGTGTGCTTTCCCCCCCTATATCCCGGCAGATCACACCCTATAAAGTAGCGTCCGATCCCCTATACCCTATCGGTATGTACGTTATAGGGCGGGTATGCCATCATGCCGGTCCTACTATCTCATCCGGCCGGCATCGCAGTATCAATACCACTCACATTACTATGTGAAGGCGGGCGACTCCCAAACGGACAAGCATCGGTTACCCTGCGGATAACTATCCGTTCCCACACCGATGCCTACTCACCGGAAGGTTTCCTGTTACGGTTCCAAAAACAATAGTGTAAAGGCTGGGTTCACCACAAGAAACTATAATACAATCTGTTACATATGTGAAGGATGAGGTGTGAAAATCATGGAGGGGGGAGATTGTTTCCGTCGCGGACTTTCTCATGGCTTTAAACTACCTTTGTCAGAAAAAGAACAGCCCCCAATCTGTTTTCTTTCGGTCGAAAACTGTTTTGGGGGCGGTTACCCTGCTTTTCAAATAAATTCATTACATTTGTGACCCATTATAAAGGAAGGAAATAAATGATCGATCAACCTACCATAGACCGGATACTTGACGCTGCAAACATTGTGGATGTTGTTTCCGAATTCGTTACCCTGCGCAAACGAGGGATAAACTATGTAGGATTATGTCCTTTTCATACTGATAAAACGCCCTCGTTCTACGTCTCTCCGGCTAAAAATATATGTAAGTGCTTTGCCTGTGGCGAAGGTGGTACGGCCGTTCACTTCATTATGAAGCATGAACAGCTGAACTATTTCGATGCCTTGCGTTATCTGGCCAAGAAATATAACATCGAGATACAGGAACGGGAACTGACCGACAAGGAGAAGCAAAGGAAAAGCGACCGCGAAAGTATGCTGATCGTCAATAGCTGGGCACAGCAATACTTTACCACCCAACTATACGAACATGTAGAAGGGAAAACGGTCGGACTCCGTTACTTTGCCGAACGTGGGTTCCGTGAAGACACCATCCGTAAATTCCAGTTGGGTTACAGTCTCGACAAGCGCGATGCATTATACAAGGAAGCAACCAAAAACGGTTATAAGAAAGAGTTTCTGGAAAAGACCGGTTTGGTTATTGCCTACGACAATGGAGGAGTCAATGACCGTTTTCGCGGCCGTGTGATATTTCCGGTACATACGTTAAGCGGAAAAGTCGTAGCCTTTGGCGGCCGTGTGCTCAAGAAAGACGAGAAAACAGCCAAATATGTCAACTCTCCGGAAAGTGAGATTTACCATAAGAGTAATGAGCTTTACGGTATCTATTTCGCCAAACAGGCGATTGTCAAGGAAGACCGTTGTTTCCTGGTGGAAGGTTATACCGATGTAATCTCCATGCATCAGGCAGGAATAGAGAACGTGGTTGCCTCCTCCGGTACGGCTCTTACACAGGGACAGATACGGCTTATACATCGTTTCACCAGTAATATAACCGTATTATATGACGGTGATGCCGCCGGTATCAAAGCCGCCCTGCGCGGTATCGACCTGCTGCTGGAAGACGGGATGAATGTGAAAGTGGTTCTCTTGCCGGACGGTGAAGACCCCGACTCGTTTGCCCGCAAACATAATGCCAGCCAGTTTTCCGAATTTATCAGACAAAGCGAAACGGACTTTATCCGTTTCAAAACCCGTTTATTACTGGATGATGCGGGAACCGACCCGATCAAGCGCTCGGCGCTGATTACGGATATTATCCGTACGGTTGCCATCATCCCCGATAATATTGCCCGTTCCATCTATATCCGCGAATGCAGCGCCATGATGGAGATAGACGAACAGGTCTTGCTGAACGAAGTCAATAAGATCCGGTTAAGCAAGGAAGAAAGGCAGAACATGCAGGGACAGGTAACTCCCCCGGTATCCAATACGATGAGTATGATACCGGAATATCCGGACCTGCCCGGTTACCAGCCGGTTGCCGGGGACAGTTTTCTGCCACCGGATGATACCGTGCCATTGCCGGACGATTATATGCCTCCACCACCCCCACCGGAAGAATATCCGATGGAAGAAACCGGGCCTATGGATGTTCCGCCTCCCGATTATCCGCCGGCACAACCGCCACAGACGGTTCAACCAGTACAACCGGTACAAACAGGCCAGCCGAAACGTTCGCCTTACGAAGTGTACGAACTGACGTTGCTGAAATATATCGTGCGGTATGGCGAACAAATCCTTTTCGATTATGTGGATGAGGAGACAAACGAACATATTGTGATGCGTGTGGCCGAATATATCCGTTACGACCTGGAGCGTGACGACCTGACTTTCTATACCCCGATCATTAAAAGCATGCTCGACGAAGCGGCAGACAAATGCAAGACCGAGGGATTTATTGCCAGCCGTTATTTCCTGGCCCATCCGGACCCGAACGTAAGCCGACTGGCCGCCAACCTGATCAGCGAAAAGTATCAACTGAGCAAGTATCACAGCAAATACCGCGAGTTGGAACAGGAACAGGATAAACTGGACCAGTTAGTCACCCGCGAAATATATGCGATGAAAGATGCCTATATCCTCCGGCAGATAAAGGAGACACAACTGGGCATCAAGGAGGCGCACGCACAAGGAAATGAAGATAAGGTGTTCGAGCTGATGAAACAACTCACACGCCTGAATGAAATAAAAAACGTATTGAGTAAGGAATTGGGAGAACGTATCGTATTAAAAATGTAACAACTTATAGCCTATGAACTTTTTGGAAACGGAAGATGTGGTTAAACAATATGCCAATCATCTAGCCCTGAACAAAGTCAGCATACAGGTGCCCGAAGGGAAAATATTCGGGTTACTCGGACCGAACGGTGCCGGAAAAACCACGCTGATTCGTATCATCAACCGCATCACCGCCCCCGACAGCGGCACCGTCCGTTTCAACGGACGCGAATCGAGACCGGAGGATATTTACCAGATCGGTTATCTCCCGGAAGAACGGGGATTGTATAAAAAGATGAAAGTAGGCGAACAAGCCATCTATCTCGCCCAACTTAAAGGACTGTCTTATTCCGAAGCCCGGACCCGTCTGACCCGCTGGTTTGAAAAGTTCGATATCATGCCCTGGTGGAATAAGAAACTGGAAGAGTTATCGAAAGGGATGCAACAGAAAGTGCAGTTTATCATTACCGTTATCCATGAACCGTCATTGCTTATCTTCGACGAACCGTTCAGCGGTTTCGATCCGGTGAATGCGGAAAGACTGAAACAGGAAATCCTGGAACTGAAAGAGAAAGGACATACGATTATTTTCTCTACCCACAATATGGCTTCGGTGGAAGAAATATGCGATAACATAGCCTTGATCAACAAATCGCAAGTGGTATTATCGGGAAATGTGGCGGAAGTCAGAAACCGTTTCCGAAACAATACATTTACATTACGTATCGCGTCTGATAGTGTCCTTTCAAATGTTCCGGCGGATATCTTCACGCTGCTTTCCGAAAAAGAGCAAAGCGGAATACGCGAACTGCAAATCCATAAAGCCGACGGGATCAGTAATTCTACTTTACTGTCTACTCTGTCCGAGCAGGTCGAAATCCTGTCGTTTGCAGAGGAACTTCCTTCCATGAATGATATATTTATTAACACCGTATCGGGCACAAACACCACACAGGCATGAATAAAATAGGACTTATTATCAAAAGAGAATATCTGCGCCGGGTAAGCAAAAAGTCGTTTATCCTGCTTACGCTTCTGACTCCGTTTTTGTTTGCCGCACTGGTATTCGTACCGTTATGGCTGTCGACCATTAAAGGAGATGAAGTACGTAACGTTGCCATCATCGATACGACCGGGAAATATGCCTCGTTGTTCGAGAATAACGAGAGTTTTCATTTCATCCACAGCGATAAAACGTTAGACGAATACCGCCAGGGGGGAGATAAGGAAGTATTCGCCTTCCTGAGTATCACAGACGATTTGCTGAACAATCCTAAAGCAGCAACCCTTTACTCGGAGAAACAGGTGCCGGCCGAACTGAGCCGTTTGGTCAACCAGACACTCAGTAAGCAGTTGGAAAGCGAAAAACTCGCCTCTTTCAATATTCCTAACCTGAAAGAGATCATCCGGGAAAGCAAAATAAATTTCAATGTACAGACCATAAAATGGAGTGAAGACGGAAAAGAAAGTGCTTCATCGGCAACCGTCGCTTCGGTCATCGGAATGGTGTTCACGTTCATTATCTATATGTTTATTATGATGTATGGTGCAATGGTGATGCAGGGGGTTATGGAAGAAAAGACCAACCGTATCATTGAGGTGATGATCTCGTCCGTTCGTCCGTTCGACCTGATGATGGGGAAAATTATCGGTATCGGTTTTGTTGGTCTTACACAAGTATTCCTATGGGGTATTATCACGACCATACTGGTCAGTGTAGGAGGTTTTATGTTCTCCGGTGGAGTCGATGTGGCATCCCTGCAAGCTGGGCCTCAAATGGGGATGATGGATGCAAATGTTTTAGCCTCTTCTTCCGGGAATGAAATCATGGGAATCATCAATTCAATCAATATTGCAGAAATCGGTATCTCTTTTATTATCTATTTCATTGGAGGTTATATGTTGTATGCATCCATATTTGCGGCTATCGGCTCGGCGGTAGACAGCCAGGAAGATACCCAGCAGTTTATGGCTCCGGTCACGATCTTTATGATCTTTGCATTATATGCCGGAATTTACAGCATGGAGAATCCGGACGGACCACTGGCATTCTGGTGTTCGATGATTCCGTTCACTTCACCGATCGTCATGATGGTACGTATTCCTTTTGAAATTCCTTTATGGGAAAAATTACTATCAGTCTCTTTATTATATGCCTCTGCCATCGGCATAGTCTGGCTATCCGCCAAAATATACCGGGTAGGTATCCTGATGTACGGTAAGAAACCGAGTATCAAGGAAATGGTGAAATGGATTAAATATAAATAAGATGGACTCAACAATCTCACTTATATTAAGCCGTCATGGAGAGACGGAAGAGAATAAATTGCGTATTATGCAGGGACAGATGCCCGGGCATCTGTCTGAGTTGGGCAAACAGCAGGCGGAACAGTTGGCCGACCTGCTGGAAGAGGAAGAAATCGACGTTATTGTCAGCAGCGACCTGGCCCGGAGTTACGACACCGCTATGGCTGTTGCCCGCCGCAAAGGATTGGAGCCTGTCCGGACACCGCTGCTCAGAGAAATGGATTGGGGTATCTATACCGGAAAAGTGGCCAATGAAATGGATTTCAAGAATCTGCCGGAAAGCGTGGAAAGCGTGGAGGCTTTATATAAAAGAGCCGGAGAGTTCCTGCAATTCCTGCAAACGAACTTTCCGGGAAAACGTATCCTGGCTATCGGGCACGGAGGTTTCAACCGTGCCATTATCGTCCGTATAGAAAAAAGGCAGCAAGAGGAAATCCTGAAGCTGCCAATCATGAAAAACACAGCTTGCCTGCGCTTTTCACTCTAAATGATATTTACTTTACACCTGGGGCTGCACGACACTGAATGTACCGGATGCTTTGCTGACCAGTTTATCGTCGCAATAAATCTCACATTCACTGAAATGGACGTGCCGTCCCGGTTTGATAACCGTCCCTCTCGCAATCAGTTCCTTTCCCCAGGCAGCCCTTAAAAAGGATACTTTCAATTCGGCTGTCAATACGTCTTTATCGAGCGGCGTCATCGTATAGGCTGCAAAACCGGCTATCGTATCTGCCAAAGCCGCCAATACACCACCATGAATAACGCCGCTATATTGGCGTTGTTCATCATGCAAAGGCATACGCGCCTCAACGATCCCATCTTCAACAGTAGTGAACTGTACCCCCAAATGATTCACATAAGGGTTTGTCTTCACCCTGTCGAGTAATCTTTCTTTTACTTCTGCATTCATTATTTTTACTCAATTAGTTGGTTTCTTTCTAGCGGATAGTAATCTTACAATCATCCAGATTGTCGATAATAGCCAGGCTTTCCACATGGATACCCGACTCACGCAAGGCTTTTCCTCCATCCTGAAAGGCTTTTTCTATAATAAAGCCCATACCGGAAATGGTTGCACCCGCCTGCTCTGCCAGATCAATCATTCCCAGGGCAGCATTACCGAAAGCCAGAAAATCGTCTATAAAAAGAATATGATCGTCTGCCGTCAGGAAGTTATTACTGATACAAACCGTATAATCACGGTCTTTCGTAAAAGAATGGACTACCGTACTCAGCATGTTCTCCATCGTCTTCGGTTGCTTCTTCTTTACAAATACGACCGGCAACTGCAAAATATATCCCACCATAATAGCCGGAGCAATACCGCTGGCTTCGATCGTTACAATCTTATTAATATGTTCGCCTTTAAAACGATTGATGAACTCTTCGGCAACCTTGTACAGAAGCATCGGGTCCATCTGATGGTTAATGAAACTATCGACTTTCAGGATACCTCCCGGATAACATCTGCCGTCTTGCAGAATACGCTGTTTAAGTAATTCCATGTGTTTTTATTCTGTTTTATCTACTTGATCTTCCTTTACTCTTATCAAAACATTGGCTATGATAGCTGTTAATCCGCCAGTTGTTATACCTGAAGAAAAGATACCTTTAATCGCTTCGGGAGCCGTTTTCAGAATATCGGGCATCAACTCGACACCGAGTCCCAACGACAAACTGACTGCCAGCACCAGCGTAGCTTTCCGGTTGATTTCCTGTGCGGCAATAATACGGATACCGGCCGCTGCCACCGTACCGAACATCAATAAAGTCGCTCCCCCAAGGACCGGATCGGGCATCAAAGAGAAAATAACCCCGACAACCGGAAATAACCCCAACAGGATCAACATTCCGGCAATATAATAACCGACATATCGGCTGGCAACACCTGTCAACTGGATAATCCCGTTATTTTGTGCAAAGATAGAGTTTGGAAACGAATTAAAGACACCTGCGACGAAAGAATTCACGCCATCCGCCAACACACCGCCGGATACACGCTTCAGATACCCCTCTCCTTCAATCGATTTACCGGAAATCATGGAGTTGGCAGTAACATCGCCGGTCGCCTCGATCGCAGTAATCAGGTAGACCAGCCCAATCGCAATAAAGGAAGATATATTAAAATCCAACCCATACTTAAAGGGTACCGGAATATTAAATCCACTCAAATTTTGTGAAGCGGCAGCGCTCATATCCACCATGCCCAAAGCAAAGGAGAGTCCGTAACCGATACACAGCCCAAGAACAATCGAGCTCATCCGCAGGTATTTATTCTTACAACGGTTGAAGAACAGGACGCTCAACAACACCGTCGCCGCCACTCCCAGATTCTCCAAACTACCGAACGTACCGTTATCCATCGCTGCAAAGCCACCTCCGCAGGAGACAACCCCCACTTTAATCAAGCTCAAACCAATCAACAAGACAACGATACCGGAAACCAACGGTGTAATGATAGAACGCATATACTTAAATGTACGGCTGATAATCATCTCGACCGGAGCGGCAGCCATACAAACACCAAAGATAAGCGGCAACCCGCCAGCCAGGCCGGCAGAGATGATCGGTCCGATAAAAGAAAAACTCGTACCCTGTATACAGAGCAACCCTGCCCCTACCGGACCAATCCGCTTACATTGTATGAAGGTCGACACACCGGAAGCAAAAAGAGCCATCGACACCAAAAAACCGGTTGTTTCGAGATCCAGCTTCAATGCCCCCGCAATAATCAAAGGCGGAGTAATGATTGCGACAAAAATGGCTAATAAATGCTGCAAAGCGGCAAACAACGTCTCCTTTAAAGGCGGACGGTCATCGATGCCATAAATCAAATCTGTTTCTTTTACCGGGATAATAGTCTCTTCTAACTCCTCTGTGTTAATCTTCATCTTTACTTTATATATTGATATATTCTATTACAGTTTCAAATCCTGCAAGGTCTCGCCTTTGGCATTCAATACACGCAATGTCATTTCCTTTCCTTTCTTCTGAAGGACCATCACTGTGGCACCGTCCATCCGGTATCCTCCTCCCACCATAATAGGGAAGTTGTTACCGTTGGCAGTACCTTTCGGATAATAGGCATGGCGGTGTGTATGCGCATTGATACAAATATTGAACGGTGCTTTTGCCAGCAGCCCTCCCCATAACTCCAAACACGGATTATAACGATCCACCTCCTTACCATAAATAGGTATATGATGGATTAAGACACGTTTTGCAGCCTGTTTGAATGGTTTCGAGGCCAGTTCTTCTTTCAGAAAACCGACCTGTGCTTCGCGCAAAGCCGAAAAATCATTCAAGCCATAATATACCCAGTGGTCATCCGGTTTGTCTTCGCCACAGTCGAGCATAACGATACGGGTATCGCCCCAGTTGAATGCTCCATACGTTTTATCACCTACATAATCGAACAAACTGCGCAGCCCGATTGAATAAGCATTTCTAATCTCATGGTTGCCACGCAGATAAAAAACAGGAACATCAGCAGCACCGACAGTCTCGTTCAGTTCCGAAAGGAAATGAGTCGCTTCGTCATGATCTTTCGGATCATCGATGCAGTCACCATTAAAGATCACGAAATCATAATCTACATCCTTCACTTGTTTGTATAGGGCTTGTAATGTCTCAGAATGTTTATGCAGGTCGTTGAAGATAATAGTTGTAAAATCAGCATCGGAAGAAGCCGGTAAGGTGAATGAATGGAAATCGGAAACAGCCGTTTCGCCGAATACTTTCTTATAGGCCTGATAAAGCATTATTTCCTGTGAGCAAACACGATAATAATACGTCTTGCCCGATTCCAGATCGTTCAGTCTTACTTTATTTTGCAAGTCATTGCAAATAACCTGTCCGTCCACGATCGTACGTGCTTTTTTCAACTGGTTCTTATCGGTTCCGTATTCCACCCAGCTATAAGCAGGCACCGTTGTCTGCCACATAACCGTGATACCGTTTCCTACCGGGTTCTGTAAATAAGGTTCTGTACGGAATATCTGTGCGGCCGGTTGCTTAAAAACAATATCCGCTACGATCGGACGATGATCGGAGGCAGCCGGTTCATCGACCACCCAGGAAGAAAGACGGGTAAAGGCTGTTGAATCTTTTGCATAGGCTGCGATATAGTCAATGATGTCGGTCGGTTTATCTGCCGGCCAGGTCGGCAACTTAGTATTTGTCAGGATCACAAAGTCGTTCTGAATGCCTTGAATGACTTCCGAATCCGGCTCCGCATTAAAGTCACCGGCAATAAAGAAAGGTTTATTCGCTTTTGCAGCCTCCTTACGGATAATATCCAAAGAAGCCAGACGGTCCTCCCCTGTCAGGGAAAGGTGGGTACAACAATAAATATATTTTTCAAACTCAACGATCAGCAAGGCACGTTCTTCCTCTCTTCCCGGAAGAGCCAGATGGTAATGGCGAAGCGGTTTCTCCTTACTCAGCATACCGATACCATATTTGCCGCCGTCATAATTTATTGCGGGAGCATAAACGGGAAACATAAGCGTCTTATCAGCCAATACACGCAAGATGTCGGTCTGGCCGCTTCTGCCCGTTACACTGTCCACTTCCTGAACAGCGACAACATTCGGACGCACCTTATTGATTACATCAGCCGTACGTTGAATATTGGAGACATTATCCAATCCTCTCCCGTTACGGATATTATAACTCATGATACGCAAGGAGTTATCCTCCCTTGCCCCTTTCTCCTGTGAATAAATATTACATAACGGCAATAACATAAAAAGTATCGCCATGAACCTACTCCCGTGTCTCATCTGTTTATTATTTAGTGATTAACAGAGGACAAAAGTAAGAAAAAGGAATGATTTTCCCTTTAGAGGTAGGTCTAATTTCATTTAGAGGTAGGTGTAAATCGATTTAGACGTACCTCTAAATTCATTTACACCTACCTCTTTTCTCAAAAGGTATGGTAGAAAAAACGAGAATGTTCTAAATATCCCGAAATTATTCTCCCATTATTTCTTTCAAATCCTGTTCGAACTGTGCAATATCTTCACCGGTCGTATCCCACGAAGTAACCAGGCGGGCCTCGTTATTTTCTTCGTTCCACATATAGAAGAAATAACGGTCCTGCAATTTCTTCAGCGGTTCTGCCGGGATGGTGAAGAATATCTGATTGGTTTCAACCTTCTGGGTAAACTGTATCTGGGGATATTGTTTGAGTGCCTCAGCCAGTTTAGCTGCACTGATATTGGCTTTCATCGCATTTTCAAGCCAAAGGTTGTTTTCAAGATAAGGAATAAACTGTGCAGACAGATAACGCAACTTGGAGGCCAACTGAGCCGATTGTTTCCGGTAATACTGCAAATTCTCCGTGATCTCAGGACGGAAGGAAACGACAGCCTCCCCCATCATCATTCCGTTTTTGGTCCCCCCGAAGCTCAGGATATCCACGCCGGCATCTACCGTTACCTGTTTCATCGAACAATTCAGATATGCACAGGCATTTGCCAGACGGGCACCGTCCATGTGCAGATACATATTGTGGGCATGCAGCAAATCGGCAATGGCTTTCACTTCTTCTACCGTATAGACCGTTCCCAGTTCAGAAACCTGGGAGATATAAACAGCTTTCGGTTGGGAATGATGGCAAACGCCGAAGTTATGCAAACGCGGTTTTATCAATTCGGGAGTAAGTTTGCCGTCGGTTGTCGGAATAGTAACAACCGCACAGCCGGTCATCCGGGCCGGAGCTCCGCATTCATCTACATTAATATGTGCCGTCTCAGCACACAAAATACTGTTGAAAGGACGCGTCACAGCCTGTAAAGCCACCGAATTAGCACCGGTACCGTTAAAAACAAAGAACGGAGAGGCTTCTTCACCAAATATGCTTTTAATCTTTGCCACTGCGGCACTTGTCCAGGGGTCGTCGCCATATCCGATTGCGTGATCCTCATTTGCTTTTATCACAGCCTCCATTACGAATGGATGGACGCCCGAATTGTTATCGCTTGCAAAACTTCTCATTGTGTTTTAGTATTTTGCGGCAAAAGTACGGATTTATTCATTAATATGTCATTTTTATCATCTATATATTAAAAAAGAAGAGGCCTCCAACCGGAAGCCTCTTCTTTTTATTAACTTGTTTATTAGAATATTAACCACTAACTCAGGCGAAAATCCTTCAAAACTTTCTGCAACTCCTGGCGGGCAAAGAAGATACGGCTCTTTACCGTTCCCAGTGGTACATTCAATTTGTCAGCGATCTCATTATATTTATAGCCACTTAAAAACATGGAAAAAGGAACTTTCAATTCATCATTCAATCCATTAATGGCTTTTGTGATTTCCTGAATCTGATAAGCTCCGTCCGGAGAATCAAATCCCGAATCATTCACGACGTCCAAATTATACAAATCAACACCCTGATCAACAACGGTTTGCGTACGAACAATCTTATGATAATTGTTTATAAAGATATTACGCATTACGGTCAAGACCCAGCCTTTAAAATTAATATTGTCAACAAACTTTTCCTGATTGTCTAAAACCTTCAGCGTTGTGTCTTGCATCAAATCCTGGGCGTCATCCCGATTTGCGGTGAGCATCAATGCAAAATTCATCATGTTTTCTTGCATGCTCAATAATTTTTTCTGAAATTGCAACGCATTCATATTACTTACTATTTATAAAAGGTTAATACCGGTTAAGTATAGCCCCTCACTATTGAGAGACAATACAAATGTAGGAAATATTATTGATACTGGATGACGCTTTGAGGAATATTAATATTAAAAATCGTAACTTAATATATTTATAACAAATTCAGCTGAAAATGAACAGCTTTTACAAGTTTACAACTTGAAGAATTTCAAAATTTACAAGTTGTATGTTACAATTTTCAATTAAGTATAAAAAGTATAGCTAATTAGATAAAATGATGAAAAATTCAGGATTCTTATTATTACTGTTATTTATAGCGATAACAACCTTTAAATCAACAGCTAAAGAACAAAAACTAGTCTATCAAATCGACATAAAGAAAGAGATTGATAATACTACCCGCTTATACCTTCGTAACGGATTGGAAGAAGCGAAATCATTGGGGGCTGATGCCGTTCTTCTTCATATGAACACCTATGGAGGATTGCTCGAAGCAGCGGATTCAATGCGTACCGCAATCTTGTACAACCCTGTTCCCGTCTACGTTTTTATCGATAATAATGCCGCTTCGGCCGGAGCGCTGATATCGATTGCGTGTAAAAAAATCTTTATGAGGAAAGGCGCCAACATCGGTGCCGCGACTGTCGTTAACCAAACCGGAGCCGCTTTGCCTGATAAATATCAATCATACATGCGTTCGATGATTCGATCGACAGCCGAAGCACACGGAAAAGATACGATCATCCAGGGAACGGATACTACATACAGATGGAAAAGGAATCCGCTGATAGCCGAAGCCATGGTGGACGAACGTGTCATTGTTCCGAATCTGATCGACTCGGGCAAAGTGCTTACCTTCACTGCCGACGAGGCACTGGAATGGGGCTATTGCGACGGCATTGCGGAAACACCCGGTGAAGTGATCACAAAGTATCTGGGATACAACGATTATGAACTGAAGACATACGAACCGTCCTGGTATGACGACCTGAAAGGTTTCCTGATGAATCCGATGTTGCAATCGCTTCTTATCATTATTATTATAGGAGGTATCTATTTCGAAATGCAGACGCCGGGACTCGGCTTCCCGTCGGCAGCCGCCATCGTCGCCGCGATTCTTTATTTCGCTCCTTTATATATGGACGGACTGGCACAGAACTGGGAAATACTGGTCTTTATCATCGGACTACTGTTAATTGCAGCGGAGATATTTATCATCCCGGGATTCGGTATAGCGGGCATCAGCGGCATCATCTTTCTGGTTGCCGGATTGACACTCAGCCTGCTGAATAATACGGATTTCAACTTCGAAGCAGTTTCTTCCAAAGAAATCGGAGAAGCGGCATTGACCGTCCTGATCGGATTGGGGCTGGGCTTCGTGCTGATGATCTGGTTATCCAACAAAATCGGGACAAAAGGTATGTTCCGGAAAGTAGCGCTCCACAAAGACCTTGAAGACGCCCACTCCTCCCCTTCATTGACTCCGCTGATCGGGAAGGAAGGAACAGCCTTCACCGTACTTCGTCCTTCGGGTAAAGTAATGATCGACAACGAACTCTACGATGGTGTATCGGATTCCGGCTTCATTGAAAAAGGGACAAAAGTGAAAGTGGTCCGTTTTGAGAATGCACAGGTATATGTGGAAACCTCCGATCTATAACGCCATCTTATCGTTGCCGGGCACCCGTTGATAAAAAATACGTTTATCAACGACCAGATATTGCAGGGCATCGATCGCCAGCAAATCGCTCAGAATATTTTTGGCCGTGTAATAATTTACATGGCCAATACGGCAAAGCTGACCTGCATTGATATAAGGATATTGCTCCAGGTAAGAGAACAGGCGCTCTACCGGCTTGCTGATCTTCACCAGTGTCCCGTCTTTCCGGCGCTTCTTCTCCCACGAAAGAACCAAAATCTCATTTGCCAGGATATTCTCGTCGGCTACACGGATATAGGCTTTATACTTATCCTCTTTATCAGGCGCCAGATGAGGTTTGTCCGCACTGGGCGCTATATAGATTTCCAAAACGGTTTTCCCGTTTATTTCCCAGCGGGTAGCCTCGAAAGGGACTTCCGGCTGAGTGTACATTTTAGATGCAGCCTCAATCATATAATATTCTTCCTCACTGTGGACACCGGAGATATTCCCATTGTCTTTCACCCCAATCAGCAACCGACCGCCATCGGTATTGGCAAAAGCAGACAAGGTGCGGGCAATCTTCTTACTGTCGCTCACTTCGAACTTAAAATCGAGTTGTTGATGCTCGCCCTGTTCAATCAATGCTTCTATCGGATGTTTCTTCTTCATTTTGGCTCATTATTTGACCTGCAAAATTAAAATAAATGTCTAACTTTGCCAACCGAAAAAGAGTGAAAGCATGTCACAGATCCCTTCATTAATTTCAGACCTGGCAGTAATACTGATTTCTGCGGGGCTTGTTACTTTGCTTTTCAAGAAATTAAAGCAACCGGTCGTACTTGGCTATATTGTTGCCGGAATTCTGGCAGGACCAGCCATTAAAGAAATCCCTACCGTTACAGACGTAGAAAGTATCCGTATCTGGGCCGACATCGGTGTCGTATTCCTGCTTTTTGCCCTGGGACTGGACTTCAGTTTTAAGAAACTGATGAAAGTCGGAGGCACCGCCGTTATCGGAGCAGTCACCGTCGTTATCGGGATGATGACGTTCGGCTATATCACCGGATTGTCGCTCGGCTGGGGGCACATGAATAGTCTTTTCCTGGGCGGAATGCTTTCCATGTCGTCCACGACAATCATATTCAAGGCTTTCGACGATATGGGGCTGCGCAACCAACGGTTTGCCGGAGTGGTGTTCGGGATATTAGTGGTGGAAGACTTATTTGCTGTCCTGCTGATGGTTTTGCTTTCCACACTTGCCGTCAGTAAACATGTCGAAGGGATGGAGTTGCTCGACAGCGTGATAAAACTGGGGGTATTCCTGCTCTTCTGTTTTGTAGTCGGTATTTACCTTATTCCTTCTTTCCTGAAAAGAGCACGGACTTTCCTCAATGACGAAACCCTGCTGATCGTCAGTATCGGCCTATGCCTGGGGATGGTCATGATCGCGACTAAAGCCGGATTTTCTTCTGCACTTGGCGCTTTCGTGATGGGGTCTATCCTTGCTGAGACAATCGATGCAGAACATATAGAACATATCGTAAAACCGGTAAAAGACTTGTTCGGAGCCATTTTCTTCGTTTCCGTCGGCATGCTGATCGACCCGGTATTACTTTGGGAATACAAAATACCGATCCTGATACTGACACTGGTCGTCATGGTCGGACAGATACTTTTTGCCACCTTCGGCGTACTATTATCGGGACAGACTGTCAAAGTCGCCATCCAGTCCGGTTTCTCGCTGGCACAGATCGGTGAGTTCGCTTTTATTATCGCCTCTTTGGGACTGACGCTCAAAGTAACGGATAATTTCCTTTACCCGATCGTTGTGGCCGTATCTGTCATAACGACCTTTTTTACGCCCTATATGATACGTATGGCCGAACCGGCTTATAAAATAGCTGAACGAGTCATCCCGGCAAGCTGGATGAGTTTTCTGGAACGTTATTCTTCTGGCTCCAACACGATCCGGCAGAAAAGTGCCTGGGACAAACTGCTGAAAGCATTGGTGCGTATCGTCGGCACCTATACGGCTGTCACGCTGGTACTGATCTTTATCTGGTTGCAATTCGTCGCTCCGTTCATTATCAATCAGCTACCGGGACTGCAAGGACAAATCATTTCCCTGGTTCTGATCCTTCTCCTGATCTCACCGATGCTGCGTGCCATCATGATGAAAAAGAACCATTCCGTAGAATACCAGCAATTGTGGCACGACAGCAAATATAACCGTGGTCCGTTGGTTTCCCTGATTGTGCTCCGTATTATATTATGTATAGGGCTCGTCATGCTGCCGATCGCACGCCTGCTGAACACTGCTGTCGGAATAGGGCTCGCCATCGCAGCCACCGTCATAGCCCTGGTTATCTTCTCTAAGCGGTTGAAGAAGCAGTCGATCCTGATGGAACGCCATTTCTTCACAAACCTGACGGCACGTGAACTGGAGAACGAACGAAACGCTCCCATCAACCAACGGTTCGCCAGCCATCTGCTGGAACGCGACCTTCACCTGGCTGATTTTGAAGTGAAGCAAAACTCCCCCAGTATGGGCAAGACACTCAAAGAACTTAATTTCAGGCAGAAATGTAATGTGAACATCGTTACTATTATCCGGGGAAGCAAGCGTATCAACATACCGGGAGGAAACGAACGGCTTTATCCGTTTGATAAGCTGGTCGTAGTCGGTGCGGATGACGACCTGGCCCATTTCCGTCAATACATAGAGGAGCGTTATAAAGAATCGCTAAATAACCTCCAGGAGACTAAAGAGGTGAATATGGAACAATTCTTTATCAGTGAAGGCTCCGGACTTATCGGCCGGACTATCCTTGAATCCGGAATACGCGATAACTCCGGCTGCCTGGTGATCGGTATCGAACGAGATGCCCGTTCAATCAAAAACCCGCCTCCAACAACCGTATTCGAGCAGGGAGATATTGTATGGATCGTCGGCGAACATGAGAAAGTGCTTCGTCTCAGTGAGGGTAAAACAGTAAAATAATTAACTAACGAATAAAAACAACCGGAGTATGAAGTTTATAGGAATAATACCGGCAAGATATGCCTCCACCCGCTTCCCGGGGAAACCTTTGGCCGACATGGCCGGCAGGCCCATGATACAGCGTGTGTATGAACAAGTGAAGGATGTACTGGATGCCGTTTGTGTAGCCACCGACGATAGCCGTATCGAAGCTGCCGTGAAAGCATTCGGCGGAAATGTCGTTATGACTTCCGACCAGCACCGGAGTGGCACCGACCGTGTTTACGAAGCCTACACTAAAGTTGGACAAGGATACGATGTCGTTGTCAATATCCAGGGAGACGAACCTTTCATCCATCCGGAACAGATCGAGACGTTAAAAGCATGTTTTACTGATGTCGGCACGCAGATTGCCACACTGGTAAAACCATTCCGTCCGGACGATGACTTCGAAACGACATTATTCAATGCAAACTCACCGAAAGTCGTTCTCAACAAGAATAACGAAGCAATGTATTTCAGCCGTTCCATCATTCCTTATATGCGCGGCAAAAATTACCAGGAATGGTTACCCAACCATACGTATTACAAACATATCGGTTTGTATGCTTACCGGGCCGATACGCTGAAAGAAATCACCCACCTGCCCCAATCACCACTGGAGCTTGCCGAAAGCCTGGAACAACTCAGATGGCTCGAAAACGGCTACAAGATAAAAGTCGGCATCACCCAGCAGGAGACAATCGGTATCGACACGCCTGAAGACATGGAGAAAGCACTTGCTTTTCTCAGCCAACAGCATGGCTGAACGCAGTAAGCGCCAGCAATACCAGTAAAAGTCCGGAAGTGACAGATACAGACCATACACTGATCTGCATATACCGGACTTTCTTAAACTGCGTAGCCACCAACACACAAGCCAGCATGATAGCCGGGAAAAATGCCGGAAGCCATGCCTGTGGATATTGATATGCCTGTTCTTCTGAAAGTGAGTACAGTTCTTTCAGGAATTCAGGCAGCACAGTACCCGTTATCAACAGCAAAGCCCAATACACCCAATGCTTCTCTCCTATTTCCGCCTCGTACAACAGTACAAGGATTACAAAAATAAACAACCGGCTCCCCACCATACAATAAACCGCAAACAACAAAATAAACCCCGTCACCCAGGAGAGCCATTTTACCTTTATCTGTATATAACCACAAAATATATACAAAACAATAACCAAAGAAAGAATAGAATTCAAATGATAATAAGGACTACAATAGGTTCCCCACTCCATAACAACCGGAAACAGAGCATACAAAGGAGCCATATCCCCTACATTGAATTTCCGCAGAATAAATAAAGAAGCCCACCATTCCAGCATCAACACGGCCGTAATCAAAACAGCCCCGCCACCGACAGGAACAAACAAAGACGTAAGTACTTTCGCCATTGAACAAGCCAGCCATGCAGGTTTCCCCCAATAGCCGACCAACACTTCCGGCAAACTCGCAACACTTACCACCTCTTCCTTCAGGAACAAATGATCCGAATCAAAAAACTGGAAAAAGATAACGCATAGCAATGCAAAGAGTCCAGCTACCCTCTTTTGCAAAAGCTTTTCTTTCTTATCCATCAGTGAACTATTTTTATACCTATTAAACTCAAAACGTAAAGCCGGTACTTGCTATTCCTACCGGATAAGTCGTCAACGTAAGCATAATCATCAATAGTTGACTTATATATCAATAGTGCAAATATATAAATATTTTAATACAACGCACACCACATTTCTTCAAATTCAAGCGATTGTACAAAATATACAACTTATTGCATAATCCGGACACAAAAAAAGGCGTGCCTGAGTCTTTTCCGGACCGGCACGCCTCTCTTTTATTTATCTTGCAGAAAAAGCTGTTATCTTTTCTTTTTCTGATCCTGTTGTTTCTTCAACTGCTCCTGCTGCATACGCTGCGCTTCTTCCAGACGTTTCATGAAACCAGATTTCTTCTGAGGCTTCTTCTTGTTGGCTTCCAGCTTAGCCAGCAGCTTATCTTCATTAATCGTATAACGGAACACCAATGTCTGAACAATCGTGATCAGCGTAGAAATGAAGTAATAGTAAGTCAGACCCGATGCATACTGGTTGAAGAATACCAGGAACATCAGCGGCATCATATACATCATCGCCTTCATACCCGGCATCTGTTGCTGTCCGGTATTGGTCATTTCCATATTATACTTGGTATAGATAACGTTGGTGATTGTCATCAGCAGACAGAACAAACTGATGTGGTTACCAAAATACGGAGTGATAATAGGAATGTATTTGTTCCAACTGAAAATAGCATCGTATGTTGACAAATCGTGCGCCCAAAGGAAACTCTGGTGACGCAGTTCGATTGCCGACGGGAAGAACATGAACAAGGCGATCAAAATCGGCATCTGCAACAGCATCGGGATACAACCTGCCATCGGGCTTGCCCCGGCTCGGCTATACAATTCCATAGTTGCACGCTGGCGTTCCACCGCTTTATCCTGTCCCGGATATTTGGCATTAAGCTCTTCCACCTGCGGACGAAGCACACGCATCTTCGCTGACGACATATATGATTTATATGTCAACGGGAATAAAATCAGTTTCACGATAATCGTCATCAACAGGATGATCAGACCGTAACTCTTGATATATTTACCCAGGAAGTCAAACATCGGAATGACGAAATACTGGTTCACCCAACGGAAGACACTGGCACCCAGCGGAACCAAACGTTCCAGATCCAACTGCTGGTCCGAAGCAACCCCTTTGTCATACGATTTCAGCAACGGATAGCTGTTCGGTCCGAAGAAATAACGGAAAGTCGTTGCCTCATTGCCTCTCAGGTCAAAAGGAACGGCTGTTGTAGTCTTAAACTCTTTAACGATACCGTCTGCCTCAACCATCTTTGAATCGAAAGTGGCGCTTTCAAAACCTTCATCGGCAATCATCACCGTCGAGAAGAATTTATCTTTATAAGCAATCCATTTCAGACGGCCCGACACCTTCTTGTCTTCGCTCTTGCTTTCGCTCAGCTGCTCCACATCATCGGACAGGAATTTATAATACAAGGCAGTATATCTGTTTTCATATTTGATACCCTGTTCCTGCTGGCGGATTTTCTGACGCCATACCATATCCAAAGCAGTCGTACTCGGAGCCAGGACACCGTTCAGGCCCGTTCCCTTAATATCGAACTGAACCATATAATCGTCCGGCTTGACTGTATAGATAAAGTCCAGTGAACTGCCTTCACCTGTATTCAGTCGCATCACCAACCGGTTCGGGTCCTGTGTTTTCACCGGAGTGAAATACAGGTCGGCTGTGTTCAATACGCGGTTGGTTGCTGTTACCAGGGTAAAGTCAAGCGAAGCCTCTTTTCCTTCAAACAGGATGACCGGCTTATCATCATACGTTGTATAATCCTTCAGGCGGGCATATGAAATACGTCCTCCCTTATTACTGATATGCAGTTCGATCAGATCATTTTCCAAAACAGTTACATCATCTGTACCTGTCATTGCTTCAGCGAATACACCGAAACTGCTCTTCAGCCGGGCATCTCTCGCAGAATCCGGCAAGCTATCAAAAGAATTATCGGCAGTGCTTTTGCTGTCTTCGCGTTGCAACTCCGCCTGTTTAGCCAGTTCGATCTGAGCGATCGAGTCCTGATAACGGCGCTGGGCTTCCAACTGCTCAGGCGTCGGTTTGTTAAACCAGCTGAATGCAAATAAAACAATACCAATAAGCAGAAAACCAATTAATGTGTTTTTATCCATCTATAACGTTGTTATTTATTATCAATAGCGGCTTTCACAAAGCTCACGAAAAGTGGGTTCGGATTAACTACCGTACTGTTGTATTCCGGATGGAACTGAACACCAACGAACCATTTCAACGCAGGAATTTCTACCACTTCCACCAGACCGGTTTCCGGATTCTCGCCTGCACATTTCATGCCGGCTTCTTCAAACTGTTCGCGATACTGGCTGTTGAATTCGAAACGGTGGCGGTGACGTTCCTGGATATGTTCTTTTCCATAAGCCTCATAGGCTTTGGAACCTTTCTTCAGGATACAGTCGTAAGCTCCCAGACGCATAGAACCTCCCATATTGGTAATGTTCTTCTGTTCTTCCATCAGGTCGATCACCTTAAACGGCGTATTCGGCTCCATCTCGGTCGAATTGGCATCCGTCATACCCAAAACGTCGCGGGCAAATTCAATCACCATACATTGCATACCCAGGCAGATACCCAGGCAAGGCACATCGTTTTCGCGGGCATATTTCAAGGCAGCGAACTTTCCTTCGATACCGCGCTGTCCGAATCCCGGAGCAATCAGGATACCATCCATGTCCTTCAACTGTTCAGCCGCATTGGCTTCAGTCAGTTTTTCCGAATGGAACAAATGAAGATCCAGTTTGCGGTCGTTGTAGATAGCAGCCTGCAACAATGATTCGTCGATTGACTTATAAGCATCCTGTAATTCCACATATTTACCAACCAGACCGATCTTAACTGTTTCGGTAGCATCCGTCTTTTTCTTCAGGAACTCTTTCCAGGGTTTCATTTCCGGAGTCGGCCCTACTTCCAGTCCCATCTTTTTCAGGATAGTTACATCCATGTTCTGACGCTGCAATACCAGCGGAACTTCATAAATAGTAGGAACGTCGACCGACTGCACTACAGCGTCGGCGTCTACGTTACAGAACAAAGCAACCTTGCGGGTAATATCATTACTCAGCAAATGTTCGGTTCTCAAGACCAGTACATCCGGCTGGATACCCAGTTCCTGCAACTGTTTTACAGAATGCTGTGTAGGTTTCGTTTTAAATTCTTTCGCAGCTGCGATATAAGGTACATAAGTAAGATGTACGCACATACAGTTCTTACCCAGTTCCCATTTCAGCTGGCGAACGCTTTCGATGAAAGGCAGCGATTCGATATCGCCTACTGTTCCACCGATTTCCGTGATCACAAAGTCAAACTTGTACTTCGATCCCAGCAGCTTCACATTTCTCTTGATCTCGTCGGTGATATGAGGAACAACCTGCACAGTCTTGCCCAGATAATCGCCCTTGCGTTCCTTATTTATCACACTCTGATAAATACGACCTGTCGTAATATTGTTCGAGCGTGTAGTCGGAACATTCAGGAAACGTTCATAATGTCCCAGGTCCAGGTCCGCTTCATGTCCGTCTACGGTTACATAACATTCACCGTGCTCATAAGGGTTCAATGTACCCGGATCGATATTAATGTAGGGGTCAAACTTTTGGATAGTAACCTTGTAACCTCTCGCCTGAAGGAGTTTACCCAATGATGCAGCAATAATTCCCTTACCTAAAGAAGAGACTACGCCGCCCGTAACGAAGATGTACTTTGTATCTGCCACGATAGTAATATTTTAAT